>Ga0316189_10003046_pt1 | contig 16329 bp, 7 predicted proteins | sample LowCovwburrow_MG_FD_204930 | JGI IMG/M metagenome (GOLD analysis project Ga0316189, IMG submission 204930) | Coastal sediment microbial communities from Maine, United States - Lowes Cove worm burrow | ecosystem: Environmental > Aquatic > Marine > Coastal > Sediment | place: USA: Maine... | reverse complement strand
GTCCGTCTCGTCCGTCCTGTTCTTCTCGTCCGTCTCGTCCGTCTCGTCCGTCCTGTTCTTCTCGTCCGTCTCGTCCGTCTCTGTCGCGGCGGGTGGAGCCCCAGCCTCGGCGGGCGGGGTCGACGTCGCGGCTGGGTCAGCATCGCTGACCGGCGGAGCTGCGAGGGCCTGCTGCCCATTGAGGACCGCGGAGGGCAGCGCGAGGGCAGCGATCAGAGACCAGCGGCGCGGGGACAGGGTCCCGGGGCGCCGGGGGGAGCGGGCGGGCAGCACGGCGAGAAGGATGGGCTAGGCGAGCGCTCCGGGGCAAGTTCGCGGTGTCGCCTCCGACGAATTGACCTGGGGGGGCGGGTTGCGAGCGTCCGGGTCACCGATTATCGTCGCGCGGCCCCAGATGTCGCACAAGTACACCCGGCTCATCGAGATTCTCGGCAGCATGGCCCTTGGAGGGGCCCTGGTGGCGATCGGTTACGAATTGGGGGCGACCCGCGGGGGCCCCGGCGGCGCCACGCCGGCAGACGCCGACGAGGACTCCAAGGGGACGATCCTCGGCGAGGCCAGCGAAGGCGCGGACCCTGGGGGAGCCTCGCCCTACGGCAGCGGCGCAGCGGAGAGCGCAGATCCCGAGGGCGCGGGCGTGCGCGCGGATGGGGATGGAGAGAGCGGGGAGCAGGCGGAGAAGACCGTCCGCGCCGATCTCCCCGCGTGGATGAAGGCCGACCCCGCGGAGGGCTATCTCAGCTTCCCGCCGATCTTCGAGGAGGGCTCCGCTGCGAGCGGCGACGCGCTCGCGGACTACCCCAAGCACGGCTTGGTGACGAGCCCGGCCGTGGTGCTCCGGGAGCGTACGGATCTCGAGGCGCCGATCATCGGCATCCTCCGCGCAGGCTCGCGGGTCCGCGTTGACGCCGAGCTGAGCTACGGCGGCCATTGCACCAAGGGCTGGCATCGGGTCTATCCGCGGGGCTGGATCTGCCTCCAGGCGGGGATCAAGATCTCTGACGATCCGCCCGACGATGGGATCATCAACGTCCCGAAGCCGCGGATCGACGATCCGCTCCCCTACGACTATTGGCGGGTCAACCACGACGGGACGCCCTTCTTCCATCGGCTGCCGTCGTTTGGCGAGCAGGATAGGGCCGACGAGGCCGCGAAGGCCTGGATCGCGGAGCACGGCCGCGAGCCGATGCCGACCCACCCGGCGCAGCGACCCGAAGAGGTCCCAGCGGTGGTCAAGGAGTACCTGAACGCCGCCTACTACGTGACCATCGCCGGCGAGGCGATGAAGAGCGAGCGCCGCTTCCTCCGGACCCTGCGCGGGGTCTATGCCAAGAAGTACCAGCTCGCCCAACGCGAGGGCTCGACCTTCAAGGGCCAGGTTCTCCCGGGCGGCGCCGACGATCTTCCGCTCTACTGGGTCGTCCGCGAGACCGGGATGAAGAAGCGCGAGGCGGAGGGCTCGGACGTGCTCGTCGACGCCGACACCTCGCCTGCGCGCCTCTCTCTCCACCCCTTCAAGCGCAAGGCGATCGTCGGCGTTCATCCGCACTGGGAGGACGAAGAGGGCAACCTGATGCGCGATTATGCGGTCGCGGTCGCGGCCAAGATCCGCCGGCCGCCGGGGGTCCGCGAGGACGAGCATTGGGTCCACGTCGACCTCTCCGAGCAGACCCTGGTCGCCTACGAGGGCGACGTGCCGGTCTTCGCGACCCTGGTCTCGACCGGCAAGGAGCCGGGCATGACCCCGATCGGGGTCCATCGCTTGCAGAGCAAGCACATCGCCACGTCGATGCGAGATCAGCCGATCGAAGAGGACGCCTATTCGATCGAAGATGTGCCGTGGACGCAGTACTTCCACAACAACGTCGCCCTGCACGGGGCGTTTTGGCACGGCGGCTTTGGCCTGGTCCGCAGCCACGGCTGCGTCAACCTCTCGCCGAGCGACGCGCGCTGGCTCTTCGGCCATACCCTGCCGGCGCTCCCCGACGGCTGGCACTCGCTCTCCCCCGGCGTCGGCGGCTTTGGCCGGGGATCCGCGGTGGTCATCACCGAGTAGAACCTGGGCGTCTCGGGGCTCCGGTCGAGCACTTTGGCTGGGACTACGTGGTCCTGGTCCCGAGCCGCTGAGACCTCGAGTGGACGGTCCTGACCTTGAGGACAGGCTCGTTGGTCTGCCTCGGGGCGCGCAGGCTCGCCGGCGATCGATCTTGTCGCTCGGCCGTCACCCCGGCAAGGGGTGAGGAGCCGCAGGCTCGCGGCCCTAGAAGGTGATGCCGACGTCGAAGACGAAGCGGCCGTTGGGGTCGTCGGTGGCGTGGACGTTGCCGGGGGCGATCGAGTTGGGCAGGAGCACCGCGTAGCCGAGGGCGGCGGTGACGATCCGGATGTCCCACTTGAGGAAGTTGACGCCGACGCTGCGGCGAAAGTCCCGCGAGAGGTCGACGCCCGACCACTTCTGGGTGAGGACGCCGAAGTCGAAGAAGAGCGAGTGGGCGAGCTTTCCGCCGAGGAAGTCGCGGACCGAGATGACCTGGAGCGCGAGGGTGGCGAGGGCCCGGATGTGGCCGCCCTGGGCGGTGTAGCTCAGGCGCTGGACGCCGCTGCCCTGGTCGATCGACTCGACGTCGACGAGCATCGTCTCCGGGGCGATTCCGCGCACTCCGAGGTCGACCGTGCCGCCGCCGAAATAGCGCCAGACCTCGGGGATCGAGGTGGTGTTGGCCCCGGGGAGGGCGGCGATCGGCAGGGCGTGGCCGTAGCGGAGGGCGTAGCGGAAGCTCAGGCGGTTGTCGGTGAGCGGGATCGGGATGAAGTGCTGCCAGGAGGTCTCGCCCCGAATCCACCAGTCGAGGCCGCCGAGGAAGGGCGAGGCGAGCATGATGTCGGCGCTGGCGATGAAGCCGTCCTCGGGGTTGAAGGGGTTGTCCTCGACGTTGGTGTAGACGACGCCGCTTTGGAGGGCGCCGGTTCGGTCGGTGACGATCCCGTCACGGCGGTTGAGCACCAGCCCGTCGGCGGCGGTCGTCGGCTTGACGATGTCCTTGGAGATGTTGCTCTTCTGGATCAGGTAGCCGAAGTAGGTGCGGATCTGGCGGGTGATCGGGTAGGTCAGGCTGAAGTTGCCGACGGCGGAGACGATCGCCCCGCGGGCGGGGGTCAGGCGCTGCTGGTATTGGCCGGAGATCTGGAGGGTGAGCGGCGAGCCGAGCACGCGCTGGCGGATCAGCGAGGCGCGAGCGCTGCGCTCGTAGCATTTGAGGCCGGCGCAGGCCCCGAGGAAGGGGATGGTCGCGGGCAGGGCGGAGGTGTCGACGCCGAAGTGGCCGGCGAGATCGAGGTCCCAGGCGGTGCCGAAGAGGTTGGGGAAGGAGGGGCGGACAAAGACGTAGAAGGGATCGAGGGTGGCGAAGCCCAGGCCGTAGGCCAGCTCCATCGAGATGTCCTTGGCCTCGCGGACGTCGACGACGTGGTGGACGGTGCAGGCCTCGGCGGTCGAGTCGAGCTCGCAGCCGACCGGGTAGGGGGTGACGGCGATCGACGAGGCGATGCCGGTGCCGTCGATCCGCGACTGCGAGTCCTCGACCTTGAGCGCGCTGTACTCGTCGCCCTGCTTGAAGGAGAGCTCGCGGCGGAGGACGTAGGGGCGGGTCTTGAAGTTGCCGCGCAGCAGCGTGTCGCCGAAGGAGCCGCGACGGCCCTCGTAGACGCTGATCTCAGCGCCGACCTCGACCGCGGTGCCGGAGCGGTGGGCCGCGCACATGCCGACGTCGGCGTCGGTGAGTCGGCGGGCCGAGGGGACGAGGTGCTCGACGCCCCGGGGGTCGCGGTAGATCCAGCGGAGCTCCGCGTCGCTCAGCGGGAAGCCGCTGCCCTGGTAGTTGTTGACGATCTCCTGCTCGGCGTCGCGATCGAGGCTGTTGGTCACCGGGACGCCGCCGGGCAGGACCCGGCCGTCCGGGCGGAGCGCGGTCTCGTTGAGCATTCGCTTGGTGCCCCACTGGCCGTTGCTCGTCAGCGGCAGGTTGGAGACGTCGCGATCGCCGGGGATCGGCACCTCTAGGTAGCGGACCCGCTCGGTCCGCCGGGCGGTGAAGACCCGCGGCCCGGGATCGACGGTGATCCGGACGTAGAGGCGGGCGCGGGACTCCTTGCGCAGGGCCTCGAGGCCTGCCTTGTCGAAGTCGCGCTCGGCCCAGACCGGGGTCGACGGGCGATCGAGGATGCTCGCCAGGTCGACGATCGCGTGCTCGCCGGGGTGGTTGAGGCCGTCGCGCCAAAAGCCGACCTTCACCTCGGCGCTGACGCAGGGGTAGCCGCGGGATTGATAGGCGCCGACCAGCGCGCTCAGGTCCTCGGCGATCGCGGTCTCCGAGAAGGAGCCGCCGCGGGTGGTGCTCCGGACCCGGTTGAACTCGCGGCGGATCTCCGACGAGACCACCGGGGGGACGCCGACGCCGACGGTCAGATCGACGGAGCGGACGCTGACCTTTGGCCCCTGCTCGACGACGAAGTAGAGCCCGGAGGGGGCGCTCTGGCCGAACTCCTCGTAGCGGCCCTCGACGGTGGCGAGGAGGTAGCCCTTGCTCTGGAGGAAGGCGCGGAGGTTGGCGGCCTCCCGCTCGGCGCTCTGGGCGTTGGGCGACTCGCGACGGCGGAAGAGGGAGAGCTGGGAGAGCAGGCGCTTGTTGCTGAAGGAGGTCTCGCCGAGGAAGGAGGTGCGGACGCCGCGACCGAGGTCGATCGAGACGGTCAGCGGCAGGTTCTGCGAACTCGGGATGTCGGTGGGCTCGAGATCCTCGTAGGAGGTGTTGACGTTGACGTCGGGGTAGGGGAGCTGAAGCGCGCTCTGGGTCGAGCCGGGGCGGAGGATGCCGCTCCCCGGCTCGGCGTAGCGCTGCTCTGCGCGGTCGAGCGCGGTCTCGACGTGGGATCGCGTGAGTCGCGAGGGGAAGGGGGTCGCCTTCACCCGCGGGAGGAAGGTCCGCTTGATCCAGCGGTGGTCCTGGATCGGGACGTTGCCCTTGATCATCAGGTCCCCGCGCCGGACCCGATAGGCCGGCCCCTTGTCGATGTAGATGTGGAGATCGGCCTCGTTGTCGGCGCGGCCGCAGACCAGGGCCAAGCGGGCGTCGCCCCGGAGGTAGCCGCGGTCGAAGAGGAAGCGGTCGAGGCGAGATAGCTCGTCGCGCTCCCATTGCTGGCAGGCGAGGTCGTCAGTGTCGCAGATCGGCGGGAGCTTGTCGCCGCGGATCTTCGACGGCTCGACGCAGCCGCCGTAGGCGAGGGCGCCGGGGCGGGCGTCGATGCTGAGCTCCCGCTGGATGTCGCTCTTGGGCAGGGGGAGGCTGTTGTGGACCCGGACCCGGCGGATGCTCCGGCCGGGCGAGACCTGGACGATGACCTCGCCGGCGGCGACCGGGTAGAAGTCCGCGCGGTAGCCGAGCTGCTGGAGCTTGGCCGCGATCCAGGTCGGGCTCTCGGTCCCAGGCCCCAAGCCGATGATCTCCATCAGCCGCTCGCCGCTGTCGCGCTTGAGGAAGGCGCCGTCGATCGAGATCCGGTCGACGTTGGCGAAGAGGAGGCCGCGCTCGTCGGTGCCGAGCGCCGGGCGGGCGATCATCTCGACGGTGAGGGAGCCAGTCGGCACGAGAACGATGACAAAGCCCTCGATCGCCGTCCGCTCGAGAACGTAGCGCAAGAGCCCTTGATCGGGCGGTAGCGCCCGACCGACGCTCGTGTTGCCGTTGATCGTCGTCGAGCAGGCGAGGCCGCGGATGGTCTTGCTCGACTGGCGCGGGCCGACTTGAAAGCCGGCGTCGATGAGGGTGGCGAGGGCGGTGTCGAGGGGGGCGAGGGGGTCGGTCGGCGAGCCGCTGAAGGCGCAGAGCGAGCTCTTGGCGGTGTCCTCGTCGGTCGCGGTGACGGGATCCTCGATGTCCACGCTGAAGTCTGGGACCTCCGGAGCCCCGGTCGGAGCTGCGGTCGGAGCCGGCGTCGGATCGGGCCCGACCTCTCCGGGCCTGTCCAGGGCGCCGCGATCGGTCTCGTCATCGGCCGCGTCGTCATCGGCCTGCGATTCGAGGCGGTCCAGCGTGGCCGGCTCTCCGCTCTCCCCGTCCGCGCCCTCGGTCGCGCGGTTCTCCGCCGCAGGCGTGGCCGCGGAGGAGTCGGCGCTGCTGAGACCGCCGATGATCCACAGCGCCGCCGTCAGGGCGCGCACGAGCCCCGCACGGGTCATCCTGGTCGCAGGCCTGCGTCGCCTCGCCTTCCGCAGCACGGGGCGACCCCGTAGGCCCTGACGAGCGTCCATTTCTCGCTCGCTCGCGGTCGCTGCCGGAACCGGCAATTCCGGCTTTGCCGCGGTGCCGAGGGGGCTATCGGCCGACCCGCGAGATCCCACGGCGGCGCGAGAGCCGACGTGGCCCTCTCCACAGCCTGCCGGTCTCGTCCGGCCGTCAGCGGAGGCTTGGGAGCTTGTGGTCAATGCGGAGCTCGAGCGATTGTTGGCGCAGGGGATCGAAGATGATGCGTTCGTTGTAGTACGACCGTTTGCTGTCGCGGAGCTCGAGGGTGGCGTTGTCGAGGATCTTCAGGCGGATCCGCCAGTTGTAGGAGTTGCGCAGGAGGAGCCCTGGGTAGCCGCGAGTGTAGCCGGCGCCGACGCTGAGGTTGCCCCACTCGGAGCGGAACCAGGGGCGGGGAGTCTCGGCGTCGACCTCGATGCCGTACTGGCCGAGGCGGAGGCCGACGTCGGGGACGAAGGGGGCGATCCGCGGCGCGGACTCTTCGATGTAGCGATCGAGCTTGAGCTCGGTGAGGGAGCCGACGAGCCCGATCGGCTTGCCGAGCAGGCCGCCGCCGCCGGTCCTGCGAACCCCGCTGGTGTCGGCGACCTCGCGGCTACCGGCGCCGAGGACGAGGTAGTCGACGCACTCGCGGGTGGTCCGCTGCCGGGTGCGGGTGTCGCCCTGGACGATGCACTGCATGTTGATCGCGTCGAGCGTCCCGCTCAGCCGGACTGACATCTGCCGCGGTTGTCCGTCGATGTAGATCGGCTCCTGGCGGGCGGCGAGGATGTCGACCGTGCTCTCGTCGTAGTCCTCGTCGAGGGTGACCCTGCCGTACTGGATGTCGAAGGCGGAGCCGAGGATCGTCAGGTCGAGGACGCCCGTGCCGACGTCGATCTTGCCGGAGAGCGCGAGATCGCTGTAGGTGCCGCCGACGGCGAGCGCGACGTGGCCCTCGACGCCCTTCATCACGTTGTTGTCGACCCGCACCGGCGCCGTCGTCCGCACCCGCAGGTCGAGCTGCATGTCGCGGATGAGGTCCGGGGGCGGCGACTCCGGGGCGGTGCTCGGATCGGCGAAGGAGAGGACCTTGACCCCCTCCTGGGCGTCGCGGATCCAGCGAGATCGCTCGACCAGGAGCTCGCCGCGGAGGATCAGCCCGTCGCGTCCCTCGAGGATGATGTCTTCGCTCGAGACGGTCGCCAGCAGCTCGGGGCGGCCGGAGTTGTCGAACTGCTTGTAGGCGACCTCGTCGAGGCCGATGTGGAGCCGGGAGTCGGAGATCTCGGTGAGGTCGGGGGAGAGGACGATGTGGCCCCAGGCGGTCGCCCGGCCGCGATCGCCGATCTTGACCCGCATCGCCGTGCTCGGCGCGGAGCTGGCCGCCGCTCCGCTGCGTCCGCCGATGAACGCCGCGTAGCCGTCGAGGCCGCCCGGGCAGGGATCGCTCGCCGAGCAGCGGACGAGCTGGGCGATGCCGCGGCTGAGCACCACAGGCTCGATCTCGGCGAGGGCCAGCGTCCCATGGAAGGCCCGATCGCCGGGGCTCACGTCCATCCGCAGGGCGTCGATGACGAGCTCGTCGGCGGCGTTGCCGGCGATGAAGAAGGAGTCGATCTCCATCGATCCGGAGGCGCGGGAGAAGACGTCGGGGAGGAGGTCGCCTATCAGCTTGCCGTCGATCACCCCCTGGGCGGAGACGGCGTAGTTGCCGGAGCAGGGGCCCGCGAGGGTGTAGTAGGTCGATTCGCGGCCGTCGCGGGAGAAGTCGCCGAAGTCGATCGTCTGGCCTTGGATCTCGATCGTCCCTGAGGGGAAGACGTTGTCGCCGGCGATCGTGACGAGGAGCGAGGGGACGTCGACAGACCACGGCTGATCGCCGGCCATGATCCCGAGGGTCAGCGGCACCTTGCCGGTCGGGACGTCGACGTTGCCCTGGATCACGGGATCGCTGATGTGGCCGCGGATGGCGAGGTTGACCGCGGTCTCGCCGGAGAGGTGCTGGATCCCCTGCGGTTTGAGGAAGGGCGTCAGGGCCGAGAGCGCGAGCTCACCGCGGAGGTAGGCGGTCGCTCCCTCGACCTCGCGGGCTCGGGTCGCCGCGCGCTGGGTCGACGCGCGGCATTCGTCGGGCTTGCCCTCGTCGATCGCCTCGGAGATGTCGAAGTCGCCGGTGATCGTCAGCTCGCGGCCATCGCCGGCGCCGCTGCGCAGGGTCCAGGGCGCGGCCATCCGGATCTCGGAGCCGTCGAGGGTGGCGAGGAGGCTGGTGGTCGAGCAGAGCGAGGTCGCGTGGTCGCAGGGATCCGCGGTCTTGACCCCCCGCTCGTGGATCCACAGGCGGTCGAGATCCATCTCGACGTGGACGTCAAAGTCGCCGGCATCGCGGTCTTCGTAGCCGCGGCAGGTGGCGAGCAGGTCGCGGCCGGGATCGCAGAGGCGGGCCCGGACGGTCGCGCCCTCGAGCTGACCGGCGACCGTCTCGCGCAGGCCGCCCTCGACCCCGTGGAGGAGGCTGGAGAGGGGGAGGTTGCCGAAGTCGGCGTTGAGCTCGGCGGCGAAGGGGGCGTCGCCGCGTCGGGGCTTCGCGCCAAAGGCGATCGTCCCGCCCATCGTCCACCTGAGCCGGTCGGCGGGGTCCTTGGGCTGCTTGCGCTGCTTGAAGGCGCCGTCGAGGCGGACCTCGCGGCGGGCGCCGAGGCCGCCGCCGTCCTCAAAGTCGGCGGTCGTCAGCTTGAGCACGCCCTGACCCAGGGGGATCCCGGAGGCGCTGAGCGCCTGGAGGTGGACCTCGCCTTGGACCGAGGGTTGGGCGAGCGTCCCCTTGACCTCGAGGTTGGTGCCCCGGGTGATGCTGCCGCCGAAGGGCGGATCGTTGAAGCCGATCGCGTCGGCGAAGGCCGAGAGCGGCAGGCCCCAGGCGCCGATTTTGAGGTCGAGGCTGGTGTCGTGGTCAAAGGAGATCGTCCCGGTCCCGGTCAGCTCGCCGGTCGGGATCGTCACCTTCGGGGCGACGCTCGGGCTGACCCTGCGGTGGTAGGCGAGGCTCATCTGGCCGAGCCTGAGCTCCTCGGTGTCGACCTCGAAGCGGGCCTCGGCGTCACGGAAGCGGGCGTCGCCGATCTCGAGCTCGCGGACGTAGAGCGCCCCTTGCGACTCAAACTGGGAGAGCTTGACCGGCCTGCGCGAAGCGTCGCCGACCTCGATCTGGAGGTCGCCGGCGCCGCGGACGAGGCCGCCGCTGAAGCGATCGAGTTCGACCCCGCTGAGATCGGCGGAGAGGCGGAGCTTGGGGTCGCTGGTGAGCTCGCCGTTGGCGAAGAGGTCGACGCTGGCGTCGAGGCTGCCGCGACCGCCGAGCACCGCGATGCTCGGGCTGCGGACCTTGAGCTCGCCGCGCTCCATCCACAGCTTGGCCCCGTCGATGCCGCTGACGACGACGTCGCCGCTGCCGGCCCCGGAGAGGGTGAGCGAGCCGCCGTTGCCGTTGGGCGCGGAGAGGGGGCCGGAGAGGGTGAGGCGGGCGTCGAGGCGGTCGAAGTAGGGGCTTTGGCCGAACTCGCCGAGGAAGGCTTCGCCATCGCTGACCCGCAGCGAGACCTCGGTGGGCGAGAGGTGCTCGATCGCCCCGTCGGTGCCGCCGTCGATCGCCAGGCGCCCGCCGTTGATCGCGACCGAGAGGGTGTCGATGCCGACGCCCTGATCGACGTCGTAGCTGATCCCTCCGTCGGCGGTGATCCTCTTCGGCAGGCTGTCGACACGGGGGCCGCGGTCACGGACGAGCTGGAGCTGGCCGAGCGTCGCCTCGACGTGGGTGACGTCAAAGCCCTCGGTCAGATCGATCGCCAGCGCCGGGATCCCCAGGCGACCGTCGAGGGTCCCCGCGATCATGTCGGCGGTCTCCGGATCCTCGTCCAAGAGGATCCCCGGATCGATCCCCTTGAGGTCGAGGTCGGCGGTGATCAGGAAGCCCGGGTCCTTGCCCTGAGGGAGGAGGATTCGGTTCGGGATCCCGTGCTCACGCAGGTTCATCGGAGCGCTGAGGAAGAAGGAGTCAAAGCGTCCGAGGTCGGCCTGCCAGCGCTGGGCCCCCGGCTCAAAGCGGTCCTTCCAGGGGGCCGGGATCGGATTGTAGCTGAGGGCGACGCTGAGGTCGGCATCGTCGATGACCCAGCTCGGGTGGGCCTCGTCGGGGAGGATCGTCAGGCCGGCGGCGGCGATGCCGATCGTCGGATCGCTGAGCATGCCGCGGATCGTCAGGAGGCCGAGCACACCCGCCGCGTCGACCATCGACGACGGCAGCTCGTGGGCGGCGAGGACGAGCTCGACCATCGGCCCGAAGTCGTCGAACCCCAGGGCGACGTCGACCCGCGGATCGTCGCCCATGAAGTTGACGAGGAAGCCGTCGATGCTCGTCTGCGATCCGCCGAAGCTGCCTTTGCCCCCGATCGCGACGTCGCCGTAGGGGACGTTGTCCATGCCGGAGAAGACCCGGCGCAGGCTGAGGTCGCGCAGCGGGATCCGGTAGTTGAGCGCGAGGATGTCGAGCTCTCCCTCGTCGATGTCGGCGGTGATGTCAAAGCTCAGGCGGAGACGGTCGGGCGGGGGCTCTAGCGGGTGGAGGCCGAGGTAGCGGAGCGAGAGCGCGACGTCCCGCATGTGGAGCGTGTTCTGCCAGAGCCCGTCGGTCCGGAAGTCGACGTCGAGGCTCAGATCGTCGGCGCGGAAGTCATCGATCTTGAAAGAGATGCCGCGGGTGTGCAGCGGCGCGGGCTCATCGTTCGGCGGCTTGAAGGCGCCCATGAGGCTGAGCCTCCACTCTGTCTCGCCGTACTTGTTCTCGAGGGCGTAGTGGTGGACTTGGAGGGCGACGGGGCCTGCGGCGCGGGCCTTGGTGAAGTGGAGGAACCACGGGATCTCGAAGACAGGCGGCACGCCGAGGCGGTTCCAGGGGATGATCTCGTGGAGGACCAGCTCGACGTTGACCTCGACGGCCTCCGCGGTGACCCGTCGCTGGGGCAGATCGTAGTACTCGTGGCCCTCGTAGATGCGAAAGCCGCGGACCTTGACCGGGGTCGGCGTACCGGTGACGAGATCGACGATCAGCCGCGGTTGCCAGTGGACGCTGTCGAACTCGAGATCACCGTCGATGAGGGTCGAGATCTTGTCGCCGAGGAAGCGCCCGAGGGTCTCGTCGTTGAAGAACCACCAGGCGCCCAGGTAGGCGAGGTTGAAGATCAGGACGAGCGCCAGCCAGAGGTAGAGCGGCGCCTTGATGAAGAGGAGGTTGGCGACCGGGTGGCGGCGCCGCTTGGGCAGCGGCGAGCGGGTGAAGCGGAGGTATTGCGGGTGGAGGCTCGGCAGCGCCGCGGGGTGGGCGAGGGCCTCGTTGATCAGCGCCCGGCGGAGCTGGCCTAGGCCCCTGGCGAGGCGTCCCGGCGCCGGACCAACGCCGGTCACCGAGGCCGAAGGGATGATGTCGGGGGTCTCGCCGCGGATGTGGCAGGCGACCTCGTCGCGGGCGTCGGTGTCGACCGCCTTGAGCGAGTGCTCGATGAGCGGCGGGATAGGCGAGGTGATCGGGACTGGGCGGGCCGTCGGGTAGCCGAAGGTCAGCCGCTGGCTGCGCTCGTCGGCGTCGCGGTTGAAGCGCTGGCGGATGATCCGTTTGAAGCGGCGGCCGAGTCGACGGGGTCCGACGCGGAGCCGACCGACCGCACGCTCGCGCCACAGCTCCTGGTAGGCCGCGAGGAGGATCGCGAGGTTGGCCCCCTGGGTGTAGAGGTGGCGGAAGCGCAGCGAATCCGTCAGGCGCTCGAGGTGATCGCGGCCGTCGGCCAGCAGATCGGCCTCGGCTTGCCACGACGCGCCGTCCTCTGGGAGCCTTGCCACGAGATCTGCGGCCTACACTAGCATTTGAGCCGCCGTGGCGGCGAATCTGTGACTCCTAGCGCGGCGCTGGAGCGACGGGCTCGGTTGGGCTCAGGAGTCTGCCTCCTCGGGGAGGGGAAGGCCCCAGGCGGGATGCCAGAGGTGGACCTGCCGGGCCTCGTCATCGGCGGGGTAGGCGGCTTCTTCCGCAGGCTCGACGGCCAGGGCCTGGCAGGCGAGACGCCAGCCGCCGTCGAGGTCGAGCGCGCGGTCCTTGCGCTCCATCAGCGTGACCGCCGTGAGGTGCGCCATGCCGCGGAGCACCCGGACCCCGCAGCTGCCGCAGACCCCGAGGCCGGCGCAGGCCTGGCCGATGGGGACGCCGAGCCTGTCGGCGATGTCGAGGAGGGTCTCGCTTGGGCGGGGGCGCGTCGAAACGTGATCCCGCGCTCCCTGGCGGGCGAAGAGACGGATCTCGACCACGCAGGGGTTGTAGCGGCTCTCGACGCCCAGGGCACAGGCCCAAGGAGGAGAAAAACGACAAAAAAAGGGCGGTGACCGAATGGTCACCGCCCTTTAGATAGCGGGGACAGGATTTGAACCTGCGGCCTCCGGGTTATGAGCCCGGCGAGCTACCTGACTGCTCCACCCCGCAACGAAGTGGGCGGTTTTTACGGCGGGACGGAGAACCTGTCAAGCGGAAAAAAACGATGGTGAACATCATTCGCTAGGGGCCCCTAGGGCGGCGAGTTGGGCGAGGTCAACGCGGAGGGGCGCGGGTCCGCTGGCCTCGCGCCAGAGCTCGGCGAGGAGGGCGAGCGGCTGGTTGACCGCGTCCAGGCGGAGGATGCTCGCGGGTGGCGGCGTCGGGCTGAAGCGACGGGTCCCGCCGGGGGGTCGCTCGACCTCGCGATCGCCGCGAAAGTTGAGCGGGCAGCAGTCGAGCTCCGTCTCCCCGTCTGCGCCGCGGATCGCGACCGGCAACCCGTGGGAGCGGCAGATCATCGGCCGGGCAGCGTAGACCGCGCACCTGCCGTCGACCAGGAGGGCGCAGCGGTCGCTGTGGTCCGGGTCGGTCGCCTGCTCGCGGACCCGTTGGCGGAGGACGGGATCGGTCTCGGCGAGCTCCGCGAGCGCCTCTCGGACGGGGACTGCCTCGACCTCGAAGACCGAGAAGCGCTGATGACAGCAGGTCTCGCAGCCCTCGGCGCAGGCGTAGGCCTCCGGTGTGCGGCGGGTCGCCGTCTCAAAGTGATCGTCGACCCGGGAGCGGAGCTGGACGAGGGCGGCGCGGAGTTCAGAGGGGGCGACCATCGACCGCTTATCGGCCCTCGCCGCGCCCTGGCGCAAGTTCTGGCGAAGGTCCGTGGAGAAGGTCCGAGCGAGAGTCCCTGGCTCGGGTCTGGAGGGACGGCCGACAATGCCAACACAGGGGGAGACGTCGGGACGTCGAGGGGAGGGAGAGGTCGGACCGAGGCGGGGGGACCTCGGAGCGGCGAGCGTCCTGGAGCAGTTGGACGTTCCTAGCGGCGGAGCTCGGTCGGCGGCCCCTGGAGGCGGGCGATGATTTCGACCTGGGCCCTCAGCGCCTTCTCCTCTTCGCTCTCGGCGAAGGCACAGCCGGCGACGAAGGGGTGGCCACCGCCGCCGAAGGGCTCGAGGAGCGCCGCGAGGTTGTGCTCACGCTCCGGCTTGGGCAGCCAGGGGTTGTAGCCCGCGGTGATCTTGAGGCGGCCGCCCGGCGCTCGGACCAGGCCGACGACGTAGCGGACCTTCGGATAGTGGTAGTACGGGATGAACTTGTTGTAGGAGCGGCCGGGCTGGTCGAGGAGGGTGAAGGAGAGCACCCCATCGTTGACGTCGATCCGCTCCTTGAGGAGGGAGATGTCGCGCTGATGCTGCTCTAGCCGCGGTCGCAGGGCCGCGTCGATGTAGTCGGCGTGGGCGTGACGCTCCATCGGCGTGGTCAGGAGATCGCGGATAAAGGGCCGTACGAGCGCCGGATCGCTGTTGCTCTCGACGAAGGTCATCAGCCGCAGCGCCGGCGCCTCGAGGCGGACCGGCATGCTCGGGCAGGGGAAGGAGGCGGAGTCGATGAGCTCGGCCCAGCGGATAAGCTCCGCGTGATCGCTGAGCTCGACCGCGAATTCGCGGCGGACGATCCGGGCGATGTAGCCGGCGCAGGAGCGGGCCGCGTCGTCGTGGAACTTGCGGCCGCTCTGATCGGACTCGAAATGTTCGCGGTCGCCGGGGAGCTGGAACGCTGAGCGGTGATGGTCGAAGAACCACGTCATCCGCGGGTTTTGGCTGTAGCGAAAGTCGAGGCCGACGACCTCGTCCGCGTCGAAGTCGCGATCGACGTAGGGGTCACCTGAGCAGTGTTCCTTGGGGATATAGCGGAACAGCTCCACGCCGGCCTGGCGCTCAAAGAAGGCCGTGAACAGGGCCGCCGAGGCCGCCCCATCGAAGCACATTCCGTGGTGGAGAACGTTCACCGACATTGTTCGCGGGCCCGGACTGCCAGGCTACGCACTGATACCTCAGTCTCGTCCGATGCGCACAGGATGTCGTGCGCAGAGGGTGAAGACTTCGTCGGTAATCGCGGTGTGTCCGCTGTCTGCGCCCGAAGGCGTTGTCATCCCCGGAGGACTGAGGAGGACGAGGGCCGCATGGGCGGTGGTCTCGGCGGAGCCCGGGTCGATGAGGGGCCGACGCCCGTCGGCGGGGGGAGGGGTGATCATCCGCGCCTGCCCCCCACGATGGAGGATACCGACGCTTCGCCCATCGCTGACCATCACGTGGAGCGCCCCGGGTTTGTCCAGGGTCGCGTCGAGCGAGCGCAGCGCCTCCCGGAGGAGGGCTGGGGGCGCGTAGGTCTTGCTCGCCGAGGTCGCCGCGTGGAGCTTGGCGATCACCGCCATGCCGAGAAGCTCGCGGTCCGAGCCGTCGCGGAGGGAGCGGCGGAAGAGCGGCGAGAGGCCGCGATGCAGCTCCTCACGCAGGGCTCCGTGGAGTGTGGGGTCGTCGTCGATCGCCGGGTTGAGCCCTGGGTTGCCGACGAGGGCGATCCACCGCTGGAAGCGGGTGACGCCGAAGCGAGGCGGGCGGGCGGGCCCGGAGGCGATGAAGCCGCCGATCGTGCACTGGCAGGGCGCCCGCAGGAAGTCGTCGGTGAACCGCCCCTGGGGGTCGCGGACGACGGGCCGCATCTGCACCAGGCTCTCGGTGCCGAGGACCCCGCCGACCGCCCAAGCCCGGGTCTGGGCGGCCGGATTGTCGTGGTGGTAGCCGCCGAGGTGTTCGCTCAGGGTGGTCCGGAGCCACGCGCCAGGGACCTGGGGGCCGTCCCTGTAGATGTGGACCAGGGCGGCCAATGACAGGTAATTCACGTATTAAATAGTACCGCTTGATCCTCTTATGGCCAGGCCAGAGGAGGAGCCGCGATCGGCTCTAGATGCGCTCTATCGCCTCATAGGCGGCAAAATGAGCGTGTGCGCGGTGTGCGTGTCCGGCGATGGCGGAGGGGGCGGATCGGGCGATGGCGAGCTTTTCGCAGGGCTTGCTCGGGGCCTGCCCTAGGCGACACACTAGCGTCGAATGCGTGTGCCTACTGGACGCCTTTGGGTCGTGGAGGACCCAGAGCCGCAGACGCCTCGGGGGATCGACGAGGGGCCGCCGTCCCCCGGGCGATACATCCGCGAGCAGCGGCTGCGCCACGGCATGACGCTTGAAGAGGTCTCGGCGAAGACCAAGATTCCGCGCTCGAGCCTCGAGGCCCTCGAGGAGGAGCGCTGGTCCGCGCTCCCCGGGCCGGTGTTCGTGAAGGGTTTTCTCCGCTGCTGCGCGCGGGCGCTCGAGATCGACGATCAGGTGGTGCTCGATCTCCTCTACGAGCAGGAGCGGGCAAAGATGCACGCCGAGCGAGGGCCGGAGCGGGAGCCTGAGCGGGAGCCGGAGCGCCGACCCAAGCGCGGCCTGGGCCTCGGTCGGGGGCTCGCTCGGAGGTTTGGCCGGAGAGGCGAGCCGGAGCGCGGAGAGGCTCGCGAGGACGATCAGGAGAACGAGCTCGGCGAGGACGACCGAGCGGACGGCCGAGGCGATGGTGAGCCCGAGGATCGCGGGTACGGTCGGGGCTTCGGCGCCCGCGACGAGCGTGAGGACGAGGTCGACG
>Ga0316189_10003045_pt1 | contig 16330 bp, 16 predicted proteins | sample LowCovwburrow_MG_FD_204930 | JGI IMG/M metagenome (GOLD analysis project Ga0316189, IMG submission 204930) | Coastal sediment microbial communities from Maine, United States - Lowes Cove worm burrow | ecosystem: Environmental > Aquatic > Marine > Coastal > Sediment | place: USA: Maine... | reverse complement strand
GTGAAGGGGCACTCTCGGGCTTCCCGCCCGCCCTTGCCAATGCAGTTGCCAACGCCATTGGCATTGACGCCAACTTCCTGCCCCTGACTCCCGATCGCATCATGGATGGGTTGGTCAAGGCCAGACGGGCTGCCCGGCGCAAGGAGAAATCATGAGCGAAGCTTTGCCAGATTTTAAGCTGCTCCAGCCTGCAAACGTAAAACAGGCCGTAACAGATTTGCAAAACAACCCGTCAGCCCGCCTTTATGCCGGTGGCACAGATCTTATGGTCAATATGCGCCGTTGTCTGGTTGAGGCTCAAACGCTGGTTGATATCAGCACCATCCCAGACCTCAACCGCCTTGAATTCAATCAGGCCAGCCTTTTTATTGGTGCAGCGGTCACCTTGCGCAAAGTGATTGATAACCCTCAGATAGCCAAATCCTATCCGGCGGTCCATCAGGCCTGCCTGTCCATTGCCGGACCAGGCCACCGTGAAGTTGCAACAGTTGGCGGCAATTTATGCCTTGATACCCGCTGCATCTATTACAACCAGAGCCACTGGTGGCGTAAAGCCAATGATTTCTGCCTAAAATACAAGGGTGATGTCTGCCACGTTGCCCCGACCAAAAAACAATGCCGCGCGGCCTATAGCGGCGACCTTGCACCGGCCCTGATGGTGCATGGGGCACGACTGGAGATTGCCGGTCCTGATGGCCACAGGCATATCAACCTGCACGCCCTGTATAACGAAGATGGTGCAGACCATCTGGAACTTGCCCCAGCCGAAATGATCGTTGGTGTTTATCTGCCGCCTGCCCGGGCTGTTTCCGACTACAAAAAGGTCCGCATTCGTGGCGCCATTGATTTCCCTCTTGCCGGTGTTGCCATATCCTGTCGAAAATCAGCGGCCCGAGGCTATGACTTTACCATCGCCATAACCGGCACCAATTCATGTCCCGTTCTCATGGAGCTGCCAAACCAGCTAACTGACAATGATGAGGTGGATGGTTTTTTTGCTGCTTTGGCCAAACAGGTACAAAAACAGGTCTCGCCGTTGCGCACAACAACCACAGCAGCACATTACCGCCGCCTTGCCATTTCCGCCAGGACGGAAAAACTGGCCAGACAGTTATGGCAGCAACTCAAAACTCCCCCCACCGACAAAGGTAAGTAATCGTGAGTAATATTCTAGGAAATCACTGGCGTGATCTTGATGGACTGCACATCGATGTTTCAGGTCTGTCACCCCCGGAACCAATGGTTGCCATTCTCGAACTGATCGAGCGCCCGGACATAAATGAACCGATTATCGTTCACCACAACCGTGAACCACTGCACCTTTATCCTGAATTAAACGAACGCGGCTGGAGCCACGAAATTATAGTCAAAATGCCCGGCAAGGTTTGTCTGAAATTGCAAAAATGGCAATAACACCACCAGCAGTTTTCAGCACTGCCACTGTGCCCTATGCGGTTTTCCCGGCTCCATTGCCTTTGCCGTCTTTGCCGGATTCATCATTAGCAAACTGCCTAGATCAACTGCCCGGAATCCACATTCAAAACCTGTCCGGTAATAAACCGCGCCGCGCTTGAAGCCAAAAACACCACCGCATTGGCAATGTCTGTCGGTTCGGCCAACTGGTTCAGCGCTGTTTCAGCAAGCGCCCGGTCAAGAATTTCCTGCGGCAACGCCCGCGCCATATCGGTCATCACCATGCCCGGTGCCACCGCATTTACAGTAATGCCCTTGCGCCCGAGCTCACGCGCCGCCGTTTTGGTCAGGGCAATAAGTCCGGCTTTTGAGGCGGCATAATTGCCCTGGCCGATCTTGCCCCGGATGCCGTTGATTGAGGTTATATTGATGATCGCCCCACCCTTGCCCACTGCCATAAGCGGTGCCACCGCATGCAAGACATTAAACGCACCGGTTAGATTGACGTTGATAACATCGCCCCATTCCTGCCCGGTCATTTTCATCAGTGTCCTGTCGCGGGTTATCCCGGCATTGTTGACCAGAATATCAAGCGGCTGGCCGATTGCCTCAGTCACCTGTTGTAAAGCTTCAACATCGGTGATGTTGACATCGTGAAAGGTGATGTTTTCGCTATCTGCAAAACAACCGATATCAAGCACATGCACCCTGGCCCCGGCCCCGGCCAGCCCGGTACTGATCGCCCGGCCAATGCCACGCCCGCCACCAGTGACAATGGCGCGGCGTCCTGAAAGATCAAGTTTCATGCACTCTTCCCCTTGTTAAATCTCATAAAATGGTATTACAGTACTTAAATAGATATTTTAGCAGATAACCCGAACTTTGCAACGGCTGCTGAATGACAGGATGGAGGGATAACCATGACCGCAACAATCAAACCACTTACCGCCGATGATCTGGAATCCGTCATTGCCATTGACACGGCCATAGCCGGTCACTCCCGTCGCGGGTTCTTTGAAAAACGTCTGGCTGCTGCCCTGAAACAACCGGCCAATTACATTTATGTCGGTCTGCATGATAATCATAAACTGGCCGGTTATGCTCTGGCCAAACTGGTGGCTGGCGAGTTTGGCGAACCCGGCGCCAAAGCATCTTTTGATGCCATTGGCGTTGCCCCGAATTATCAGGGTCACGGGGCTGGTCAAAAACTGCTTGCAAGTGTCAAAGACATTCTCATCCACAAGGGTGTTGAGGAACTGACCAGTCATGTACTGTGGTCAGACCCGGCAATGGTGACTTTCCTCAACCATGCCGGTTTCACCCTCGCACCGCGCCTGGTCCTGACCCGCGACACCAGCCCGATATTGCTTGAAGAAGAAGCTGAAGATGTCGATGAAGTTCTTGAAATCGATCACAGTGCGCCGGAAGGTGACGACCCGGATGCGCTCTCGCATGACCGGATACTGGTCCGTTCAATGGCTGAAGCCGACCTTGATGCCATTATCAGAATTGACCGTAAAACCACCGGCAATGATCGCTCGGCTTATTACCAGCGCAAACAGCATGAAGTCTTGCACCAGTCCGGGGTTCGCGTCTCGCTGGTGGCTGAGCTGGAAGGCTTTGTTGTCGGCTTTATTATGGCGCGGGTCGACTTTGGTGAATTTGGCAACACCAGCCCTGAAGCGGTTATGGATGCACTTGGCGTTAACCCCGACTATCAGGGCCAGGGCGTCGGTCAGGCATTAATGGCAAAACTGATGGCCAATCTGGCCATTTTGCAGGTTGACAATGTGCGTACCGAAATCAGCTGGAACGACACAAGTCTTGCCGCCTACCTCGATGCAACCGGCTTTGTCCCGGCCCAGGTTCTCGCCCTCAGCTGTACGCTTTCAAAATAGACAACTATTGTAGCGACTCGTGCTTTGCCAAAAGCTCTTCTTCAGTTTCTTCCCAATCCGGATTTACAACAATGCACGCTTCCGGGCAGACCAGTTTGCACTGAGGCTCATCTTCCTCACCGACACATTCGGTACATTTCATCGGATCAATAATGTAAAACGGATCACCCTCTTTAATTGCCTCATTCGGGCAAACCGGCTCACACGCATCACAGGCCGTACAGGGGTCAACAATCATCAAAGCCATATCTGTTATCTCCTAAAATATAATCGCTTACGAAGCCTTCAGCACCAGACCGGCATTGGCCAGTTTTTCGGCTCTAAATGCCCCCCACAACGCAGCACCGATTGCACCAGCATATATTGAGTCGGCATGAGCTGTAACATCCGCCTCAACATTTTTCATCTTGGCCAGTTCCTCACCAACCGCTGCCACCAGACCTGAATCCTGCGCCAGCCCGCCCGTCACCATCACCAGATTATCCTTGACCCCGATTGATTTCAACAACCGTGCCAGACGTGAGGCCATCGACAGGTGAATACCTTTGAGAATATTGGGTGTTGTAATGCCGCGCGAAACCATGTTGATTACATCGGTTTCAGCCAGAACAGCACATATACTCGACACCGATTCAGGATCATCGGCCTGGATCGACAGTTTTCCGATTTCATCCTGGGCAATGCCAAGATAGCGGGCGATATTTTCCAGAAACTGGCCAGAGCCAGAGGCACACTGGCTGGTCATTTTATAATTGAGCACCTTACCGCGTTCATCCGTCACAATCGCCCGCCCGTGCAGCGCCCCGCAATCAAGAACAGCAGTGGCTTTCGGATTGAGAAATATCGCCCCGCGCGCATGCGCCGTCATTGAATAAAAGTGGCCAGTGTGAAACGGAATAGCTTCACCTTCCCCGGTAGTAGCGACATAATCCATATCACCTTCTGCAACGCCAGCCTCCTCAAGCACCTGATCAAAAGCCTGCCGGGCCAGTTCCATCGGGTCGCGCTGGCGGATGCGCAAAGTCGAGCGCGCCAGCCATTCTTCCTTGCTGCCGTCCGACTTAAAAACCACAGCCTTTACCGCGCCGGTGCCAACATCAATTCCAGCACTTAACATCATGCTTCTATTCCTTCCACTCTGCCCTCTGCCGCCCGGCGGGCAAATTCCGCTCCACCCAGGGCACCAGTGTAAATTGAGTCCGGGTCGATATTGATGGTCACTTCACCATAGTTTTCAAACACCAGCTTTTTCAACTCGCGCACCGCCGCCTGATTTTTGGCAACCCCGCCGGTAAAGGTAAATTCATCGGCAATACCGCCCGAGCGCGAAATAATCGACATGGCGCGTAAAATAATCGCCCGATGCAGACCGGCCAGAATATCCTCACGCGCTTCACCCAGCGCCAGCCGGTCGCGCAATTCAGCCCCGGCAAAAACCGTGCAGGTCGAATTGATGCGGGCCGGTTTTTCCGATTTCATCGCCAGAGGCCCCAGCTCATGCAACCCCATATTCATTTCATCGGCAATATAACCGAGATAGCGCCCGCACCCGGCCGCACAACGGTCATTCATCTGGAAGTTCTCGACAATGCCAGCCGGGTCAACCTGAATACCTTTGGTATCCTGGCCGCCAATATCAAGCACCGTCCGGGTCTGCGGATACATCATATGCGCCCCCAAGCCGTGACAGAGAATTTCTGAACGAATATGTTCTTTTGAAAACGGTAGCGTCACGCGACCATAGCCGGTGCCAACAAGATAGGTTTCCTCAAGCTCGATATCCAGCGCAGTCTTGACCGCCTGTTCCATCAGCGGATCCACCCCGCCTGATTCCTGTGATATCCGTTTCAGAGCCGCATGAAACTTGTCCGACAGACTGCCCGAGGGCGGCCGGTTTTCCACCGCAATAATCGATTTGTCATAAACATTGAGCAAGAGATCATAAGCCAATCCCGCATCACGCGCCACATCTTCGGCAATGGCCAGATAGCGTGAACCGGCAATGTCACGAAAGAAATCAGACTTGCGCACCACACCGGGCGCAAACAAAGCTGCCGCTTCCTTGCGCAAGCGAACAAAGGTTTCGACCAGCGCCTGTTTGACGCCCTCTTCTACCTTGGCAAAACGCTCACCCACGATCTGTTCAATGCAGGTTTTTTCCAGATCATCAAGCTGCTCAAGAAACTGTTCCAGCCGGAACGAGCGCTCAAGGTCTTTCAGGAACTCTTCAACTTCAGCACTGTTGCCTTCTTCATCGCCAACCTCGCGCCGAAACAGGGTAAAGCGTGCATCAACCGCAGCTTCCTGTGTCACCACCTTGACCGCCGTTGCATAATTTGAACGCGAATTGGTTATGCCACGCCCGATAACCTTTTCATTCTCGTCCATCAACACCGCCTTGGTGGTGGTTGAACCCAGATCAATGCCAACAAAAGTCCTCATGCCGCTACCCCTTTGCCGGATCGTTTCTGTTCGATCATCTGGAAATAGCTTTCCAGCCGGTTTTTAACATTGGCCGCAGAGAAATAGCGCGGATCAACCAGATCGGTTTCAATAAACGCCGCCGGTTTGCCGGTGCGTTTTTCAACTTCGCGCATCATCAACAATTGCCCGGCTGAAAAGCTGTTACAGCTCTTGATCGAGTTTATCAGCAAGCCATCAGCCTGATATTCGTTGATATAATCAACCAGCATATCAATCCGCATCGGCAATGAGCGATTGGTGTAAACCCCCAGACAATACTCAGCCAGCGTTTCAAGCGGCCGGTCCGGGTCATGGCGGAAACCAAAGTCATAGGTACCACCAACTTTGGTATAGCTGGACGCAACAACCGTGGCGCCTTCGTCATAAAACATTTTCCAGAACTGACGGAAATTGGTGTAATTGGGCGGACCTTCAACCACCAGCCGGTATTTCTCTTCACCCATCGGCCCTTCCGGTGTTACCGGCCCGAGACCGGCGGCAATCCGCTGGTCAACTTCCTGGCGCAGGAACTTGTAATACTCAATCGCATCATCAGTGCCGCGAAACGCCCCGAAAATCGGCCCGATATAATAAATCCCGCCAAAATAGGCATCAATCGGCGAGCGCTTGTGCTTGCCGCTTTGCAGGATATAAACCAGATCATCCTCAGCCTTGGCCGACTTGCGTAAATATTCCCGCAGCCGGTCGATATCAAACTTCACCCCGGAAACTTTTTCCAGCTTGGGAATGACATCTTCCTTTAGCTGCTTGACCATATATTGAATCATGTTCGGGGTAACTTTCCCGTCAGCCATATAGGGGGTTTGCAAGAAGATGGTTTCGCATTTGTATTGCTCGCGCAACAACTCAAACCATTTGAGAAAGGTAAAACAGCCCGTATAGGACAGAAGCAACACGTCTGGTGAGGGAAGCTCCTTGCCGTTCGGCCCGATATTGCCCTTGGCCATCATGCCGATATCAGACTTCACATAGGTACAGACATCTTCAGAATGACCGGACTTTTCAGCCTCCATCACAAAACCACCCGACTTGCGCCGCAAGCCGGACTGAATGGCATTGACCTCTGGCAGATTGTTGACCAGATCAAAACACATCAACAATTCATTCAGATTGCCAGGCACAAAGGTCGAGGCAACCTTGTCGCCATTCTCCTTGGCATTGGTAAGCCGGTCAAAATGCGCCGCCATCATCTCTTTCTGCTTGACCATCGAGGCGTCTTTGATAACTTCCACAGGTTGTTTGGCCGTGCTGGTTGTAACTCTCATGCTGCGCTCCATAGTTTGATTGAATCGGCAAATGTCCCGGCCTGTTCCCTGATCGGCTGCATCTGGCCTGAGTTCTCGGCATATTTAAAGGCAATGTGCGGAATACCGGCTTTTGTCAGCACATTCTGCAACATGGGCCGGTCAAGCAATGCCGGATCACAGAAACTGGTCGAGGCAAAAATAACCCCTTCTGCGCCGGTGCGTTTGACAGCCCGCACCAGAAACTGACCTTTTTCTTCCTGATTGGGCTCGTACTTAGCCGCGGTGGATTCTGAATGATGCAAAAATGCCTGTGACAGATTATGTAGCGGGTCGCCATCGGTGGGTACATCACCAATCAGCCAGCGGGTCACCAGCATCAAATCATCATCAACCACATAACACCCGGCCAGCTCCAGCGACTTGATCAGATTAAGCGGCGGCTGCTCACAGAACAGACCGGTCAAAACCACCCGGCTGTTATCTCGTATCGGGCGATCTTCCTTGTTTGCCGCTACAATATATTCTTCGATCAATTGTGAATGGTCTTCAACCGGCAGAACCAGCCCGGCCCGGATCACCAGATAAATTTCTGACGCCGGCATTTGCCAGGGCTTTTCGGCCCGCAGTTTATATAGCTCACGCACCAGACGACGGTTCTTGTTATACAGATCAATCGAATTATTCAGATCATCATCAGTAATTTTCCGACCGCTCATTTCTTCCAGGTCGCTTTTGAACTCGGCCATCTCATTGGTATAAAACGTCCCGCCAATTTCATCTTCATAGGTTTGCGGCACATCAAAATATTTTGAATAGACTTCCGGGAACATCATTTTCCACATGCCCGATAGATTGCGGATCACATCGCAGATTGAGGGAAACAACATACCATCGACAAAATCGAGCCTGCCCGTCACCCCCAGTTCAATGGTTGAGCGCGGGATGCGACAGATATAGCTTTGATAATAGGCATCACCATGGATGACTTCCATCTGATCACCCCCGCCGAGAATGCCAAGCGGCAACATGCCGGCCGCATGGATAATCTCGCGCGGGATATAAACCGGCATATAGCCAATAACCTTGCGCCCCTCTTTGGCCTCTTTCCACTCCCGGGCCGCGGTAAAGTTCAGATCTTCATACAACGCCTGACAGCGGTCAATAATTTCTGTTGTGGTTGGCATTTTCATCTGTTCTCCCACTTTGCTGATCGTTTGCCGACAAAAGCCTCAAGGCCCTCGACCGCATCATGTGTTGACATCAATCCATCAAGATAAAGCGTTTCAACCTCATCAAGTTTAGCTATCATTCGCCAGACATAACCGGTGCGCGATGCTTTCACCGCATAACGCAATGAACTGACGCTCTTTTTGGCAAGCTCCTTGTCGAAATATTCAAGCGCTGCTGTTTCAGGCTCATCGGCAACATAATCAACAAGCCCCATGGCAAGTCCGTCATTGCCCGATACGGCGCGTCCTGACCATAAAAGGTCATCGGCCCGCGACTGCCCAATCCGTTCAGGCAACAGGCAAGAGGCCGCCGGGGCAAACACCCCGAGCAGCATTTCCGGCTGACCAAGGCTGGCATCCGGGTGGGCAAACAGCAAATGACCGGCAGCGGCCACTTCCAGACCACCGCCCAGACACTGGCCGTTAATGGCGACTAGAACCGGCACCGGATAATCCAGCATGATTTTGATCAGACGATGCAGGCTCGCCAGCATTTCAGCGCATTGGGCAGGCATGTGCTCTTCAACACTGGCCCCGAAACTGAAATGCGGCCCCGAAGCATCAAGCAAAACCGCTGCAATATCATTGTTATCGCGATGTGCAACCAGCGCTTTTTCAAGTGCTGCAATCATTGCTGCATCGACAATATTGGCCTTGGGTTTATCGAGCCGCAGGCGCAATAATCTGTCATCATGCTCAAGCCATATTTTCAGTGGACTGCTCACCAGATCATTCTCACTTGCTGGCACCAGGCATCATTGAGTTGATAAACTCCGTACCCCATTTGGTTCCACTGGCCAGTTCCTGACGCAGTTCGACAAAATCAACCTCGCGGCCAACCTCACGATTGCCTTCATTAAAGGCCCGAAAGCCCATATTGGCCTCGGTCATCATGTTAAGCGACAACCAGGCGCGGGAATTTTCCTTGTTCATGTTCCATGCATTGAGCTTGGGCTTGCGCAATTCCTCAACCGATTTTGTTGTGCAATCGGGGAAAGTCATCAGCAACTTGGTGCACAGCTCTTCAACCTTGGCATCAAGCAGGGAAAGGTCCATCTCACCGGTTTTCAATACCGCTTTTGCATCAGCGGCAGCCTGCCCGGTTTTGAATTCACCATGGATCATCCGGCCATATTCATCGGTCATTTTTTCTGTTTCAACCAGCGGATTGGCGATGAACTTTCCATCAACTTTCAAAGACGGAACAATATCGGTCAAAATCCCCAGCCGCATGGCCTTATGGGCTGAAAACGGCTCACACAAAACACCTGAGATCATTGCCTGCTCGCAACCGATCATCACCGGCAGAAAATCGGTCGAACCACCAATGGCTGCAGATCCGTGCTTGGGACCGGCCTGTCCGAAACGGGCCATGTCATGAGCAACCGAAAAGTCACAGGCCATGCCGATTTCCTGACCGCCACCAATACGCATACCGTTCACCCGGCACACCACTGGCTTGTCACAACCCAAAATAGCTGAAACCATGTCATTGAACAGACGCATATACTGGCGATATTCATGCGGACGCCCGGCATAATATTCGGCATATTCCTTGGTGTTGCCACCGGTACAAAATGCCTTGTCACCAACAGCGGTAAACACCACCGCATTGACACTGCGGGTGTTCGATGCCGCCCGAAACGCCAGAATAACCGCCTTGACCATATCGGTCGTGTAGGAATTGAACTGGCTCGGATTGTTCAGGGTAATCCAGGCATTAAACAACCCTTCTGCCACCGAACCATCCGGCCGCAAAGCCGGGCGCAATTCATATAAAACCGAATCGGAAATGCTTTCACGCATATCATCCGGCACAAGGTCATGGGGCAGAAATTCAAAATCACTCATAATCGTAGCTCTTTCTCGATGATCAAATTATCAGGCAGGTGGAACCAGAACGACGCGCCGGACATATTTGCCATCATGCACATCGTGGAAGATCTGGTTGATATCTATCAGTGGTTTTTGTTCTACAAAGGGTGCCAGCTTGACCTTGCCATCAAGCACCAGATCAAGCGCGCCGGGGTATAATTCGGGCGGACAGCCCCAATTGCCCAGCAATCGGGCATGAAACGCCATCAGGTTCGACAACCGCACTTCAAGTTTTGCCATGGTAAAGCCGACAACACACATGGTCGCACCATGATTAAGCAGGCCGAACGCCGCCATTTGCCCGGCAGCTGTTCCCGAACATTCCATAATAATCCATTCACTGGTCCGCAGACCGTTTTCCCTGGCAAAACCGATAATCTCTTTTTTCAGGGCCCGCCCGTCATAATCCCGGGCATTCAGGGTAAGTGCCGCACCATATTCTGCAACCGCTTGCAGTTTTTCCGGCACAACATCTATAGCAACCACTGTGGCGCCCATCGCTGCTGCCACCTGCACCGCATAACCGCCAACCCCGCCAACCCCGTTGACAATCACCAGATCGCCAGGGCTGACCCCGGCCTGTACGGCGGCCTGATAAGGCGTGGTCAGGGCATCAGCGACAACCGAAACATCAGCAAGGCTCAACCCCACCGCGTCCAGTCGCTTCATGTCCACCGGACAAAGCCCGCGCGCAGGCACCGTGATATGTGTGCCAAAGCCACCTTGAATATCGTTACCTGGCATTTTCTGTACCCGGCAGATGGTGCCCTTGCCCCGCTGGCAGGCATCACACTCACCACACGGCATCACTGCGGGAATAATGACGGTCTGCCCCATCCATTGCTCAGCCCCGGCACCCGTTGCGACAACCATGCCGCTGATTTCATGGCCCAGTGCCAATGGCAATTCGTGATTGGTCCGCACACCATCAAACAGGAAACCGAGGTCCGTATGACAAACACCACACCCGGCTATCTCAACTACAACCTCGCCATCACCTGGAAGACCCGGATCAAACTCCTGCCTTACCATAGGCTCGTTTTGAGCAACCATTTGCCAGCGATGCGCCATAAGCGAAAAATCTCCCGTGCTCGATCAGTTCCCTCAAGCGGTTATTTTCTATTGCAACAAGTCATATTGACAGCGCTTGATTTCCTTATTATCGTAAAATGGTACGCTAATACTTATTTATCGTCAACAGGAATTTCTGCCACACCAGAATTCAACGCAGAAAACCGGAACTGAGAGCACTTTATGCCAGCAGCCAGACCCACTTTTAAAAGCATCTCGATCGCCATCGTCGGCAGCGGCGGTGCAGGCGCCATAACCGCCGGATCAATAATACTGGAAGCCGCCGGAAAAGCGGGATGGTACGGCATCATGAACCGCTCGGTTGGACCACAGATCAGAGGCGGCGAGGCCGCAGCGCTTGTTCGCCTTGCCAATCAACCGGTCAACTGCATGAGCGAAAGCTATGACCTTTTGGTTGCCATTGACTGGAACAACGCTGAACGCTTTGCCGCTGAAATGCCTTTGGCTGATGACGGCCTGATCATCTGCGATCCTGAACGCGGCCCGGTGCCCGACATTATGACAGAAACCGGTGTTGAGATTGTCGAAATCGGTTTGAAAAGCATTGCTGAAAACATAACCGGTGGACGTGAAAACATGGTCGCACTTGGCCTTGCCGCTGGGTTTGTCGGTCTGCCGTTTGACACCATTATCACCGTTATTACCAGCAAACTGTCGGCCAAGGGCGAGGAAGCCGTGGCGGCTGGTCGCCAGTGTGTCGAGGTTGGTTTACAGCAAGCTCAAACATACACCCGCCAGTTCAATGACAGTCAAACGCTTGCAGTTGACAGTGGCCGCTGGCTGATCACCGGCAATGAGGCCGTTGCCCTCGGTGCGGTGCGCGGTGGAGTGCGCTTTGCCGCTGCCTACCCGATAACACCGGCAACCGAAGTGCTGGAATGGCTGGCCCCGGCCCTGACAAAAATTGGCGGCGCGCTGGTCCAGGCCGAAGATGAACTGTCCTCGATCAACATGACGATCGGCGCCTCCTATGGTGGCCGCGCCTCAATCACCGCCACCTCAGGTCCGGGCCTTGCCCTGATGGTCGAATCCATCGGTCTTGCCGCTGCTTCAGAAGTCCCGCTTGTGGTTGTTGATGTCATGCGCGGCGGCCCTTCAACCGGCATTCCCACCAAATCAGAACAATCTGATCTGAATATCGCGATCTATGGCTGTCATGGCGATGCCCCCCATATTGTTGTTGCGCCTTTAAGTGTTGCCGATTGTCTGTTTACCGGCCAGTGGGCCATTCACCTGGCCGAAGCCATGCAGGTGCCAACAATCGTCCTTTCAGACCAGTCACTCGGTCAGGCCCGGGTGCTCATCGACAAACCGGCCAATGTGGCCTTTCTTGCCAAACGCAAAACATATGAGCCACAAGAAGGTGAAACCTATAACCGTTATGCCCTGACTGCTGATGGCATTTCACCCATGGCCATTCCCGGCACACCGGGCGGTCAATATACGGCCGATGGCCTTACCCACACCATCAAGGGCACCCCGTCGAGCAAAAATTCGGACCACCAGAACCAGCACGACAAACGCCATAACAAAATCGCCAATTTTGACTATGGCAACCATTGGGCCGATATCGAGGGTGACAAGGATTGCGATACTGTCATTCTCACCTGGGGTTCCATTACCGGCGCAGCGCGGGAAGCCATCGCCCGCCTTGCCAATGAAGGCATCAAGGTCCGACTTGTCGCCATGCGCCTTCTCAGTCCCTTTCTCAAAGATAAATTTCTCACCAGCCTTGCAGGCGCAGCACGCATCCTGATTATCGAGCAAACCCACTCAGGCCAGTTCCATCAATATCTGCGCGCCCAGTGCGATCTGCCCGGTTACATAAAACACTTCCACCGCCCCGGTCCGCACATCATCGGTCCCAAAGAAATCTGCGATCAAATCCGCGATTGGACAAGCTCATGAACATTTCCCAACCAGCCCCCTTCAAGGCCGCCGACTACAAATCCGACATCACCCCCATCTGGTGCCCCGGCTGTGGCGACTTTCATGTCCTGATGTCGATCACCAAAGCACTGGTTGCGCTTGGCAGGGCTCCCGAAGATATCGCTGTTGTTTCCGGCATCGGTTGTTCATCGCGTATTCCCGCCTATACAAATTGCTACGGGTTTCACGGCGTACATGGCCGCTCGCTGGCCCTTGCCGCCGGTCTTAAAGTTGCCCGCCCCGACCTGACAGTTCTGGTCATGAGCGGTGATGGCGATGGTTTTTCCATCGGGGGCAATCACTTCATGCACGCCTGTCGCCGCAATGTCGACATGACCTATGTGGTCATGGACAACCGCGTATATGGCATGACCAAGGGCCAGCCGTCGCCCACCACCGAGCCTGACTGGGACAGCGCCCTGTCACCCGGCGGCACCGGCCTCAGCCCGTTTCACCCGCTGGTCATCGCGCTGGCATCAGGTGCCAATTTCGTTGCCCGCACTTTCTCAGGTGACATCAAAGGCACCACCAATACCTTGATTGAAGCGGTCAAACACCCTGGTTTTTCCTTTGTTCAAATTCTCTCGCCTTGCGTCACCTTCCGGCCCGATGAACGCCAATGGAAAGGCACCGTTCACAAGGCAGTGGTCGATGAGACCGACGATCCGGCCCGCGCCGCCCGGCGCATCATGACCGATGACGGCTACAACACCGGCATCCTTTATCGTGGCCATCGCAAACCCTATGCGACCCATGTTTGCGATACCTTTGATGATCCGGCCACCCTTGAAGAAGAGTTTGCCTTATGAGTGATATTAAAATTGAAAACGCCGGTGAATTGCTCGCCCATGCCTATCAGATGGAACTGGATGCACAGGAGCGCTATGAGATGCTGGCTGCGCAAATGAAGGCCCACAACAACACTGATCTGGCCAAACTATTTGCCAAACTGGCTGTCATCGAAGGCATTCACGCCAAGGATATTTTGGAACAAATGGCAGGAATGGACATTCCGCAAATCGACCCTGACGATATGCAATGGCAGGGCCAGGAAAGCCCCGAGGCCCTTGATCTTGGTGACATGGATTACCTCATGACACCCCGTCAGGCCCTGTTTCTGGCACTGGAGGCTGAACAAAATGCCTTTGAATTTTTCAACCACCTGCTCAACTCAACCACCGACCCGGAAGTCAAACGCTTTGCCGCCGAGTTTGCCGAGGAAGAAGAAGAGCATGTAGAGCTGGTGAAAAAGGAATTGCTGAAATACCCTGAAACCGGCGAACGCATGAAAGACGATATGGACCAGCCCGTCGATCAAGGTTGAATTAACCGACAAGCTCTTCTATCCGGTCTGAACCTGCCGCTGCAAGCGAGGCGGCAACCATTGTTGCAAACCTTGCCTTGTCCGTTTTAACTTGCCGATGAAAATCACCCAGCAGCTTGTCCAGTTGTGAAAACCCGCGCTTGCGGGTATCCCCATATCCGCGGGCCCATACCGCAAGTTCGGCCATTTGACAGGCAAGCTGATAATCATCACGGGTCGTTTCCACAACGACATCAATCCATCGCGTTATCATCGTCATCTCTTCTGCAAACCGTATACTGTGTGGTCGCCAGCCTTTGAGTTTTGACAAGAACCGCATCAGCCCCCAGCCAATCGGCCCGGCTGTGTTGATTTTGAGTGTCAGCCCGCCGTCTTTACCATCACCTCCGGCGGGCGCGACCCATTTGCCCAAAGACTTTGGCAAAATTCCACGCAATTCTTCCCGACCGGGTTTGAGGTAATCATCGACAATAAGCGGCATATCCGCAGTAATGCCCAGTTCATTTCGGATCCGACTCAATCGACCAGGGCGGGTTTTTAACTGTGCCACCCGAATAATGTCCTCAAAACTCATCCAGGCCGCCAGCCGCTGTGCCACAATATGTGACAGGCGATAGTCACGATCTCCACCATCTTCAGCAACAACCCGGTTTAAAATCTCAAAATAGTGCGCCACATAGCCGGCATCCTGATAATCGAGCAATTGAGTTGCGGCATGACCGACGAGTTGTTGCATTGTTTTTGGCAGTTTATCAACCTCACTGGCAAATTCTTGTGGAACAGCATAATAAGCAACCTCAGCTTCAACACCTTCACCAGTTTCCTGGTGAGCCAGTTCCATCCCGGCCCTGAAACCGGCAAGGTTGTTTTCAACTGCCACACCGGAATGACTGATAGCTTCCCGACAACTATCTGCACCCATCGGCAGAACACCACTGGCAACCATAGCCCCAAACATCACCGCATTCGGGTGACAGTTGGCCTTGTGAGCTGCTTGCCGCATTTCAACAACACGCAATTTGCCGGCAATATTCGCCAGCGCATCAAAAACCGGCTGAACTGCGGTCACTCCATTACCGGGTTTGAGCTTTTCATAGGTGCTGTAAATCCGCTCACGGGCGGTTATCACCGCCGTAGCCTGACTGATATACCCGGCCGATAACGCCCGTGCCGCTTCCATCGGCTCGAAGGAAACCATCAAATCAATCGCCCCGGATGCCGGAAAAATAGAAAACACCGGGCGCCCGGCAAGGTCTTTTTGCGGATAAACCTCGAAATAATAGGTGGTCGCTCCCGTTCTTTGCGCCACACCGGGTATTGATGTCGCCTGTGCCTGCAGCTTTTCAATCCGCGCAGCTGCCACCAGCCAGTCAGCCAAAACCCCGCCGCCCTGACCGCCAAGCGCCGCAATCAACACACATATTGGCCTGTTGATACTCATGACGCCCCCATTGCCGCAGCTAACCGGGCGCTCGTTCTGCTCCACACTTTACCCAAAACCCCCGCATTGCTGATGGTGCGGGCCCGATAAAATGACGGACACAAGGCGGCCACATGGGCCGCCTCGCCACAAAGCCCGCAAGCCACACAATTCTCATCAACCATCGCTGCCGGACCATTTTTAAGAGGGTCAAATGCATGCCGCAATGTCAGCGATGGGCAGGCTGACAGGCGCATACAGGCATGATCACCACTACACACCGCCTCATCAACCCCGAACCTTTCTTTGACCACCGGCTTACCGCTGCGCAAACGTTCCGAGGTTTTACGTTTTTCACGCCGCTGCCGGGCCAGCATGCACTCATTGTCAGACAACACCACCCGCAAACCTTTTTCAGG
>Ga0316189_10003044_pt1 | contig 16330 bp, 10 predicted proteins | sample LowCovwburrow_MG_FD_204930 | JGI IMG/M metagenome (GOLD analysis project Ga0316189, IMG submission 204930) | Coastal sediment microbial communities from Maine, United States - Lowes Cove worm burrow | ecosystem: Environmental > Aquatic > Marine > Coastal > Sediment | place: USA: Maine... | reverse complement strand
TTGTCCTTGTCTTGCTGTGGGTCACTGGGGTCATTGTACAACACGACCGTTTTTTCACTGCGATGGCGTATCTTTTCAGCAATTTCCGGGGGGACGAGTTCGTACTCTCCATTCAGATTCACGATTGCCAGTCTACCTGAGTAGATTTTCTTGCGTACCGGCTCTGAGATCCAGATTCTTTTCACCTTAGCATTGTCGGTAAAGTTAAAAGGGACATCCTCCTCGCCTTTGGATTGACGATTGCTCTCGATGAGTTGCTTTATTTGTGCAGCAATGGCCTTTTGTTTGGCTTGTGCCGTTCGCTGACGATTCAGCAGGCGATCCCTGTCTGTATTTTCAGCAAGGAGTTTCTCCACCTGGCTTCTCTTTTCGTCTGCAGTCGCAGATCGGTTGTGTAGTTTCTGTTTGCTCTTTTTACGCTTCTGAGCATTTATTTTTTTTGCCTGCTTCTCATCAACGAGGCCAGCTTTCAGCAATTGATCCTGCAGTGACTTACCCACCGGACTGCTCTCCTGTATCGATCGTCTTTTCAAAAGGGACTATAGGATACTTATAAAAATCCCTCCATGGGATTTTTAGATACGGCGATCGAAAAGCGCGATTTCCGATCGCCTTAATTGTCATGCGCTTAGTTGCGCGAAAATAGTGGCATCTCCCTGCACCACTAGATGGATAAAAGCTGATTATGCCATTTCAAAACACTGTAACGCGAAAAATAAACCCTAGACTGAAGTGTACACATCTCGGCGGACGACGGTTCATGACAACGCACACAAACATCGTCTTGCACCGGAAGTCTTGGCTGCCGTTATAATTGGGCCATGTTTATGAGCGCCTTTTTGAAATACTCCCCCGGACGCATTCGTGTGCACCTTTTCCGAGATCTGATGCTGGTGGTGCTGTTCGCAGTGGCTACGCTGGTGGCCGTCAACTACCTGCTGATTTCGGAGGTGCGTCGGGAACTGGCCTGGGGGCAGATTTCTCAATCTATGGTGCGGGTGCGGGACGAGGTGCGGCGTTTGCTTGAACCGGTCGAGCAGCAGCTTGCTATCCTGCGTGACCTGGGTCGAACCGGAGAACTGGATCGGGGCGATGTTTCACGTTTGACCGCGCAGATGCTGCCAACCTTGACCCATCTGCCCCAGCTTTCCAGCCTGATCATCGTCGATGATTCGGGGGCTGAATACTTCCTGCAGCGCGATGGAGCTCAGTGGCTTGTACGTGAAAGGATGGCTGGTGACAGTGGACGAGTGACCTGGCGTCGTTGGGGTTCTGGGGGCGGTGAGTTAGAGAGCTGGGATGAGACCCTGAGTTACGATCCCCGTCAGAGACCCTGGTTCGAAGAGGCGTTGGGTAAGGCCAGCAGCGCAGAGATCAGCTGGAGCCGGCCCTATCTGTTTTTCTCCCGTCAGGTGCCTGGGGTGACCGCCTCGGCGGCCTGGCGTGATGGCGAAAAAACGTTCGTCGTGGCGCTCGATGTGGAGCTGACGACTATTCTGGAAACCATCGACTCCTTGTCCCTGGACGAAGATGGAAAGGGTTTTCTCTTTCGCTCGGATGGTGGGGTTTATGTGCCGCCGGTGGGCCAGACTGACCGGTTGCTGCCTGGAGCGGCGGAAAACTTTTTTTCGGCCAGCAGCAGTCACGGCGGCACTTTGTCGATCGATGCGGTGGCTGCCTGGCAGCGGCAGGGTGCGCCGGACGATAAGCCGATTCAATTCACCAGCGGTGAACGGTTGTGGTGGGGCGGATTCATGGCCCTTTACGCGGACGACGAGGCGGCTTGGCTGGGGGTTGCGCTGCCCCTCGGTGATCTGTTGACGGTGTTGCAGCGCCGCTGGCAGTTGGTACTGATCGCTGCCTTGGCGGTGCTCGGTATGGCGCTGTTATTAATCGTTTTACTGGTGCGCAAATACAGTGGTCAGATCAAAGAGTTGCCCAGGCTGAGCATCGAGCGGAAGCGCTATCAGGAAGATATCCGTAGCTTGATTCACAGTGGCGAAAGCATGCACCTGGAGTTCAAGTCGACTATGCGCATGAATCTGCGCAGTGGCAAACCCGGGAAGGAGATTGAGCTGGCCTGGCTCAAGGGTGCGGCAGCCTTTATGAATACCGAGGGAGGGATCCTGCTCATTGGGGTGGAGGACGACGGTACTGTCCTGGGAATAGAGGCGGATGGCTTCGAAAATGAGGACAAGTGCAGGCTTCATTTCAAGAATCTTTTCAATCAGCACCTGGGGCCTGAACTCTCAAAATACGTGCGCCTTGAGATCTATCGGCTGGAAGAGCGGGAGGTGGTTGCCATAGAATGTGAACGCGCTGGAGAACCGGTGTTTCTGGTCCACAAACAGGGGGAGTCTTTCTATATCCGCAATGGGCCATCCAACATAGAATTAACCATCAGCCAGGCGCTGAGCTATCTGCGTCGTCGCTTCTGACTCTGCTACCCATGGCCTGTTCGATGGCGCAGATGCGCTGTTGGCGGATCAGTTCTTGAATCCTCGCCGAGTCCTTCTCCCCGGCTATCAGGGTCTCGATATCGAATGAACCAATGGCATGGAGGGCTTGGCGAAAAAGCTCGGTTGAGGGATAAGCCTGTGCGCAAGGGGCCTCCTGGCTCCGGTAGATCGCTTCGCAGGCTGACAGGAACTGGTCGAAGCGTTCAGGTCGGCGCAATGCGTCTGTTGCCAGCAACAATTGAAGGATCGATGCCGCCGACAGATCCGTCACCTTTTCCACTTGTGTATGGTAGCGGGCTACGAGTCGGGCCAGATCATGGAATCGCCGGGGGGCCTTCAGTCTCTCGCACAGGGCATCGATGGATATCAGATTTTTATCGATGAGCAGTGGCTGCTCTGACTCGCTCTGGGCTTCCAAAGCATTGGCATTGGTCAGGGCAGCAAAACGCACCTCGGGTTCAGATGAGAGCCCTGCTGCAGCGTTAAGTATCGCCCACGCCTTGGCCCCGGTATCTATCTCCGGGAACAGTTGTTGCCTGGCTCCACACTGCTCCAGCACCTGAAAAAAAGGGGCAGGGTCTGTTTCACTTAGTACCTTGACCAACTCCTGCCACACCCGTTCCGGTACCAGGGCATCGATCTCACCTGTTTCGACCATCTGTCGCATCAATGCCATGGTTTCGTGCGCCACACAAAAATGCAGACTGGCGTAGCGGGCGGCAAACCGGGCGACACGCAGGATACGTACCGGGTCCTCCGCGAACGAGGACGAGATATGGCGCAATATCCGATCCTTCAGATCGCGCTGGCCACCAAATGGGTCGATCAGTTGGCCGTCTAGGTCCTGAGCGATGGCGTTGATAGTAAGGTCGCGCCGCCCCAGGTCTTGCTCCAGCGTCACGTCGGGAGTGGCATGTACGACAAACCATTGATCGCTGGATCTGTTTTTTCGCTCGGTGCGGGCCAGCGCATACTCTTCCTTGGTTTCCGGGTGCAGGAAGACCGGGAATTCTTTCCCCACCTGGAGGAAGCCCGCTGTCAACATCTCCTCCACAGTGGCACCCACCACCACAAAATCCCGTTCGCTCACTGGCCTGCCCAGCAGCGTGTCACGCACGGCTCCCCCCACCAGATAGCTTTTCATCGCATCAGCCCAAGTCCGTGGTCAATGGAACAGGTGGCGGGTTGGGGGGCATGGGCAGAATAGAATTATATTGAGATTGATAGATGATCGATATGCAAGTATAGCGGCTATACAACCTCATGCCCGTCAATGGATATCCGCATAGTGTTAACAGGCCCTGATACGATCATACTCGCCAAATTGTTATCTGAAAATAATTGAACCCCGCAGCGGAATTGAATGGCGAATGAGTCTCAGGGGTAGGCAGGTCAAGGGCATCGCGAAAAATTTGGGGTAACTGTGTGGTGCAGAGACGCAGGACTGTTTCAATGCGCGTAAGGGTATTAAAACGAAGGCGGTCGGAAATCTCGCTTTTCGATCGCCCTATCGATCAACACAAGGGATTTTGCGAATTAAACAAAAAGGCCAGCAGAATAAATCCTGCTGGCCCTTGTTCAGACCTATGCATCTATAACTTAGGATCCGTAAATCAGGTCGGTCGACATATCTCGGTCATCCGCTACCCGTTCCGGTGAACGGAACATCGCTGATTCCGTTTGCCCGTCGCGATTGTAAAGAAAATCCGTCTCGCCTTCGCTCTGCACCGGTCCGGTGTAGACGAAGACCTGGGAGGGGCTGGCGGCTACTTTGCCATTGCCGTAAATCATATCGCCTTCGGAGTCGCTCTGTATGGCCCCGGCCAGGCTGCTGCCGGCATACAGAAGCGAAGAGATCAGGGTGGCGGTGGTAGCTATATTCGTTTTCATGGTCGTTCTCCAGTTTCAAAGTTAATGTTGGTAGTTGTTACGCATGTTCGATCGCTTTGGATCACTGCCTGTCCCCTTGGCGTTCATGCATGGCACGAGATGGGGCAGATGCCGTGCCAACTTTGAAGAAATATAGTAATTACTATAAATTACAACATCATAGAGTGAGGTTATCCGATGAGAGTGAGCGCCTGGCTCCGGAACCATACGAACGTTCCATGAAACCGGTTTGTATCGATTCGTTATGTCAGGCGTTGGCGGGTGCGTTTTCTCGCTCCCTGAACTCGGCCTTGATAGCGATCACAATGGTTGAAAAAAGTGGTCGTTTCCCCTCCTGCTCCAGAGGTATACTAAAACCTTTCTATCTACCCCATTACCAGGTCTAATCCTGGGGATTTGCCGGGGTGATGATTTTCCGGACGCGTTGCCATTCTGGGTGCAACAATGCAGATTGCTTTGGGAGCAATCCGATATCTTCTGTGTCGGGGTGTAGCGCTCTGGTCTCGAATTGAAATCAGCATGGGCCATGCCGGGCCTGCAGCCAGGGCTGATTGAAGACAGAGTCTGGGTACCTCCTCGTGAACGAAGACAATCGCTATCTGGTGGCTATCCTGTAGAACTTTCCGGGGTTCCATGCCCATGGTAAGGATGCTATCTGGACGGGAAGGGTTTTGCTCAACTTAAGGGTACTTCGAAAAATTTCTTCCATGGGATTTTCCGATCGCCCACATTTTCATGTGCTTACGCGCACGAAAATAGTGGTGCCTCCCTGCACCACACACACCTCGAATTTTTCGAGGAGCCCTAAATTGCTCCGTGGTGGTGGTCTTGGTCATTGGAGTGTTAACAGGCCCGAGTTTTTCACCAAAGCGGATTACGGAATTGGCAACACCAGTGCCGGATCGAATTCGATTCATTGAGATGTGGTAATAACATGACCGAACAAGGGAAGAACAAAACGACGATAAAGCGGGCAATAAAACGGCTGGCGTCCATCGTCCTGTTTGTGATGCTGGCTGCTTTTCTAGCCTATGAAGTGCCGACCATCGAGGTTGCCTGGGTCACAGCAATTCTTTTGCTCACTATCTATCTCTTCGCGTTCGAGGTCGTCGATGTGGACGTGGCGGCGATCACCATCATGGTAATCCTGGGTCTGACCGGGCTGTTCGCGCCCTCAATGGGGCTGGAACAGGGATTGGTCGACAGCAAACACCTTTTCGATGGCTTTTCGAGCAATGCCGTCATTTCGATCATTGCCGTTATGATCATCGGTGCCGGTTTGGACAAAACGGGCATTATGAGCAAGGTCGCCGCCTTCATTCTGAAGATTGGCGGTTCTGCGGAAGGACGTATTGTTCCGATCATTTCCAGTACCGTGGCGATCATATCCTCTTTTATGCAGAATGTGGGGGCCGCAGCGTTGTTTCTGCCGGTCGTCTCGCGTATTTCGGCCCGCTCCGGGCTGCCCATGTCCCGTTTGCTGATGCCCATGGGTTTCTGCGCCATTCTTGGTGGTACGGTGACGATGGTGGGTTCCTCGCCCCTGATCCTGTTGAATGATCTGATTTTGACCTCAAATACCGCGCTGCCGTCGGATCAGCAGATGCAGCCATGGGGGCTTTTTTCGGTTACTCCGGTCGGTCTGGTTTTAGTCGCCAGCGGCATCGTCTATTTTTTGCTGGCAGGGCGCTTCGTTCTGCCCGCCACCCAAGGTAGCGGCAGTACCAGCGGATCTGACGCCATGGAGTACTTTCATAAACTCTATGGCCTGAAGCCTTCCCTGCGTGAGATCGTTGTGCCTGATCGCAGCAAACTTGTCGGCCGTTTGTTGGGCGAGATAGAAGGTACCTACAGTCTCCGGGTAATCGGCCTCAAACGCAGCGGTCAGGCCAGTATGGTAGGGCCGGGATCAGCGGCTTACGATACCGAGTTAGAAGCTGGTATGGTGCTGGGGATTATCGCCTTAAAGGTCCATATCGACACCTTTGTCAACAAGTATGAGTTGAAGAAGCGAAAGGAAATGCGGAGTTTCTCCGAATCCCTGTCACCCACCAAGGCTGGTATCGCGGAGGTGGTTATTCCGCCAGGCTCTAATCTCATCGGCAAGAGTGCGCGTGAAGCCTGGCTGCGTAAGACCCACGGTCTTAGCATGATTGCCCTGCACCGTGGCGGCGAAACGCTGCGCCAGGGGGAGAATATACGAAGCATGCCTTTTCAAGTGGGCGATGCCCTGGTGGTTCACACTACCTGGGAGAACCTGGCCCGGTTGGAAAGCGATCGGAATTTCGTGGTAGTCACCACCGAATTTCCCCATGAAGAATCGCGTCCCCAGAAGGTGGGCTGGGCCGCGCTGTTTTTCTCCATTGCGCTTTATCTGGTGCTGTTCACTGAGATTCGTCTTTCAATCGCGCTGTTGACTGGTGCAGCGGGCATGATTCTTTCCGGGGTATTAAAGATCGATGAGGCCTATCAGGCGGTCTCCTGGAAGACTGTCTTTCTATTGGCCAGCTTGATTCCCCTTGGTCTGGCGGTAGAACAGTCAGGCACTGCAAAGTGGATTGCCGAGCAGACGCTGTCGCTGATGGGCGATATGCCGGTGTGGGTAATACAGGTGGCGGTCGCGGCGCTTTCCACGTTTTTTACCCTGGTGATGTCCAACGTAGGAGCCACCGTTCTGTTGGTGCCTCTGGCGGTCAATATTGCAATCGGCGTGGGTGCGGACCCGGCGGTGTTTGCGTTGACAGTGGCTATCGCTACATCCAATTCCTTCTTGATTCCCACCCACCAGGTGAACGCACTGATTATGGGGCCAGCGGGCTATCGAGTCCCGGATTTCATCCGTGCGGGCAGTCTTATGACAGTGCTGTTTCTCATCGTGATGATCGTAATGATGAATCTGCTGTTCTGAGTGCGAGGACTGGGATCCTATGGCAATAGAAAACGCCGCGCCTCTAGTGAGAGCACTCCCAATCATGAATACATGACCCGGCATACTCCCCCGGGCAGTAGTCAGCAGGTTAAATGCAACGCTGCTACAATACGGGCGCAGTTCTGCTGAAGTTGATTGAAAACATCCACCGCCTCTGGTGTTTTTACCACTTCAACCTTGATCCCCTTGTCGTTCAAAAAAGAGCGGGTGGCATCGGGTACCCGCATGCGTCCGAAATAACCGGTACCTATGACGACCACTTGCGGTTTGGCATCGATGGCCGTATCAAGGTCTCCAATGGCCAGATTATGCCCTTCTGCGCGCCACCAGCCGTTTTGTACCCCCTCCGGTGTGATGACGACATCGGTGCTGTAATTCTTACCGTCGACTTCGATGTGACCAAAGGTATAGTTTGTGATCTTCATATTGTTAAGACTCGGTGATTCTGACTCTTTTGGAACTGCAAGTTCAATCTCCGTATTCCGGTAATGCCATCCGGAGGAGGAATACTAGTACCAAGAATAATAGCTTAGTGTCCCGGTCGGAGGTGGTGGAACCTCCCGCCTTCAGACGAAAAAAGTTGCTGGCACCCCTCAATACCACTCCTGGTGCCTGTTTTCCGTCGCAGCATGTTTTTGTCCTGTTTAAACGGGACTCATTTCGCTTGCAGCATACCTCAGGGTGTGGATACTAGGTCATGTTGTAGCACCAGAGAGAATACCGTGAATCCTCGCCCCGTTTTACTCGCTGTTTTTGATGGCTTCGGCCTTAATCCTAGTCGGGTCCACAACGCCTGGGCACTCGCCAAGACCCCGAACCTCGACTACTACTTCGCCTCCTATCCCCACACCGCGCTACAGGCATCGGGGCGCGCTGTCGGTTTGCCCGATTCGCAGTTTGGGAATTCGGAGGTGGGTCACCTGACGCTCGGTGCCGGGCGGGTGCTGGAACAGGACCTGGTCCGCATCGCGGACACCATTTACGATGGGAGTCTGGTTGACCAGCCCGCCTGGCAGTCGATGCTTCAGGGGACCTCGCGTCTCCACCTGGTGGGTATGGTTTCGGATGGTGGTGTTCACTCCCACATAGAGCACCTCCTTGGAATTCTGGATCTGCTGCGCAGGCAGGGTGTGGAACCCGTGGTGCATATGATAACCGATGGGAGGGATACACCGCCCAAAGCTGCACTCAACTACTTGAAGAACCTGGAGGAATCACTGGCGCGTTTCGACCGTGGCCAGATTGCGACGTTGAGCGGCCGGTACTGTGCAATGGATCGGGCCAGTAACTGGGATCGAACCCAGCGCGCCTGGGATACCATCATACAAGGCAAGGGATTGGCCGCCGATTCGCCTCGAGCAGCTATCGAGTCCGCCTATGATCGGGGTGAGGGTGATGAGTTTATACAGCCTACCGTGATTGGTGCCTATGATGGCATCCCGCAGGATGAGCCCATCCTGTTCTTCAATTTTCGCAGCGACCGTGCCCGTCAACTGGCCGCCGCTGTCGGTCTGAATGAATTTGACGCATTCGATCGGAAGGGCCTGGGCCCGCGGCGGCTGTATTGTATGACTGAGTATGACGCGCAGTATCCCTTCGATGTGCTGTTTGAGCCGCTGGTACCCGAACAGGTTCTGTCGGAAATAATCAGTGACGTAGGCCTCAAACAGTTTCACTGCGCCGAGACCGAGAAGTATCCTCACATCACCTACTTCTTCAATGGGGGGCGAGAGCCGCCTTATCCAGGGGAAGATCGGGTCATTGTGCCGTCACCCAGGGTGGCGACCTATGACCTGCAGCCGGAGATGAGTGCCAGTATAGTTGCCGACAAGCTGATTGAAGCGATCGAGAGTGAAAAGTACTCGTTTATTCTGACTAACTTTGCCAATGGCGACATGGTCGGTCACACCGCGCGTCGCCACGCCATCATCCAATCGGTAGAAACCCTCGACCTGCAGAGCCACCGTGTGTTCCGCAGCGCACTGCGACACAACTGGCGCGTCCTGCTTACGGCCGACCACGGCAATTGCGATGAAATGGTGGATCCAAACAGTGGTGAGCCTCACACCCAGCACACCGAGTATCCGGTGCCCTTCCTGATTATGGGGGAAGGCCCTGTTCGACTACGCATCGGCCGAGGTCTGGCCGATATTGCCCCGACGGTTCTGGATCTGCTCGGTCTGACTCAACCGCCGGTTATGACGGGGCGCAGTCTCATCATGAAGGGGGGATTGCGATGAGCAAGGAGGTAGATATGTCGATTGCAGAGAAGACTAATCCGGTCGCCGTTCTCGCACTGAACCCCGCGGTAGATATCACTTACGAGATTCCGCAACTGTTGGCGGACCAGAAAGTGCGGGCCTCAAAAACTTATTACCATCCTGGCGGCAACGGCATCAATGTGGCACGCTCGCTATCGGTACTGGGTGTCCAGGTTCGTTGTTGCAGCGTAGTTGGCGGTAAGGGCGGCGAGCTGTTTTTGCGTCTACTTGGAGATGATCTGGGTGCTGGCCACCGCTATATCGAGGTTGATGGGGAGACACGCATTAATGCGACCCTGTTGCAGAAACAGCCCCCAAGTCAGTACGAGGTGGACAGCGGCGGGCCTGAGATTCCAGGGCCGGTGCTCGAGCGTATCGTCGAGTGTTTTCTGGAAAATTGTGCCGGCGGTTTGGCTGTGCTCAGCGGATCGACCCCTCCGGGTGTACCGGCCAGCACCTATGCCGAGTTAACCGAAGAGATTCGTGCGCTTGGTGGGAGAGTTGTGCTGGACGCCCACGGCGCCGTGCTGGATAAGGCCCTTGAGGCAAAGCCCCATCTTCTTCGCACCAACCGCTACGTGCTGGAAATGAAGGTCAAGTACCGTCTTGACACCATCGAGGCGGTTGCACAAGCCGCCCGCGAAATACAGCGCAGTGGGACTGAATTCGTTTGCATTTCACTGGGCTCGGAAGGTGCGGTGCTTGTCGACAACCAGGACAGTTACTATTGTACGGCGCCCAAAGTCCGCGTCTACTCCACTGTAGGCAGCGGAGATGCCATGGTGGCTGGCATGGTTATGGCAATTCTACAGAAACGAACTGCGGAAGAGATGCTGCGTGTCGGAATCATTTGTGGCAGTGCTACCGCCTCACACCCGGGAACAGAGCTTTTTACCCGCGCTGAGGTGGATGAGGTCGAGCATGACCTTGAGTTACGCCGCCTGGGGGTCTGATCCTGATACAAAAGAAAGCTCATGGTCCAGTGTTTGCCTAATTTTGAGCCTGGTATGGGTATGCTGATCGATCTCGCTTAAGAGAGAGCAAATAGGGGAGCCTCAGCCTCATCGAGAGCTGCAACGATCGAAAAGTGCGAATTCCGATCGCCTTCATTTTTCTGTGCTTACACGCACGAATATAGTGTGCGTCCCTGTACCACATGGGCACCTCTAAAATTTCTGAGGTGTCCTATATTTAATATTTCCAACTAGCTGTAATATTAGTGCCTGCTAACACTATGCGGATATCCATCGATCGGGCTGGAGGCCTCTGATAAACACACTGCGCAAGGGGAATATATGACTGATACCTCGGAAATGAGTACACCCGTCATCGACTTCAAGGCAAAGGCGGATGAACTGTTGCCGGTGGGCGCCAGCTATGACTCCTGTCTCAACTGCGGGCTCTGCTCTTCCGGCTGTCCTGCCTCCGGTCTGGAGGGGATGGATCCCCGTCGGTTTATTCGTATGGCGATGCTGGGCATGAACGAGGAGCTTTCCAATACCCCTTGGATCTGGACCTGTACCCAGTGCAAACGCTGTATGTACATATGCCCCATGAATATCGATGTTTCTCTGTTGGTGGGGATCGCCCGCGGTGCCTGGCCAAAGGAGAAACGGCCGAGCGGTATTGTTCGCTCCTGCGAGGCCCAGTTGCTTTTTTCCAGTACCAGCGCGATGGGATTGAGATCGGAGGATTTTGTTGAGATTGTTCAGGAAACTGCAGATGAGATTCGGCAGGAAGATGAGCGCTTCAAAAGTATCGATGCCCCCATTGACAAGCAGGGTGCGCACTTTTTCATCAATCAGAACTCCCGGGAACCGGCGGTAGAGCCGGAGGAACTGGCGCCGCTCTGGAAGATTTTCCACTATGTGGGAGCCGACTGGACCTATTCCTCCAAGGGTTGGGCGGCGGAGAATTTCTGCATGTTTACCGGCGACGACCAGGCCTGGAAAGAGATGGTCGAGCAGCGGGTAGACGCGGTTAACGAACTCGGTTGCAAGGTTTGGGTCAATACCGAGTGCGGTCACTCCTTCTATACCCTCTGGAAAGGAGTAGAACGGTTCGGGTTGAAAGCGAATTTCGAAGCAGCCAGTCTGGTGAGTTACTACGCGCAGTGGATTCGCGAAGGGAAACTGCCGGTCAATGCGGATTGGAATACCATGGGCGTTAAATTTACCCTTCAGGACCCCTGTCAGCTGGTGCGCAAATCCATCGGCGATCCGGTAGCGGATGATCTGCGCTTCGTGGCCAGAAAACTGGTGGGGGAAGAAAATTTTGTCGACATGCAACCCTGTCGTAGCGCCAATTACTGTTGCGGTGGTGGTGGTGGGTTTCTACAGGCGGGTATGACTGAACAGCGCCGTGCCTATGGCAAGCGGAAATTCGATCAGATTATGGCAACGGAGGCAGACTATGTACTCACACCCTGCCACAACTGCCATTCACAGATGGAGGATATCGGCGGGTATTACGCTGGCCGTTACCGAGTCGTCCATTATTGGACCCTGATCTGCCTCTCCCTTGGTATTCTTGGAAAAAACGAACGCAAGTACCTGGGACCCGATCTTGCCGGGATTGGGCTCTGAGGTAGCGGCGCCATGAACCGAGTTGATGCCAATGGAATTGAGACTTTCGAAACTGAGGTGCTTATAGTTGGTGGCGGTGTCACCGGCACCGGCATTATGCGTGATCTGGCGCTACGGGGTATACATTGCCTGTTGATTGATCGGCGGGACCTAAACGCCGGTGCCTCCGGTGGCAATCACGGTCTACTGCACAGTGGCGGGCGTTATGTCTACGCCGACGCGGATACTGCGGCCGAGTGTCGGCAGGAGGGAGATATCCTCAAGCGTGTCGCGGCCGAGTGTATCGATGAGTGCGGCGGTCTTTTCGTGGCAGTGGAGGGGGATGATGCCGACTATGCCGGGCGTTTTCCGGAGTGCTGTGAGCGGGCAGGAATCGAATCTACTACCCTGACCCCGGCGGAGGCCAAAGGGCTGGAACCGAGTTTGTCGGATAAGGTGTTTGCCGCCTACGTGGTGCCCGATGCCACAGTGGATCCGTTTCGAATTACGCTGGAAAACGTCAATCACGCGCAGCAACTGACCGACAGCATCTTTCTGCCTCACACCGAGGTGACGGGTTTCGAGATCAAAGAGGGTGTGATCACCAGCACGCTGTGCCGAAACAGTCACACGGGTGGCGCTCGGCGTATTCTCGCGCAACAAATTGTCAACGCTGCCGGGGCCTGGGCGATGGATATAGCGCGACTCGCAGGTTGCACCGATGTCCATCTTCTTTATTCCAAAGGCACCCTGATTGTCAGCAATACCCGGGTTGCCGGGGGGGTCATCAATCGCCTACGTCCCCCGGGGGACGGCGATATTCTTGTTCCTGGCGGCACTATCTCCCTGCTGGGCACCACCTCCGACAATGTCGATAACCTGGGGGACATTCGGCCCACGGTGGAAGAGGTGGAGCGGAACCTGATTGAGGGAATGGCGATGGTGCCCTGCCTCAGGGATACTCGTTTCATTCGTGCCTTTTCCGGCGTTCGTCCTCTGTTGATGGCCGCCGGCGCCGGCGCGGACGGGCGCAAGGCAAGTCGTGGTTTCGTCTTGTTCGACCACAAGGACCAGGGACTGGTTAATTTTGCCACGGTGACTGGCGGAAAACTCACCACCTTTCGCCTAATGGCAGAAAGGACCGGTGATCTGGTCGCCAGTCGTCTGGGTAACGATAGGCCTTGCAGGACGGCTACCGAGCTTCTGCCTTCGGGGGATGCCGTACGCTGGACCGAGCCAGGTTTTGCGCCGCGCTTCTGGTACCGGCGACAGGACCCGGCGGATATGATCCTGTGCGAATGTGAGATGGTGCCTCAGTCAGCCATCGACTCGATCGTGGCATCGGCCCCAGGTGCAGAAAAACAGATGACGCTGCAGGCCATCGGCATACGCAGCCGGGTCGGCAAAGGCTCTTGCCAGGGTTCATTCTGCAGTATCCGTGTTGCTTCCTATCTGTATGACCGCGGAGTGTACGACTCGAGCAAAGGGCTGATCCATACGCGCGATTTTGTGCGTGAGCGCTTCAAAGGCATTCGGCCGGTGTTGTGGGGTGAGCAGATGCCGCAGATGGAACTTGCCGAAGCACTGCACTGCAGCCTGTTCGGGCTTGACTATGTTAATGATGACGGCCCCTCAGAAGATAGCGGCTCCATCCAGGAGCCGTCATGATTCAAGCGCCTCGTCACTATAAGACCCAACTGGCCGTGATCGGTTCAGGTTTGGCGGGTTTTGCCACCAGCATCTTCGCCCTGGAGCGTGGTATCTCCACCGCCCAGGTGGGCAGTACCGGTGCCATCGCCTACACCACCGGCTATCTCGATCTACTGGGCAGCCACCGGCATTGTCTGTTGGACAATCCCTGGAGTGGGCTGGATGCCCTGCGCGATGAAGAGCCCAACCACCCATTGTCCCGCATTGGCAACGATGATATCCGTACCGCATTTGTCCAGTTCACCAAGACCCTGTCCGAGATGGGTGTCGGTTATACCCGGCCGGGTGAAAGCAATCTATTCGCACTGTCGCCAGCCGGCACCACGAAACCGACTTTGTCTGTACCCTCGACCATGCGGTCCGGGGTCGAGGCCGGAAAGTCTAGTGTCAACGCAATGATCATCGATTTCGAGGGGCTCAAGGGCTTCAGTGCGAGGGAGCTGGTCGCTAATTTCAAGGCGTCCTGGCCTCAGCTTTCGGCAATGAGATTGGGATTTCCGGATATGGAGAGCGGATCGCAGGTTTATCCTGAGGTCATGGCGCGGGCGTTGCAGGTCCCGGTATATCGGGAGCGGCTGGCCGAAAGGATAAAGACCGTATTGGGCGGCGCCGAAGCGGTGGGGCTGCCTGCGATCTTGGGGATTCACGAACCAGATAAGGTGCATGCCGAGTTGGAAAGGCTGGTGGGGGTGCCGCTGTTTGAGATACCCACAATGCCGCCTTCGGTGCCGGGGATCCGCTTGCGCGAGATGTTCGAGCAGGCGTTTCCTGCCAGGGGTTTGACCCTGGTCCCTCAGCAGAAGGTGGAGCGGCTGGAGCTTAGCGGGGGAGGCGCCACCCTTTATCTCAAGGACAATTACGGTGATGTGGTGATCGAGACACAAACAACGGTGCTCGCCACCGGGCGATTTCTTTCCGGGGGCTTGAAGGCGGACCGCCATGGAGTGCGTGAAACCCTGCTGGATATTCCAGTCAGTCAGCCCGCAAGCCGGATGGAATGGTACCGGAAAGACTACCTGGATCGCCGGGGTCATCCCATCAATCGTTCCGGTATCGAGGTGGATGCCCGGTTTCGCCCTCTCGGCAACGACCAGGAGCCGGTCAATGAAAGGTTGTTCGCCGCCGGGGTACTGCTGGCGCATCAGGACTGGATTCGCCAGCGATGCGGAGCCGGAGTGGCCATCGCCAGCGCCTATAAGGCGGTGGAAGGCGTAGCGGCTATGCTGGTCAACGCGGCCTGAGTCGGATCGATCCAGGTATACCGGGCGATAGACTGATTGATCTCATCGTCATCTGGAAAAGACCAATAGAACAATAACTGAGTACGAATTTTCAATGCAGACATCCAGTCCTATCCGAAAGACCAAGATCGTCGCCACCATAGGCCCCGCCAGCGACTCGCCCCCCATTCTGGAGGCGATGCTGCAGGCCGGCATGAGTGTGGCGCGCTTGAACCTGTCTCACGGCAATCTGAAGGAACATAAGCTGCGGCTCGATCGTATCCGTGAAGCCTCGGACAAAACGGATATCCCGGTTGCCATCATGATCGACACCAGGGGCATAGAGATTCGCACCGGACGCATCGGCGCGGGAAGTGTGGAGCTGGTTTCAGGGGAGGAATTTACGCTCTATACCGACGGCCGTAGCGGAGATGTGAAGGGTACGTCGGTGACCTATCAACGCCTGGCCCAGGAGGTCAACCCGGGCGATGCTATCCTGCTCGATGATGGCGCCATGGAACTGACCGTTGAGTCGGTGGCGGAACGGGAGGTGCGCTGCCGGGTTATTCTGGGAGGCGTCCTGCGGGAGAATAAGGGGGTAAATCTACCCGATACCCATCTGTCGGTCAGTGCGGTGGAACCGGAGAATCGTGACGACGTACTGAGGGAATTGTCTTTTGCGGCGGAAAATGATGTGGAATATATCGCGGCCTCGTTCGTCCAAAGCGCGAACGACGTGAACCGGATGCGGGAAATTCTGCTGGCGCAGGGCGTCAGTATTCCCATCATTGCGAAGATCGAAAACCGGGCCGGTGTGGAGAACCTCGAAGCCATTGTCGCTGCTGCCGACGGTATCATGGTGGCCCGGGGAGACATGGGCGTCGAGCTGCCGATGGCCGACGTGCCCAGTATGCAGAAAAAGATCATTCGGACGACCGTGAGTAACGGAAAGCCGGTCATCACCGCGACTCAGATGCTCGCCTCCATGGAACGGAACCCGAAACCAACCCGTGCGGAGGCCAGTGATGTTGCCAACGCCATCCTGGATGGCAGCTCTGCGGTTATGTTGTCGGGGGAGTCAGCGGCGGGAGACTATCCCGTGGAGTCGGTGAAGACCATGGCGCAGTTGGCGATACGCGCCGAGGCATCTTTGCGCGAGTATGGCTATCTACAGCGCATTCTTCCCCATCCCTCCAATGCGGTTACCGAGGCGGTGAGCCATTCTGCGGTGCGTATGGCAGATCAACTCAGTGCCAGCGCCATTATCAGTCTGACCGAGACCGGTTTTACTTCCCGA
>Ga0316189_10003043_pt1 | contig 16332 bp, 17 predicted proteins | sample LowCovwburrow_MG_FD_204930 | JGI IMG/M metagenome (GOLD analysis project Ga0316189, IMG submission 204930) | Coastal sediment microbial communities from Maine, United States - Lowes Cove worm burrow | ecosystem: Environmental > Aquatic > Marine > Coastal > Sediment | place: USA: Maine... | reverse complement strand
CCGCATGAGCCCGCTACGGCTTTCAACACATCGACCGGAGAAGCATCCGGCTCGAGCCGCCGAGAAACAAAATTGTCCAGCGCGTCATCCCAGGAACGACAGAGATTCCCCAACAGGCTCCCATGTGGCACCGTGTCGACCCGGAAGAGATGCATGCCGATTGCATTGTCGATCGCGATTGCATGTTCGATCAGACTCTTGATGGCAGCAAAGCCATCACCGACCGCAAGGAACACGGCAGGATCCAGGGCCTCCTCCTCGAGGAGATAATCGCCCGTTGGACCCTCAATCAGGAACATCTGCCCTTTGCCTTTGTCAAGCAGCGCATCGGCGAAATCATCGCCCGGGCGCCTCCTGACCAGAAACTGAAGATTTCGACCGTCACAGGGGCAGCTGGCGACAGGCAGCTCGCGCTGCTGACCATCTTCCAAAGTCACGTTGACGCGTTGACCGGCCATGAAACGCAGGGTCTTGGTACGAGGCGTCTGCACGTGCAGCAGGTTCAGCCCCTCGCTGACCGTTTCGGTTTTATGTACGCGGCAGCGTATCTCCTGATGCGGCAGATCCGCTGCGGTCAGGGCCTCTCTCGCTTCGAGCAACACGTCGGAAACGGCTGTATTGGAACAGGCCAGGCAGTATCCCTCCTCCTGTTCGCGGGTGCTGAGTACATAGTCATGTTCCCGTACCTTGCTCACCCGTCCTTGCAATACGCGCACCTTGCAGGATCCGCAATTGCCGCTTGAACAGCCATAGTCCAGATGCAGACCGGCCCTGAGTGCCGCCTCCAGCAGAGAGTCTCTACCTTCGACAAAGAATTCATGGCCACTCGGCATCAGGCGTGCATTGACCGCAACAAGGCGCAGCATGGCATCTTTCGCAAATAGCTCCGCCTTGCGGTCGGTCGTGGTGCGTGCCTTGTCCAGTGAATGTTGCAGGCGCCCACCCAGCCTGGCGACTTCAGGCCTGAGCTCCTGGTCGTTCGAATTAGCCATCGATTGCAGTTGTTCTGTAACCTCTGCCAATAACTCTTCCATGCTATTGAGCGTTGACTTGGTGCGCGTCAGGACATGCTGAAAATCGTGCAACCGCGCCATCAACACATCAGGCTCCGGCATCCAGTGATCCGTATAACGCGACTTCGGGCGAGTATTGGCCTTGATCCGTGCCACCCGCTCGAGCACCGGGTCATAATCAATATCGACATCCGGGTAGGCCCGCAACAGATCCTCAACGGCTATCCGACCCTCGAACGTCTCGAGCGCCAGCTTGCGAATCTGCTTTTGCAATTCACCGCGCGAGACCCCGGCCAGTCGGGCGGCGCGGGACAAGCTCAACAACTGAGGCATCCAATCTCTCCTGGAATTCGGCCCGGCAATTCAATTCTGCGAAATCTAAACGCAGGGCCGAGGTCTGCGCATGGCTGCGTTTTACCCATCACAGAAAAGTGACCGGTTAACCGGATAGCTGCCTACGCGCACCAGCGCATAACCCCACAGATGCCCGATCAAGTCGTGGGACCCTAGACAGACGAGCTCCGCGCAAGGGGAAGTGGTGCATCCGAATCACTACCCAGCTTCCAGGGTGTCGATGAGCAGACAAACTTCGCGTCCAGCAAGAATGCATGCACCAGGTACTCGTCATCCGGTATGGCGATAACGCCGTCCTTTCCCCCGTATTTCGCAGCCATCAATGCCCTTCTGTCGCCCGGCAGGTCGTAAAGGTCGACGGTTCGCATGGACCATTCGTCGAAACAACGTCCGCCAATCGGCTGGAAGGTGACAAGCTCCACCGCACGATGACGCTTGTCGGCAGTGATATTCGCAAACAGTGTCGTCACATCGCGGGCGGAGCCCTCGAGGACCTGCAGAAAAATGTTACCGGTAACGACAAGCAATCCGGTGATATGCTTTTCGGCGTTGGCTGCCGAAGCCTGCTCCTCGATATCGCGCAGCATACGGTTAGAGATCACTTCCGCTGTAGCGGTGCTCTTGTATATCAATCGCGACAGTTTCATGCGTTATTGTCCTTCAATCGGCCGGCTGTAATTTGAGGGGCTGAGCGGCATTCTACCAACCAATCCATCCAGACCGGATTTTTTGCACCGTCAGCCAGTTGGCATGACTTCAGCGGCTTTGGCATGGAGGTGCTCCACAAGGCCCGGCTCGAGCTTCAGCCTTGCCGCCAGCATAGCCAGATAACCCTTCTCGGCGGGTTTCGACGCATCGGCAGCCATGAGTGACGCGGCATAGATCTCTGCAGCCGTCTCGGGACAAGCTGCGGAGGCGACGATTTCTTCCAGGTCCAGCGGGCGCGACAATTCTTCGGAGACGAAAACCCTCATGTCAGCGTCCAGACCCAGTTCCTCGACCTGTCGGAAAATACGGGCTTGCTCCTGCGCGTCGATCGCTCCATCCGCCTTTGCTGCCCCGATCATTGCGCGAATCAGCGCACGGTTGAAATCGGCCTCCTGACCGGGTCGAGGGAGAAAGGCCGAGCCGTCGGGAGGCATCGGCAGAGAGGTTTCGCCGGGAGCGATAGAGGGCTGCGACGCCGACGCCGGTTTGCCACTCTGCCAGTCACTCCACGCCTTGTAAGCCAGCCCTCCGAGTACAGCGGTGCCGCCGTATGCCAGGGCATTCTTGCCGATCTTTCGCCCGGTCTTGGTCCCGGCGAGCAGCCCTACCAGGCCACCGGCGAGTGCACCGCCGGCAAGCCCGCCAAGATTGCCGGCCTTGTTCGGGCCACCGTTGGGAGTATCGTTTTGCCCGTTGAGGTAACCACTAAGCAATTGTTTGACGTCGATCATGATCTTTCGATGCTCCTTCTCGTGTCCTTGCGTTCGACAGTGGCCCGCCGGGCCGCAAGTCGCGCGCGCCTCACCACCACACTCGAGCATGGTGGTTGCGTGCTACTCCTGCGACGCGAATCCGAACAGATGCAGCAGGCTTGTAAACAGGTTGAATATCGCGACGAACAGTGTGACCGTCGCCATGATGTAGTTTGTTTCTCCGCCACGGACGATCTGTTGCGTTTCAAACAGGATCAGACCCGACATCAGCAGCACGAACATCGCTGAAACGGCCAGTGATAGCGCGGGCATCTCGAACAGCACTGCGCCGAGTCCGGCGAGGAACGCCACCAGGATGCCAACAAACAACATCCCACCGAGAAAGCCGAAGTCGCGACGGGTCGTCAGCGCGTAACCCGACAGACCCACGAAGGTGATCGCGGTCGCCCCGAGCGCGGTCATAACCGTCTGCGGTCCGCCACTCATGCCGAGATAGGCGTTAAGCACCGGGCCAAGGGTATAACCCATGAAACCCGTCAACCCGAAAACGAACACCAGTCCGAGTGCCTGATTGCGGAATCGGCTTGTCAGGTAGAGCAGGCCGAAGTAGCCGGCCAGCGTCAGCAAGATGCCAGGATGAGGCAGATTGAACGCCATACTGAGACCAGCCGTAACCGCGGCGAAGCCCAGCGTCAGCGAAAGCAAAAGATAGGTATTGCGAAGTACGCCGCTGGTCGCTAAACCATTGTCTATCCGTTCCGAGGTAAACACATTCGCATTCACGATATTTCTCCAGTCGGAAAACGTTCAGTTTGCCGGAACCTTGCCGCCAGTCGCTCTGATCAGACTGTCGGAGTCCCCGCCTTGTTGGTTACTGACCTGGAGTTTGCGTTTAGACCGCAAAAAAAATAATTCGCTAATTAAGGCCTCAAGCCTCGAATTTTTCGAAGTGTTTGGCTGGGTGATGAAACTTGCAGGTTTTCGCCCTGCATAAGGCTGAACGAGCTGGTGTCCTGGGTGTTTTGGTTTTGTCCGTCTTCTGGGATCAGCTCATCGGGCCTGACCGGAAACAACGATCCTTGATGACGATCCTCGCCGCGGATGTAACTCATGAAAAATGCCCGCCACTTGCGTGATGGGCATTTTTTTAATCAGACCACAGAGTTTTCACAAAGTCTGCGATGGGCGGCCTCTTCGTCTGCAGTCGGTCAAGTTGAGCGCAGACCCACAACTCGACAGCTGATACGCCAAACGCGTTCACAAAGCAGCATTTGCCCGGAAAAACCCCTTGGCCAAGGCTCTCCGGCAACTTGGGCCGGGCAAGGGCCTGCGGCGTTTATCACGCGTAGTAAAGCGCCAGGGACAATCCCAGCATCACCGCCACCCAGATCACCATGCTGCCGGTCGGCCACGCACGAGCCAGTATGCCCTGTGGCCCATGGTGGCGGTAAAGTCTGTCGATCATCCGGCGGATGCCGGCCACGGCCTTCTGTTCCTGTATCCCCCGCGCGATGCTGGTACGTCCCGTGAACTCGTTTCCGATCTCGTTGAAGAATTTGCGATAGAACCAGTCGAAATCAAGACTGATGGTCAGCGTGCGGCGCATCTGTTTCAACATGACGAAGAACGCGAAGCCGGCAAACAGCAACACCTGGAACTGGGTCACCAAGTGATCAACGGTGTACGGCTGATAATCAACAGGATAAGGCAGGATGGCATACAGCGGCTGTGGGTAGATGCCGATCGCCAGACAAAGGAACGAGAATAGCCACATCGCCAGGCGCAGGTTGGCCGGGGGGTCGGGCGGTCGCAGCCCCGAGTCCTTCTGGAAGAACACGAACCAGGGAAACTTGATGCCCGCATGCAGAAACACCCCGGCGGATGCAGCGAGCAGCAACAGCCAGACGATCAGCATGCCCTCGTTGGCTGCGGCCGAGGTCTCTAGCGACTTGGTCACGAAGCCGGAGGTGAACGGGAAGGCCGAGATCGCAAGCGCACCGACGATGCCGTTGATCGCGGTCACCGGCATGCTCTGGAACAGACCGCCCAGGTCGGTGCACTTGCGCTTGCCGGTCATCAGCAGCACGCTGCCGGCCGACATCAACAGCAGGGCCTTGTAGATGATATGAGCGAACGCGTGCGCGGCAGCGCCGTTCAGTGCCATCGAGGTGCCGATGCCGATCGCCGCAACCATGAAGCCGACCTGGTTGACGATCGAATAGGCGAGGATGCGTCGCATATCGTTCTCGAGCAGCGCATAGATGATGCCGTAGAACACCATGTACAGGCCGATTGGCACCAGTATGTCGGCTCCGGGAAAACCAACCAGCAGGGCAAATACCGCGGTCTTCGTGGTAAACGCCGATAGGAACACCGTGCCGCTCGGGCTTGCCTCCGGGTAGGCATCGGGGATCCAGGCGGACAGTGGTGGCGCGCCGGCATTGACCAAGAAGCCGATCAGGATCAGCCATGTCCCGAGACTTTCCAGCTGCATCGCGGTGAAGTTGAGTGAACCGGTATCGACGGCATATGCGACGATTCCGACCATCAGCACGACGCCGCCGAACAGGTGGATCAGCAGGTAACGGATGCCCGCAAGGTAAGCAGTCTGCGTACCGCCTGACCAGACCACGATGGTCGAACCGAGCGCCATGACCTCCCAGAAGACGAATAGGGTCAACAGGTCGCCGGCAAAAGTCACGCCGATCGCCGCACCTGCATAGATGAACGCCGCGGTCAGTTCAGTGACGCTGGCCTGCCGGTGCGCATACAGACCGCCGGCAAAGGCCATGATCGCGAATACCGTCGCGAACAGCCGGCCCACGGCTGTCGAACGCACCGGCTCGAGTGTGTAGTCGAGGAAGGCGAGCTGCACCGACGCATCCGCCGGCAGGCCCCACACCGCGCCCAAGGTGAGTACCGGCAGGCCAAGCAATGCGAAAAGCCGCTGGCGCTCGCCAAGCATCGGGATCAGCATGGCGCCGAGCACCATGATCAGGCCGGGCGGAAACGCGAAATCACTCATCATAGTAAGTGTCCTTGCGTTTCAGAAAGATGCCCAGGATCTTTGCCACAGCGACCATACCAGCGCAGGTCATGAAGCCATACCAGGCGAAGAAGCCGAAACTTGTATCGAGGGTGAAACTAGACTGCTCGAAATGCGGGTGGTGATGGACAAAGAACTCCGGCAACAGAGCCAGCAGCAGTATCACGATCTGGATCAACCACAACTTAGGCAGGTTCTCGCTACGGTACAGCCAGTGTTTACGTTCATCCTGACCCGTTTGGGTATTGGTATCCTTTGGCGGCGTGTTCATCAGCCCCCCACCATCTGCTGGACGAGCGACAGCGGTACGTCCGGAAAGAAGAAGATCAGTATCGTGAACAACGCAGTCGTACTCAGCGCCAGCACAATCGGCAAAGGCGCCTCGCCGTGAGAGGCATGCGCTTGGCCGTCGTCCTCCGGTAAGAAGAAGGCCGCGTACACGATCGGCATGAAATATGCCGCGTTCAGCAGGGTCGAGATGATGAGTGCGGCGACGGCGATTACCTGGTCGGTCTGTAACGCGCCGCTGAGCAGATACCACTTCGACACAAAGCCCGCGAACGGTGGTGCACCGATCATGGAGATGGCGCCGATCGCGAACGCTCCCATCGTCCAGGGCATCCGCCGGCCGATGCCGTTGAGTTCGCTGATTTTCGACTTGTGCGCTGTGACCAGTACGGCACCGGCGCAGAAAAACAGGGTGATCTTGCCAAAGGCGTGCATCGCGATATGCAGACCGCCACCGATTGCGCCAGTGGCGACCCCGAGCAGCGCACCCATGGTGATGTACGACAGCTGGCTGACAGTGGAGTAGGCGAGACGGGCCTTGAAGTTATCCTGGCGCAGCGCGATCGTCGAGGCGAGCACGATGGTAAGCGCGGCCAGTGCGACCAGCCACTCGGCCACCAGCAATTGTTCGATGCGCTCCAGACCGAAAATATACACACTGACCTTGAGCACGGTGAACACACCCGCCTTGACCACCGCCACCGCGTGCAGCAGAGCCGATACCGGCGTCGGTGCAACCATCGCCGCCGGTAGCCAGCGGTGAAACGGCATCAACGCAGCCTTGCCGGTTCCGAACACGTACAACAACAGCAGGATGCCGAGTACGCCGCCGCTGACCTCGTCGCTGAATACGCCACCCGGCGTAAAGTCGAGCGTGCCGGTCAGGCTCCAGGTCCAAACCATCGCCAATAGCAGGAAGCCGATCGACGTACCCATCAGCAAGCCGAGGTAGACCCGGCCGGCGCGTTTGGCCTTCTCCGTACCGGCATGTGTGACCAGCGGATAGGTCGAGACCGACAGCACCTCGTAGAACACGAACAGGGTCAGCATGTTGCCGGCCAGCGCGATACACATTGTGGCAGCAATCGAGACCGCGAACGCGGTATAGAAGCGGGTCTGGTTGTCTTCGTGGTGGGCGCGCATGTACCCGAGTGCGTACACGGTCGTGATCGGCCACAGCAGGCTGGCGACCAGCGCGAACAACATGCCAAGCGGTTCGGGCGTCAGCACCAGTGACAGGCCCGCCACCGGCGTCGCCATAACCAGTGTCGGCGGTGCGTCCCAGTCGATGGTCGCAGCCAGACCGGCGACCAGCAGAAACAGGATCACACCTGCGCCGATGCTGATCCCTTCACGCAGGTTTGGATTGGCACGCGCGGCGACGACGCCAAAAGCCGCAATCAACGGTACCAGCGGGATCCAGGTCAGCAACTGCTCCGGGCTCATGGTTGGAGCCCCATCAGTTCGTTGGCGGCCTGTGTTGCCAGGCCCACCGTGACCTCGGTGTGAATGCCGAAATAGATATTGGCGCCGACCAGCAGCCAGATCGGCAGCAACATCGACCAGGGTGCCTCACGCACCGTCGCGGCCCCTTTCGGCACCGGTTCAAAGTAGGCCGCCTCCACCAGTTTCCATACATACAACAAGGCCAGCAAGGAACCGATCAGCACCAGCACGGCGACCGGCCACAGACCCTGTTCCACCGTGCCCAGCACCAGATACCACTTGGTGATGAATCCTGCGGTGGGTGGCACACCAATCAGGCTGAGACCACCGATCACGATCGCCGCCATGGTCCACGGCATACGTCGCCCCAGGCCGGCAAAGTCCCGCAAAGAGACACCGCCAATGCGATACATGACCGCGCCCAGCGCAAGAAACAGGGCGCCCTTCATCAGCGCGTGGTTGAACAAATGCAGCGTGGTCGCGATGACCCCGGTGGTCGAGGCCAGGCTGATGCCCAGCACCATGTAACCGATCTGCGCGACGCTGGAATAGGCCAGCATGCGTTTGATGTCCTCCTGGAACACGGCGACCAGCGACGCGGTCAGGATACCTGCCAGTCCGAGGATCATCAGGATGTCGTCAAACGGCATCTCCAGCAACGCGAACTCGAATCCGAAAACCCCGAACAGAAAGCGCAGAAGTGCATAGACGGCGACCTTGGTCGCAGTCGCAGCGAGAAACGCCGTCACCGCCGACGGCGCATAAGCGTAAGCATTCGGCAGCCACAGGTGCAGTGGAAACATCGCCAGCTTGAGCCCGATGCCCACGGTCAGGAATGCGAATCCTGCCCGCACGGTGCGGGTGTCCGATACCGCCGGCAACCGTGCCGCCAGGTCCTGCATGTTTAGCGTGCCGGTCATCATGTACAGAAAGCCGATGCCGATCAGGATGAAGGTGGCGCCAATGGTGCCCATCACCAGGTATTCAAAGGCAGAGGTCAGTGCACGGCGGTCCTTTCCCATGCTGATCAGCGCATAAGACGACAGCGACGAGATCTCCAGGAACACGAAGACGTTAAACGCATCTCCTGTGGCAACGATGCCTGCAAGGCCGGCGAAGGCCAGCATGAAGGCGCCGTAAAAACGCGCGATCAGCGGCTCGGGGACCTCGCTAACCACGCTCTCCTTGGCTGCCACCAGCACGAGGGCGGGGATGGCGGTGACGATGAGCAGTACGTAGGAGCCCAGGGTGTCTATGCGGTACTCGATCCCCCAGGGGGGTGCCCAGCCGCCAAGCTCGTAGCTGATGGTGCCCGTGTCAGCGACCTGCATCGCCAGCACGATGGCCGCGGCGAAGCTCAGCCAGGCTGCCACCAGCGCCACGCCCCAGGCCGCAAGCGGCCGTTCGACCAGCACGCATAGCGGACCGGCGAGCAGCGGGACTATGACCACCAGAACCGGCAGGTGATCCCACAGACTCATTCGCCATCCCTCGCCTTGTCGGCTGAATCGGCATCCGACATGGCCTTGTCATCGGCGAGATCCTCGGCGTGAATCTCATCCTCTTCCACAGAGCCGTAGGCCTCATGGATTCGCACTACCAGCGCCAACCCGACCGCAGTGGTGGCAACACCGACCACGATGGCAGTGAGAATCAGTACGTGCGGGAGCGGGCTGGAATATAAGGTCAGGCCTTCGGCTACGATAGGTGCCTGACCCCCTGCCAGATTCCCCATGGTGATGTAGAGGATGAACACCGACGTCTGGAACAGCCCCAGCCCGACGAGTTTCTTCACCAGGTTGCCTTGGGCGATGACCACGTAAAAACCCGCCATCATCAGAAACACCACGACGAGGTAATTGAAGATTCCCGGCAAGAAGCTCATCGGCGGCGGCCTCGACCGGAGAAGGCATAGAAGATCAAGAGCACCACCGAGAACACCGCGATACCCACGCCGAGTTCCACCAACAGTACACCCAGGTGCTGACCATGAACCGGATCGTGAGCCAGCACCGAGTAATCCAGAAAAGGCTTGCCGGCCAGCAGTGAATAGACACCGACTCCACCGTAGATAAGTACGCCTAACGCGGCCAGGCGATGTAACCATCCGGGCGGTACCACGGCGCGGGCACTGCCATCCCCGAACACAAGGTCGTACAGCACGAAGGCAGTGGCAAAGATTACGCCAGCCTGAAAACCGCCACCGGCGCCAAAGTCGCCGTGAAACTGCACATACAGAGCATACAGCAGGATCAGCGGTATCAGCACCTTGACCACCGAACGCAGCACGACCTGATCGCCGATGGCGCTCACCCCCGGGCGAATGCGCGGATCGTCCTGGATGCCAAGCAGCAGCAGCACCGCCAGACCGGCGGTGAAGATCACAACCGTTTCGCCGAAGGTGTCATAGCCCCGGTAGCTCGCCAGTACCGCGGTCACCAGGTTGGGCATGCCCACCTCGGCCTGACCCTGTTCGATGTAGCGCGGGGTCACATGCTGGTGTACCGCTGCAGACGGGTCGCCAAGTCCGGGCGCATCCAAAACGGCGTAGACGAGCGCGGCACCCGTGACACCGACCACCAGCAGGCCGAGAACAGGGCTCCGCCTCGGCAGCGCCTCCCATCGCTTGGTCAGGTGCAGACTGGAGAGCATCAGCACGGTGGTGACGCCGGCGCCCACCGCGGCCTCGGTGAACGCGACATCCACCGCGTCCAGGTCCATGAACAGGGCAGCAGTCAGCAGGCTGTAGACGCCAAACAGCATGACCACGGCGAACAGGTCGGACAAGCGAATGGCCGCCACCGCGATCACTACGAGAAAACCCAGCAGGGTGACGTCGATCAGGGCTTCGATGAGCCTTCTCCCCCAGTGTCTTTGACGTCGTCGAACACCAGCGGCCGCTGCCCGCCGTGCAGCGTGGCCTTTGCCATGGCATGGGTGGCCGTGGGGTTGGTGGCCAGCACCAGGATAAGGATCATGGCCACTTTGACCAGGTCCAGCGACCATTCCATCTGCAATGCCAGCCCCATCAACAGCAGGGGCGTCGCCAGGGTCTCGGTCACGCCGGAGGCGTGAACGCGAGAGAAGAAGTCTGGCATGCGCAACAACCCAACCCCGCCGGTGACGCAAAGTACACTGCCAAGCAGGAGGCAGATAGCACTCAAAAGTTCAAGAATCGCCGTCATACCGTTGATCCCGGGTCGTCGCGCTCTTCGAGCGCATTGCGATACTCGAAGAAACGCATCACGGCGATCGTGCCGACGAAATTCAGCAAAGCGTACAGCAGAGCCACGTCCAGATAGCTGTTCCACTGCAGGACATAACCGGCCAGCGCGATCAGCAGTACGGTCTTGGTGCCGAAAGAATTGGCCCCAAGCATGCGATCGTATTCGGTGGGACCAAGAAAGGTCCTGATCAGGGCCAGGAGCATGGTCACCAGGATGGCGACAATAGCGGCAGTCAGCATCGCATCAGATCCCCAGGCGCTGTATCTGTCGTTCCATTTCGCCTTTTCTCAGCTCCTCGATGCCATCTGGCGAAAGACTGTGCACCATGAAGTGGTCTTCTCCAACATCCGTGGTGAGGGTGCCCGGCGTCAGGGTGATGGAATTGGCGTATAGCGTCTTGGCCAGCGTGGAGGTGACCTTGATATCAAGTCGCTGCCAGGTGGGCTGTATTGGCAAGGCCGGATTCAAGATTCGCCGCACCAGATCAATATTCGACAGCACCACTTGCCACATCAACCAAAGCAAGTAATAAAGCAGGCGCGGGCGGATTGGCACGACACCGAGTTCCCCATCCACCCGGTCCATGCGCCAGAGGAACCACGTAACAATCAGCACGGACAACACACCGAGCGACAAAATCAGCGCGGTGTAGTGTCCGGAAAGCAGCAGCCAGAGGATGGCAACGACGAGTGTGGACCGAATATAGCGCATCTATTTGTTGTTCTGTTTGCTCAAATTAGGTTAGAGACAACCCCGCGGCACCGCCTAATTTATTGCCAGCTCAAACACAGGCCTGGCGTCTCAGGCAAGGCGACGGCACCCCGACGCCATCAACCCGCACAGCATAAACGGTCTTTTCGTTCGTTGAAACAGTCTCCGTGCCGGCGCCCGCGTTCGGCCGGGCAATCTGATCTGAGAAACAACCAGCGCAACCTCTCGAAACCGGTTCCTGACCGATCATCGGCACACCGCTTTGAAATGCGGCGTTAGATCCTCTATCCTCGGTTCAATCTGGATTAATGACGGGAAGAAATAGTAATCGCGGCATGCGGTTACCTCTCCTTGCGGCCAGGATGGCCGACAAACCAGTCCATTATAAAAACCCAGAAGCATCTAAGGAGGAGTGCCGTGGACGTCAAAACAGTTTTGAAGTTAAAGGGCCCCGTGGTCTATTCCGTAAAACCGGACTCTCCGATATCGGAAGCGGTCATGCTCATGCATGAAAAGGGAATTGGCTCGGTTCTCGTCATGGAGGATGACGGAGGCAAGATACAGGGCATACTCTCCGAGCGCGACATCATACGTACCGTAGCCGAGAATACCTGTACGGCATTGCAGGGACTCGTCAAAGACGTTATGACCCGGAAGGTAATGGCGTGTACCGGAGACTGTACTATCGACACCGTCATCTCGGGCATGACCAAATTCAACGTCCGCCATTTGCCGGTCTTCAAGGACGACCGATTGCTCGGAATGATCAGTGCCCGGGACATGATGCAGTACCGAATCAGGCAACTGGAGTCGGGCGAAGAGGAGCGTTTCCAGCGCTGGTTCCCCAAAGGAAAAGTTTATACCCTCAGCGAATAAGCGATTCAGCGATAAGCCGGCATAGGCTCGGTACGTCACCTTGAATGTGGCGACGCAAAGGCAACTGTCGCGAACATCCCCCCCGCCCTCCTCCAACGGCTGGGCGGCAAGCGGCAGAAATGACAATACCCGATCTATCGTAAAGTAGGCCGATAGTCCTCGGCAAAATCGGGGAACGGCAGGGTCTGTTCCGAAGCCCACGAAGCGCACGCGTACGGGGTCGTCTGCCGTGTGAATGGTGCTGGGGTGGGCATGCAGGAGCTCGCGCAGACCGGTCAATAGTAAAGCGCAGCTGGTCGTCGGTGGTCTCGTAGCGCAGGCCGAGCGTGGCCGTCAGCAGCATCCAACTCCAAAGCACCGCATTCGGGGGCTACTCGCTCTGATCATCGTGCTTTTCATCGGCAGTCGTTTCACCAAGCATGACAACAGCACCAACTGCTTGTGGCGTCGCTGTCGCTGAACCGCTGGATAACAAGGGTGCCGCATCCAACAATTCCGCGTCCATCAATTCCGCAACCCTCTGCACCGAAGACAACAAAAGATTCTGTTCCCAATCCTTGAGTGCATTGAATCGGACACTGAATGTCTCCTGCAGCAACGGCGGAGAGCCGCCCACGACATCACGCTCGGCGTCTGTTGATCGCACATAGACTCTACGGCGGTCCGTTTCAGACTGTTCGCGTTTCAACAGCTGCCGCGACTCCAGGCGCTTGACGATGTCGGTAACTGTGGCCTGGCTAAGACTCACGCGCTTGGCCAACTCACCAGCCGTTATCGTACCGGCTCGATCTACTTCTTTAAGCAGCATCGCTTGAGGACCGGTCAGACCGTGGCTCTGGACCAATCGACGGGAATGCAGATCGACGGCGCGCATCGGCTTCAAGGCAAGCCATGCATTCAATCAGGACATCACCGCCTACGGCCATCTGGAACTGCCGCTCGATGTGCCCAACATGAGAGCGCGGGACCCTTGGGACCAGGATGAAGACATCCGTATCGCCAAGGTCGGCATCAAGGGCACCTTCGGTGATCTGGCTGTCGGCCACATGTGGCTACCCTACTACAATGCCATCGCCTACCCGGTCGACATGTTCAGCAGTTATTACAGCGGCTTTGCGACCTACACCAGCTTCCGCAAGGACAACACCATCGCCTATTACACCCCAAGCTTCGCCGGGTTCTCCGCCGCTGCCGCCTACAGCGATGAGAACGGTGCCGCCCGGAGTAATGGCAATGAGGACAATCGCTGGCAGGCGACTGCCAGCTACAAGGCCGGCGACCTGACACTTTCCGCCGGTCTGGACGACCTGGGTGGCGCCAATGATTTGAAGATCTGGGGTACTTCGGTGATGTGGCAGGCCACTGATGCCCTGTTCATCGGTGCCAAGTATGAAGAACACGACAGCGACATTGACGCCGGCTATGGCGCCGACGGTGACGCGGCAATGAACCTGTATGCCGGCTACACGCTCGGCAAAAACACCTTCAAAGCCACGATCGCCGACGTGGACAACTATGGCGAAAACATCTTCCAACTCGGCCTGGACCATCAGTACCGCGAGGATCTGAAGTTCTTCGTCGAGTACTACAGCGAGCAAGAGACTGCAGCGATCACCACCAGGCGCGGCGGTGCGGACGACACCTGCTGGGACTGCGACGGTGGCTATGTCATCGCCGCCGGCCTGCGCTATGACTTCAGCGCGCCCTGAGCAACGCGCCCATCATCCAATCGGAGCACATCATGCCGAATCGCTACGACACCGACTTTTACAAAACCAACTACAGGATCGGTCAGGACAACATCCGCACCTGGGGGATGGACTTTCACAATCCCGTCTTCGTCATCTCGGCGCTGCTGGTGCTGGTCTTCGTAATTGGAACCGTCATGTTCCCTACCGGCGCCAAGGAGGCATTCGATAGCTCCAAGGCATGGTCAATCGACAACTTCGACTGGTTTTTTCTCGTTGCCGGGAACATCTTCGTGTTGTTCTGCCTCGCGCTGATCGTTCTGCCGGTCGGAAAAATCCGGCTCGGAGGTGTCGATGCGCGCCCCGAATTTTCGAACCTGTCGTGGTTTGCCATGCTGTTCGCCGCAGGGATGGGCATCGGCCTGATGTTCTGGAGTGTTGCCGAGCCGGCCGCCTATTTCACCGACTGGTGGGGGACGCCGTTGAACGCCGAGAAACACACGGCGGCCGGCGCTGAACTGGCGATGGGCGCGACCATGTTCCACTGGGGCCTGCACCCCTGGGCCATCTATGCCGTCGTCGCCTTGTCGCTGGCTTTCTTCACCTACAACAAGGGGCTGCCGCTGACTATCCGCTCGGCCTTCTTTCCATTCATCGGCGACCGCGCATGGGGCTGGTTTGGCCATATCATCGATATAGTCGCCGTAATGGCCACAATCTTCGGGCTCGCCACCTCCCTTGGTTTCGGTGCGCAGCAGGCAGCCGGTGGGCTGAAGTACCTGTTCGACATTCCCAACACGATCAATGTCCAGATTGCGATCATCATCGGTGTGACCGCAGTCGCCATCCTCTCTGTCGTTCGTGGACTGGATGGTGGGGTGAAGCTGTTGAGCAACATAAATATGGTGCTCGCTCTGATCCTGCTGTCGTTTGTGATTGTGATTGGACAGGGCTTCGGCATCTTTACAGGCATTTTCGATACGACAGCGGCCTATGTGAAGAACCTGATTCCCCTGAGCAACTGGATCGATCGGGAAGACGAAAAGTTCTATCACAGCTGGACCGTTTTCTACTGGGCCTGGTGGATCTCCTGGTCACCGTTCGTCGGCATGTTCATCGCACGCATCTCCAAGGGGCGCACCGTACGCGAGTTCCTGACCGCCGTATTACTGATCCCCACTCTCGTCACCATTGTGTGGATGACGGCATTCGGCGGCACTGGACTTGGTCAGATCGGGGCTGGCGTCGGCGAATTGGCAAAGGGGATCTCCGATGTTTCCCTCGCGTTATTCCAGATGCTGGAGAACATGCCGATGTCGACCGTAACCTCATTCATTGGAATCGTCCTGGTGCTGGTGTTTTTCGTCACATCCTCGGATTCCGGTTCACTGGTGATCGACAGTATTACTGCCGGGGGCAAACTCGATGCACCGATACCCCAGCGCGTGTTCTGGGCAACCATGGAAGGCCTGATTGCCGGCGCCCTGCTTTTTGGCGGGGGTGCAGATGCCCTGGGTGCCATGCAGGCCGCAGCCATCACGGTGGGACTGCCGTTTGCCGCAGTATTGCTGGCGATGTGCATAGCCCTGTATATGGGATTGAAGCACGAGCAAAGATACGTATTACAACGAAATGCCTAACCCATCGGGTCCACCGCCCTGGATACGGCGGCAACGATCGAGGACATGGATATCCCCTCCAGCCACATGCGCTAAAGGGGCGAGACAGAGGCAGATGGTCAATTTGGGTGAACGGAAACTGGCGCATTACGTTCGAATTCCGTGACGGCCATGCCTATGTATTGGATTAAGAGGACTACCACTGATGCCTATGCACAACCCACCGCACCCTGGCGAATTCATCCGCGAGGTCTACCTTGAACCCAATGGCATAACGGGCAGGCAACTTGCAGCGAAGCTCGGTGTCTCCCCTTCTACACTGAACCGGGTGCTCCAGGGCACGAGCGGCATTAGCCCTGAAATGGCTTTGCGCCTCTCCAAGGCATTGGGGCGATCACCTGAGAGCTGGCTGTCCATGCAGGACAACCATGACCTTTGGCAGGCGCGTCAGACAGTAGACCTCAATGCGGTGGAGCGCATTGATTTCCGTGCCGCCTAATCACTCGCGTTAAAGCTTAGGGGCGCTCGCAGCCAGAAAGAGACGAAGCGGCCAAACGAGTGGCAGGTTACCGATCAGGAAACGGTCGCACGGCTATGTTCACCGGCGGTCCGGACTTCGGCCGAAGCTGCCGGTGAAGATTCG
>Ga0316189_10003041_pt1 | contig 16340 bp, 15 predicted proteins | sample LowCovwburrow_MG_FD_204930 | JGI IMG/M metagenome (GOLD analysis project Ga0316189, IMG submission 204930) | Coastal sediment microbial communities from Maine, United States - Lowes Cove worm burrow | ecosystem: Environmental > Aquatic > Marine > Coastal > Sediment | place: USA: Maine... | reverse complement strand
CGGGAGAACGCAGGCAGATCCAGCGTAGCGGCACCGTAGGATTCGAAGAACAGCACCAGCATGTCCGCTCCGGCCAGCCGGTCGAGGTTGGAGCCGGGCAGTGGGTGGGCTTCGCTGTCAAGGGTGGTCCTCCCGGCGAGGGCGGTATGTACAAACCCCAGTTGCTGGGCATAGGTGAGGCTGACCGGTAGAGAAAACCAACGCAGCGTATTGATCTGCGGGACGGCGTATCCGGCACCGTAAAGCGCCACCAGTGTGGCGCTCAACACCAGTGCGAGGCGCCGTGGGCCAGTCTCGGCCATCGCGCCGACCAGGGCTTGAAGCACCCAACGGCACATCAGGTAGAGCAGCAGCAGGCCCAGGATCAGCAGGGCTGACAGCAACCACACCTGCCAGGAGGGCAGCGCCTCGGCCAGCATGGCCGCCACCTTTGGTAAATGCTGCGCATCCCAATAGAGGTTTATCCGACGCCCGTATAGGGACGGCGCTGTGACCTCCATATAACGGCCGAGGACGAACACCAGCAGCACCAGAGCGATTCCGCTCAGCAGCCGCCTCGACGGTGGCTTGCCGAGCCCGCACAACGCGGCGAGGATCAGAACCAGGAACGCGATTTCGACCGAAAGCTCGTAGCGCGTGGTCACCCACAACGTCGGCCACAGGTTGTGAAAGCTCAGGGCCAGGTTGAGACCGAGCAAAGCAAGTCCGATCGCAAGCCACGATGTCCAGCCCGACCTGATGGTGACCATGGGCACTGGGCGCTACTGTCTCTGGGCCTCAAACTCTATGATCAACTCCACCCGGTCGCCGACCCATCCGTTATCGACCGAGTAACTCATGCCATAGCTGCTGCGTTCAAAGCTGCCACGCGCAGATACACCCATGACATAGGGCTTGCCGCCCATCAATCCGCCACCGAACGGATATTCCGCGCTCTTGTTCCAATCGGCCTCCAAGGTGAGGGGCTTTGATTGTCCCAGCAGTTCCAGTTCACCGTCGATCCGGTAATGGCGCCCTTTGGCGGGCATGGCGCGGCTGGCGCGGAATATCATCTGTGGGAACTCGGCGCTGTTCAGGAAATCTGCACTGCGCAAATGCTCGTCTCGCTTGCGGTGATTGGTGAACACGCTCTCTGTCTCGATCACCACAGTCAGATCGGACAGCTCACCGCTGGCTTCGTCGAACAGGTAGGAGCCGCTGGCCTCGCGGAACATGCCAAGAACCTTGCTGTAGCCGATGTGCTCCACCAGAAAACCGACGCTCAGATGGTCCGGATCGATTTCGTAGCGCTTTGCGTCCGCCCAGGCGCCGGCACCACTTAGAGTGGCCCACAGCCATAGGCCTGCCGTAAGCATGCGCAGGGTCGGGGATCGGGGCGAATGACTATCTGGTTTCATCGATCAGTGACTCCGTGCGGTGATGCCTGGACTGACGCAACAGCCAGGCGCTGTCGGTTCCAAAAGAGTAACAAAGCAGTGCCAGTCCGGCGGCGGCGGCCCCGCCGCTCCAGGGCGTGGGAACGATAGGAAGCAGCGCCACCAGTAAGGACAGAATCTGCAGCACACAGATTGTCTTGCGTCGCTGACTGGGCGGCAGCGGACGCCGAAACGTGGGCGAGACCACGACCGCGAGCAGGAACAGATATCGCAATGCGCCGGACAACAATACCCACGGGCCCGCTTTGCCGAGCTGCCAGATCAGGCAGGTCATCAACAATAACAACAGGGCGTCCGTCTCCATGTCGAATCGTGCCCCGAAGGCGCTATCCCAGCCGCCGCGTCTCGCCAGCCAGCCATCGACTCCGTCCAGGGCCAAGGCCAGAGCGGCGATGCCCACGGCAGGCCAGGCGATGTTCGCCTGCGATTCACCGACAAAGCCGCCCAGAAGCGCTGCCAGGCCCAAACGACTCAGGGTAACCAGGTTCGCCGGTCCCAGACGGACATGGGGCAGGTGGCCGGGCAGGTAGGTGCTGAGCCAGAGCGCCGCCAGAAGGAACACGAGCGTCGTCTTTACAGGGAATGCCGCGCTAAGGCCCAGGATCTGGCTGAGGCCCTGGGCGACAATCGTCAGGGCCACGGCCACCGCCATGGCGGCGATTGCTGCGTGCCGGACCAATGGCGCAAGGGTGGCCGATTTGCGGGTTGGGCTTGGCATGATTTGAAACGTGCTCTGAATTGGTGAAATCGCGTTAGCGTAATCGGTTGGACTTTGGCTGGGCCGCTTGATTCCGCGTCTGTTGCACGTCCGCGCCAAAACCCGTCGGGTGCGTGTAATGTGTCGTCACTTTTGACCGGCTGAACTACACTTCCGGCATGCCCCAATTCCTGTCATTTGTCCGACCGGGCAATTCACCCGAAGCATGTCCCACATGACCGAACCGTGCGCCTCAGCATTCTGGATTACCGGTCCCTGCCAGAGCAACATACGCCGCGAAACCTTGCGGCAGCCGGATCTGGGCCAGGTTGTGGTGCGGACACGTTACAGCGCGATCAGCCGGGGCACCGAGGCACTGATCTATCGTGGCCAGGTTCCGCCCAGTGAGTACCAGCGCATGCGGGCGCCGTTCCAGGCCGGCGAGTTTCCGGGGCCGGTCAAGTACGGGTACATCAACGTTGGAGAAGTCGAGCGTGGTCCCGATGCGTTGCTTGGACAGACCGTTTTTTGCCTCTACCCGCATCAGACCCGGTTTATGGTGCCGGTTGAGGCGGTCTCGACTTTGCCGCAGAATGTGCCTGCCGGGCGGGCCGTGCTCGCGGCCAATCTTGAGACGGCGCTGAACGGCTTGTGGGATTTGTCCCCCAGTATCGGAGATCGAATCTCGGTGGTGGGGGCAGGGGCGGTGGGCTGTCTGGTCGCCTGGCTGGCAGGGCGCGTGCCGGGATGCCGGGTTGAACTGATCGACACCAATCCGGGTCGAGCGGAAATTGCGGCACGGCTCGGCGTTGGATTTGCGTCGCCTGACCGGGCCCAAGCCGATGCCGATGCGGTCGTCCACTGCAGTGGCAGCGCGTCCGGTCTCACCACCGCCCTGGGCCTCGCCGGATTCGAAGCAACCGTTCTCGAAATGAGCTGGTACGGCACACAGTCGGTGTCGCTGCCGCTGGGTGAGGCGTTCCACGCGAGCCGGCTTTGCCTGCGGGCCTCCCAGGTCGGATCGGTGGCTGCCAAACAGCGAGCGCGGTGGTCGCACGGTCGACGCATGCGCCTGGCGCTTGAACTTCTGTCCGACCCCGTCCTCGATTGTCTGATAACCCATGAGAGCCCTTTTGACACCCTGCCGGCGGTGTTCGCACAGCTGGCCGACAATCCCGGTGACAGTATCTGCCATCGCATCATCTACCCATGAGGATTCAGTATGTACAGTGTCACAGTGCGTGACCATTTCATGATTGCCCACAGTTTTCGCGGCGAGGTGTTCGGACCGGCTCAGCAACTTCATGGTGCGACTTATGTGGTCGATCTGGAAATGCGTCGCGCCGAGCTCGATGACGATGGTCTGGTGGTGGATATCGGTCTGGCCAGCCAGGCCCTGGGCGCTGTACTGAAGGCGCTCAATTACCGCAATCTGGATGACGAACCCGCCTTTTCCGGGGTCAATACCAGCACCGAGTTCCTTGCCCGGGTGGTGTTCGATCGAATCTCGGACCGCATCCGGGACGGGTCCCTGGGCCCGGCGGCCGCCGGCTTGACCAGCATGCGGGTGACGTTGCACGAGTCGCATATTGCGTCGGCCGGCTATGAGAACGCGTTGCCGGCTTGAAGGTGACGCGTGAGCTGGATTTTGTCATCCCCGGTGCCCTGGAAACCCGCACCGGCGGATACGTCTACGACCGGCGAATGGTGCAGGGTCTGAGAACCCTGGGTTGGGCCGTCAACGTGCACGAACTTGATCCGGGGTTTCCGCATCCTTCCGCCGACGCGCTGGATGAGGCCGGTCGGGTTTTTGAGCGGATACCCAGCGGCCGCCCGGTGGTGATCGACGGTCTGGCGTTGGGTGGCATGGCGGCGCTGGCGGAGCGTTTTGCCTCGCGGCTGCGCCTGATCGCCCTGATCCATCACCCGCTGGCGCTGGAGACGGGGCTTGAGCCCGCGACCGCCGAGCGGCTGAGACGGTGCGAGCGCCGGGGCCTGGCGGCCGCGTGCCGGGTCATCACCACCAGTTCAAGCACGGCCCTGGCGTTGGCCGAGCACGGCACGTCGCCGGAACACATCAGCGTGGTGTGTCCGGGAACCGATCCGGCGCCCCTGGCTCGGGGGACCGGCGATCACCGTGCTAACTTGCTTTGCGTTGCCACCCTGACACCACGCAAGGACCATGCTTTGTTGTTCTCGGCTCTGGCGGTTTTGCGTGACCGGGCCTGGCGGTTGAACTGTGTCGGCAGCACCGTCCGGGCGCCGGGCACCGCCGATTCACTGCGTTGTCAGATCGACGCCTCAGGGTTGCGAGATCGCATACTGCTGGCCGGTGAGGTTTCGGACACGGCACTGAGCACGTTTTACGAGGAAGCGGATGTGTTTGTGTTGGCGTCCCAGTACGAGGGCTATGGAATGGTGTTGTCCGAGGCCCTGGCGAGGGGTCTGCCAATTGTCGCTACACGTGCCGGCGCGATACCGGAAACCGTGCCGGCGGACGCCGGCCTGCTGGTGCCGGCGGGCGACCGCGGGGCGCTGACCGCTGCGCTGGGCCGGATCATGGACGACCACAGGCTGCGCGCACGGCTTGCCCAAGGCGCGCGGCGTGCCCGTCGGCGGCTGCCGAGCTGGCCTGAGTCGGTGGAGCAGTTCGCGGCGGCGGTTGGGAACGCAGGTCCCGCATGAGTGATTTCAGTCCGGACTGGCTGGCGTTGCGCGAAGCGGTGGATGCACGTGCCCGCGATGCGTCTGCTGTTGCGACCCTGGAGGTGGGGAGATCGGATGGTGCACCCCTGCGGGTGGTGGATCTGGGCAGCGGGATCGGCGCGAATCTGCGCTTTCTGGGGCCGCGGCTGGAGGGTGATCAGAGCTGGATGTTGTTCGACGCCGATGCCGAACTGCTGACGCATGCACCCGAGGCGATGCGGGCCTGGGCCTTCAAGCAGGGCCATGGTGTGAGTCGGGTGGGCGACGGCTTGCGCCTGGCTGGGGCGGCGTTTTCCGCCACCATCAGGTGGCAGCAACTCGATCTCGCCACGCATTTGAGCGAATTGCCGTTTGCCGATGCCGATCTGGTGACCGCTTCGGCGCTGCTGGACCTGGTGTCGGGCGACTGGGTCGATGCTCTGGTGGGCCACTGTTCCGCCCATGGCTGTGCGGTGCTGTTCGCCCTGACCTACGACGGCCGGATGACCTGGTGCCCTAAGATGGCCGCGGATCGTAATGTGACCGGATTGTTCAACCGTCATCAGCGATGGGACAAGGGCTTCGGGCCGGCCCTGGGTCCGGCCGCGAGTGCCTATGCGGCGCAGTGTCTTGAGCATTCCGGTTATCGGGTGAGGCGGGTCCAAAGTGATTGGCGGCTGGACCGCGCCGATGCGGCGCTACAGGAGGCGCTGGCACGGGGTGTGGCCGAGGCGGCGACGGAAGTCGATGGCGATCAGCGCATGCGAATAGAGCTCTGGCTGTCTGAGCGGCAGGCGTGCATAGAGCAGCGGGGGTCCGCCTTGGTGGTTGGCCATGTCGACCTGCTGGCGTTGCCACCATCGCTGTGACATCAACGCACCCGGCGGGGTCCTTCGGATTGGGACGCAGGTTTCGATCCCTGGGGATGATCGGCGGTTAGATCGAAATCCCACAGCAGGTCCTCGCCCAGGCGGAATACCCGGAAATCGGGCCGAAGACATGAAGCCATGACCGAGGCCGGGGGTAGGCCGAACGACGCGCGGCCGTCACCAATGAACACCGGCGCCACCGTGACATGAAGTCGATTCAGCAGTCCGGCCGTCATCCAACGGGTAACCGTTATGCCGCCCCCTTCGACGAACAGATTTCGCAGACCTCGGTGTTGCAGTGTGGATATCAGGGTCGGCAAACACAGGCCGTGGTCGCGGCGCGGCAGCCCGATGACGGCCGCTTCGTCATCGGGCGTGACCCGGTCCTCGGCGCACACCCGCAGGGTGAACGCCTTGCCGTCGTTGAACACACCCAGCTCAGTGGATAGCCGCCGCTCGGGGTCAATGACCACCCGGACCGGGTGCGGGCCTTGCACCAGACGAGTGGTCAGCCTTGGATCGTCCGTATCCACCGTGCCGGCGCCGACGATGACTGCGTCGCAAAGGGCCCGCATGCGATGTAGATGGACAATGTTCTCCGGTCCGGTCACAAAACAGGAATCCCCCGATAGGGTCGCGATCCGCGCGTCGATGCTTTGCCCGAGATGCGCTACAACCAATGGGTCCGCCGAGATGGCGGGGAACAGTGGCGAGTACAGGTCAATCAGGTCTCGGGTGTCGGCATGCTCGCTCGGTGCCGCTGCAAGGCCCGCGGTGCCCCAGGTCAGGCGTGCGCGTGGATCGGTTGGCGGCGTGGTCAGCAGATCGCCCGCCGTCGACAGGCAAAAGCCTGTAGCCCGGTCTGGCCAGGCGCCGTGGCGACGCAGATCCGCCAGGGCCAGCAGCAGCGGCCAGATGTCGATGCTTGTGCTTACAGGGTCGCGGTCTGCTTGGATTTGACTGGGATTGCGATCTGACATGTTTCCAGTGCAGGCGCGGAATTACCGCATTTCGAGCGAAACTAGGGAGCCTCTGATGTATTGGTGAACGTGCATTTTGGGACTGAAATGCACAGCTTCATCGTTGCAAATCCTGGCAATAGAACAACTATTATCCGCGATCTGCCCCGCGTTCCGCCCCTTGAATCTGCACATTTCACCCTCCAATCTGCTTCGTTCAGAATAAATCAGAGGTTCCCACTAGGGTAACACCCTGTTGCCAGTTCGGGATCAGCGGAATCTATTTCGGGGGTGGCGATTCGCGCCGTTCAAAGCGGTCCGGTCTACCCATCGATTACGCGTGTCCGGCGCCGGCTTGGGGGCCGCTACCTCCAGGGCCTGCCCCCTGTTCAGCGATAGTAGAGCCCATCCGCAGGCGCTGGGTTGTGGGCCAGGATGATGGTCAGAATCATCGGAATCAGCCCCATCGCCGTGATGTAAAGCGGTTCCACCGCAGCCCGCCCAAACCGCGCCGGCCGCGGCAGCCGATGGGCGACCGGGACCATGGCGAAGATCAGTGCCAGAGGCAACAGTGCCCACGGTCGAATCTCCGTCAACAGCACCAGAAGCAGCGCGAGGGCGAAGCAACCCATGCCGGAGACAGCGATTCCAGTGGCCCCGAATGGCATGCGTGGGGTTGGCCAGTTCCACAGCGCGAATCCACCCACCGCCGCAGCCAGCGTCAGGGAGGTCTGCATGAGTGCCATCGATCCGGCGTTAAAGCTAGCGCCGGCCAAGCCCAGCGCCACCGGCAGGATGAGGCTGCAACGGTAGGCGCCCTCAGCCGGTGCCGCGACCAGCCCAGCCAGGCTCAGCAGAGCGATAAGCGAAGTCAAGATCAACAACGGCGCGACATCGCCGCCGTCGCCTGCGAGTTGCGGCTCGCCCAGCCATAGCGCCGTTGCCCCGGTTGCCGCCAATGCCGCCCATGCGGTGGTTGCTCGACCTGGTTTTAGTACATCCAACAGTACGCCCCCGACCATAAGCAGGGCCATTATCAACGGAAGCTTTTGCAATCCCGTTCGCGGTGACCATGCCGGGGCCCCGAAAATCAGTGTGTATGCGAACAGCACAGAGAGACCTATTGCGGCCGCGGCCAGGTTTTTGCCCCATCGTTCGCCCAGCATTCCGCGCAACGCCCCGCTCAAAACCAACGTCATCGTCAGCGGCAGAACGATGCTCTCGAACAATGGATGATTGAGATCCATAGGTGCCGCCTCCCGCCTGCCTGGCAAGCTAAGCGCAGGTCTTGTGCTTGGGCGTATGAGATGCTCTACAGATACTTGACCCGCGCCCGGATGGACTCGGGGTCGGACACCGTATCGCGCAGGGTGTGCCCATTGTCGGGGGAGCCGACCACGAGCCCGGGACCCGACACGGGGACCACCGTATCGATCTGGAAGCGCCCGCTGCTGCCCCGCAGAAAGCATTCTTCATCGAAGTACAGACGATCCCCGTCGGGTCCGATCTCGTCCGAGGTGATGGTGTCGAAACCGATGTGTTTTGAAATGTCCTCCACGCCGGCAAGTTCGATTTGTTCGACCGTCTGATTGTCGGGTCTGATCAATATGGCTTTCATTTGGCATTGCCTCCCGGCGTGTTTGGGTAAGTTGAGTCCAAAGTGGCATTCAATCTAGGAGTCTGTCGGATTGAACCGTTCGAAGCGAAAATTCATCGGGGGCGAATCAAATCAGTTTATCGGGCGAGGCGAATAGCAGGGCTATTTAACGAGCGCGATAAGGTGAGTTGATCGCCATCCGTGGATTTGCAGCCGAACAGCGTTAAATCCGACAGACTTTCTAGTGTAGTGTCTTCCACACACTTGATGGTTGTGGTTAGGCATCGTGGTTACTGACAAGGCGCGGTGAGGAGGAATAGCCAGCGCTATTGCGACGATCCGCAACGCCGTCAGGGACCGCGAGGGCCAGCGCAGGTGTTAAGTGTGTGGGAGCCACTGCACTAGTGGGCCATACGGGAAGTTCGGTCAAGCTGTTTGTTGCCGCGATCAGGTCTCCATCAGCGCGTACCAGCCGTAAGCGACCATGGCCGCGGGAACCGCACTGTAGAGTGTGGCGACCAGTGCCGCCCTGGGTGCAACCGCGAGGGCTGGGAACAGGGCGTCGCCGTCATTGGCAATGGCGTTGCCCAGTTGGGCGGACAGGGGCACCGATCCCGACAAGTACAGCGAGGTCACCATGATTTGTGGACCGCATCCCGGGATGAACCCCAGGGCAATTGCGGCTGCTGGGACCAGGGGACCCCAGGTCCCGAGCACTGCACTCAAGTCAATGCCGCTGGTGGTCAGCAGCAACTCGTAGCCGACGAACGCAAATACGACCCAACTGGTGATGAAATTGGTGGTGTCGATGACACCGCTCGTTTGCCCCGCCTGTTCGCGTTGGACCCGCCCCTGTTCCAGGTTATTCTCGGATTGAGCTCCGCGCCGAGCGGCCCACATGGCCACCGCAGTCACTGAACCTGCCACGCCCAGCCAGTGAGCCGGGGCCAGGTCGGTCCACTGGCGAAGGTGTGCGTCCAGATCGATCTGGAAGGCCGCAAGCAATCCAGCGATCAGGCCGGGGACCATCAAGGCGATCCAGATCCGTTCGGCAGCGCGTATCGGTCGCAAAATTGGCTGCGTGACGTCCGACTTCGCCTCGGACTTCGTTGCTCCGACATCAGCCTGCAAAAAGCCCTTGATATGTATCGCGTCAATGACATAGCCGCTGATCATGCCCACGGCCATGCTGATACCGGCAACCCCGATCGCAGTGTACGGTTCACGTGCCATCAATAAGAACATGGCATCGCCCATGGTGGCCGTGAGCGTGGCCACCACCGCGCCGAAGCTCAGTTTGCCCCGCGAAAACTGGGTCACCGCAATGATCGCACCGCCACAGCCGGGGAAGGCGCCCAGAGCGGTGGCGGCGGGCACCTGCCAGCGCGGATGTCGCAGCAGCCAGTCCCCCAGGTCGGTCTTTAGGCCACGCTCGGCGACGCGAAGAAGGCCCAGGGTGCCTGCAACGAAGACTGCCACCGCGAGATACGCCTCGCTCATGGCGTCCAACGCCAGCGCCCAGCCGCCAGGCACCATCGAAACAGCAGCTACTGCCAGGGCCACCATTGCGCTGCGCCCGTTCAAGTGTCTGGTTTGTCCCGGGGACACGATTACCCGGCGGCGAATGGTGTTTACCAGAGTCGTCATGATCCGCGCCTTGTCACTTCTATTGATCGAACCCGTGCTTGATGACGAACGATATGATTTGCCAATGTATGGGTGAAATCGTTTATATAAAATATATAGATAGGCTAAACCAATTTATCGGTCTTCCCTGGTGTTCCGTCCGATAAGTTCGCTGGATTTCAATTGGGTTAGAAGCGCCCAGGGCGCTGGCCGGGCGGGCGCAGGACCGGCCTGCGCTCATTCAAAGGCGCCCAATGCTTGCGGATGTGGGGCGCTCTGCACGGTGACGAACTCAAGGGGCGGGACACTCGTTCCGAGGCCGTTTTCACGGGGATGATTGCAACACCGCAACCGCTTGAAACCTGTTGTAGCGTTGGCGTCGAGCAAGTCTGCGTCGGCATGGCGTCATGGGCTATACTGTGCCGCCGTTTAGCGCCCGTGCCTCTGGGTGGAAAAGGACTGGGTAAGCGCCCAGTGCTTGCATCCGGGCATTCGAGAAACCGCGCAGCCTCTCTTACGACGGGTCATCGGCTCCCCAGTGGGCCATGCGGGAAGTTTGGTAACCCACAGCCAGTCCACAAACCGGGTTGGCAAGGCACGCGAGCGCAGGACTGGCCGTCGCCAATTCCAGCGAGTGTAACGCGGTCAACGTGGCTTGTGGGCTGGCCCAGAGGGAGCGGCGCTCCGTGAATAACCGAACTCCCCGCATGGCCCACTAGCCGATTAGATTTGTCCGCGTCCCAGGGTTGCGACGTATGCTGTTCAATTCCCCCGAGTTCATAGCCCTGTTCCTGCCCATCACCCTGTTGGGCTTCTATTTGCTCGGACGATTTACCGACGCCCGCTTGTTCTGGTTGCTGGCGGCTTCAGCCGTGTTCTACGGCTATTGGGATGTGCGCTTTCTGCCGCTTCTGGCCGGCTCCATACTGTTCAATTGGCTGCTTGCGGAATGCTTGCCGCGCTATAGCCGCCGCGTGCTGATCGTGGTCGGGGTCTCAGCCAATCTGCTGCTCATCGGCGTGTTCAAGTACTTCAACTTTTTCGCCGAGAACATCTATGCCCTGGCGGGGCGCAGCTTCGATGCCTACGATCTGGTTCTGCCCTTGGGCATCAGTTTTTTTACCTTTCAGCAGATTTCCTACCTGGTGGATCGGCGGCGGGGTCGGGCGCCGGCCTATCCCCTGCTGCGCTATGCCTTGTACGTCATGTTTTTCCCCCAGCTCATTGCCGGACCGATCGTTCGGCATGATGAGATTATCCCCCAGTATCAGACGTCACCCCTGCGTCCCGCGATCTTCCAGTTGTTTTCCCAGGGCGTCGCATTGTTTTGTGTCGGTCTGCTGAAGAAGACGTTGATCGCCGATCGTTTGGCGATTACCGCCACGCCCCTGTTCGAGGCCGCTGCCGAGGGCACGACGCTCACCCTGGCCGAGTCGTGGGTGGCCTCTGCGTCCTATTCGATGCAGCTGTATTTTGATTTTTCCGGGTATTCCGACATGGCAATCGGTCTGGGGATGATGTTCGGGCTGCGTATTCCATTCAACTTCGACGCGCCCTATGTGGCCACCTCGATACGCGAATTCTGGCGCCGCTGGCACATCAGTCTTTCCCGATTTCTCAGGGACTACCTGTATGTTCCAATGGGGGGCAGTCGAAAGGGCAGGCCGCGCCTGATCATGGCCCTGATGGGGACCATGCTTTTAGGCGGCCTCTGGCACGGTGCGGGATGGACCTTCGTGCTGTGGGGCGCGCTCCATGGGGCGGCTCTGGTGGTCAATCATCTCTGGACTGCGTCCGGGCGCAGTCTCAGCCGCGGGCCGGCCTGGGTAGTGACGCTACTGTTCTTGCTGCCCTGCTGGGTTATTTTCCGTGCCGACAGTCTCGACACGGCGTTTTCCATCCTCGGCTCGATGATTGGGATGCACGGATTTTCAATGGCGCTGCCGATCTCATATAACTGGGGCTTCAGTGTGCTGGCTTTTGTCCTGGCGGTGCTGGGTCCCACCAGCCAGGCTCTGGCCTTGAGTCTGCTCCGCCCAAGGCGAATCTGGGCCGCAGCCATTGCTTTATTGCTGATTTACCTGACCCTGAACCTGGCCGGCGATGGATACACGGAATTCCTCTACTTCCAGTTCTGAGCGCGAGTGGCGCGGGTTCACAGGGACTTTGATCTCGGTGCTGGTTGCCGTCACCGGTGCGCTGTACCTGTTTGTGCTGGTGATCGATCCGTACGACACCGTGCCGTTCTCCCCTGATATCGAGCGGGTTCCCGTGGACGGTATTCAACGTCTGTTCCATCCCATGCTGGCGAAGCGAGCGGCTTTCGACAGTGCCGTTATCGGAAACTCCAACATTCGCTTGCTCGAACCCGAGCAACTCAACGGAATTCTGGGGGGATCGTTCGCCAATCTGGGTATGAACGCGGCCTCGTCCTGGGAGCAACTTCAGATGTTCAGGCTGTTCAGGCGCCATCACCAGGAAATCGGCACGGTGATTTTCGGTTTGGACTACCTGTGGTGTGTCGCCGGCTGGGCCGATCAGAATTTTGTCGGCTCGGTTGCCGCCACGGATTTCCCGGAATGGATGTTCGACGACTCACCCTGGAACGACCTTCCGCCACTCAATCTTCCGGTGCTTGCCCATGCCTGGCGCCAGATGCTGGCGGGCGCCGGCTTGTCTGAGTATGAACCCGGTCTCGATGGCTACACGGTGTTTACAAAGCCGATGGCCGAGTACGATCTGGACAAGGCGCGTATGGAGATCTACGGCGCCACCGAGCCAAAGCAGAAAATTCGGGTCGATCCGCCGGTCCGCATGTCCGCGCCGGAACGTGCTGAGCTGCCGTACCCGGCATTGGACAGACTCGACTCGATGCTGTCTGAGCTGGATCCGGAAACCCGCAAGATTGTGCTGTTCGTGCCCTATCATCGCTACTTCCAAGCGACGCCCGGATCACGGGAAGAAATCGTCTGGGACGAGTGCAAATCTAGGGTGGTGGCGCTTGCGTCAGCGCATGAAAACGCCTATGTGCTGGATTTCATGATCGAATCCGACATCACCACCGCCGACGAAAACTACTGGGACGTCAAACACTACACGGTGCCGATTGCCGAATTGCTTGGATCCCTGATTGGCAAGGCGGTGGTGGAGGGCGGCACCGACCCGCGTTTCGTTCTGCTGTATCCCGAATGATGATCGTGCCCGCATCGCCACCAATGACAAAACACTAAAGTCGGTGTTTCGCGAAGTAATTCAGCGCGGTCTTGGTTTTGGTTTTCTGTTCGGCATCCAGATCAACGCCTTTTTCGCTGAGATAGCTATTGACCTCAGCCACCGCCTGGAAGGTCTCGTTGGGATCGCATTTGGTCGATAACTCCAGTATTCGGGTGTGGTCCGGATAGAACCAGAGTTCCGCCACCAGCTCTCGCTTCAGCGCCTTGACCATGAACTTCTGCTTGAGGGTCAGAATCGGCCCCAGTGCGCTCAACTCGTTCAAGCTTGTGCCCTTGGGCGCATGGGATTCGAAAAACCCACGCTGTTCCTTGGAGAAAAGCTCTGCTATGTCTTGTTTGCCGGCGATGGCGCGCAGGACCTCGTCGGGGTCGGACTTGCCCTTGAGGGACGCCGAGCAGACGTATTTGCCTGGCATGATATCGACCTCGACCTTGCTGCTCTCGGATTTACGCAGATCGTCCGGCAACGTTTCCGGGTCCACGGGCCGCAGCTTGACCACTGTATCGGCCTCTTCCCCCTGGATACGCCGGGCGCGCACCACAATGCCTGCCGCGTCCAGGTCGAGGCCGGCGGTGTCGAAGAAAAAGACCTGTCTTATTTCGGCTTTGATCGGGTCCAGCCCAAGCGCCGTCCCTGTGCTGTACTGCTCATCGTCGGCAATCGACAGTTTCAGTTCCACGCTGTCCACACTCTTGGTGAGGGCCAGCAACTCGGCCTGCTGATCGACAGTCAATGCGCTCATTCGATCCCCCTGGATTGCTTGCCACGCCGGTGGTGCGATCTGCTCCCAGGCGCTTCAATATGTGCAGGATTCAAGCTCAGTGTGCAAGTCAGTATACCTGCCACCGATACTGGCTGCTGCACGACCCCACAGAGCTCGCTCAATTGAACTCAAGGGTGCCTCTGATCAATTTTATAAACGCGTATATTGGGTCTCAAGTGCACAGCGCCGTCGTTCGTGGCCTTGGGTACTCCCGCATCTCCGGCGGAATATGATAGGGTGTGGACCGCCGCCAGAGCAGGCGGACCGAATGAAGCGAGTCAATGGTGATCCGTACCGGTCCCCTCGCGACGAGAAGCTGTGAACTCCGCCAGGCCCGGAAGGGAGCAACGGTAACAGTGGCTTCGGGCGCCGGGGTGTGGCTGGTGCGGATTGCCACCATTCTTGTATAGTCCCAGACGACTGCCTAATCGTGCGTTTCGCCCCAGGGGGCCGTGCCACCTCCCATGAGCTATCAGGTACTTGCACGCAAGTGGCGTCCACGCCGGTTCGAGGAGATGGTGGGTCAGGAGCACGTGGTGCGGGCGCTGAGCAACGCCCTGGACCACGATCGGGTCCACCACGCCTTTTTGTTCACCGGGACCCGTGGCGTCGGCAAGACCAGCCTGGCGCGGATACTCGCCAAGGCCCTGAACTGCGAGCGGGGTGTCAGCTCCAAGCCTTGCGGGGCCTGTCCGGCGTGTCTGGACATTGATGCCGGGCGATTCGTAGATTTGATCGAAGTGGACGCCGCGTCCCGAACCGGTGTCGACGATACCCGCGACCTGCTGGACAATGTTCAGTACGCGCCCGCCCGGGGCCAATTCAAGGTCTACCTCATTGACGAAGTGCACATGTTCTCCAAGAACAGTTTCAACGCACTGTTGAAGACCCTGGAAGAGCCGCCGCCCCACGTTAAGTTCCTGCTCGCCACCACCGACCCGCAAAAGCTCCCGGTCACCATTTTGTCCCGCTGTCTTCAGTTCAACCTGCGAGCCCTCGCTCCGGGCTTGATCGCGGATCATCTGGCCATGATCTTGACCCAGGAGGGCATTGCTTACGAGCGCGCGGCGGTCAGCCACATTGCCCGTGCCGCCAACGGCAGTGTGCGGGATGCCCTGAGTCTGCTGGACCAGGCCATTTCATTCGGCGGGGGAGAACTCGGCGCCAGCCACGTGGCGGACATGCTGGGGAGCATCGATCAGCGGCATGTTCTGGACCTGCTTCAGGCGCTGGCGGTCCGCGATGGGCCAGCGGTGTTGAATACCGTGGCGCAGTTAGACGCAATGGCGCCGGACTATGAGCAGGTGCTGGCAGACTTGGTGACGCTGCTGCAACGGGTGGCGTTGGTGCAGGTGGCGCCGGAGGCGGTGGACGATTTCGTTGCGGAACCGGAGGATCTGAGACGCCTGGCCGCACTACTGTCGCCCGAAGACGTTCAGCTGTTCTACCAGATCGGTCTCATTGGTCGTCGCGATCTGCCCCTGTCGCCGGAGTGTCGGGGCGGCATGGAAATGATACTGCTACGGATGCTGGCATTTATCCCGGAAGACGGCGACGCAACATCGGTGCCTGGCCAACGTCCCAGCACCCGACCCCGATCGCGTCCCAACAATCCAGACGCAGGCCTGAGCACCGAGACCGCGCCGGATTCGACCCTGGACAGAGCGCCCGCGGCGAATGAACCCAGCGCGCTGCCGGCGTCGCCGGACGTGCCCGCCAGGCCCCGTGCCGCGGGTCGGGCCGGGCTGGCCAAGCAGGCACTGAACCAAGCCATGAGCGTCGATGCCTCGCCGCCGCCTTTGCCGCGCAGCGGCGATGCCGGGGCGACCCGGGCCCGGGCGGTGGAATTGAAGCAGACAGCGCCGGTGGTGACGCTTCCAAGGCGCGCTGCAGGCCTGATCAAACCCTCCGGCCAGGTGCGGGACGACGGTGCAGCGTCCGTGCCGGCGCAGACCGAAACCGATGATGTGTTGCCTGCGCCGGCGGATGAGAAGCGTGCGCCGCCAGACGCCCGAGCTGTGGATGCGGATCGCCCGCTGCCGATGCCGATGCCGGGGCCGGACGGACTGGCCGATGCGGACTGGGACACGCTGTTTCAGGCACTGCCGTTCAAGGGCGTGGCCCGGGAACTGGCCAGTCACTGCGTACTGACCGCGTGTGATCAGAATCGGGTTACCCTGATGGTGGATACGGGTCAGGCACACTTGCGCAGTCAGCGGACCGAACGAGGGATGCAGGAGGTGTTTGCACACCTGCTCGGCCGCAGCGTTGCGGTTCAGATCGAAACCGGCGATCCGGGCGTCCGTACGCCCGCCGCGCGACGGGCGGCACGTGAAGCTGAGCGCCAAAAAGAGGCCGAACGCATCATCGAAAGCGACCCGATGATTCGGGAGTTGAAGACGCGCTTCGGTGCCACCATTGTGGATGGGTCGATCAAGCCCTTGGACTGAGGGTGCGAAAAGCCGTTGCGACGG
>Ga0316189_10003040_pt1 | contig 16344 bp, 14 predicted proteins | sample LowCovwburrow_MG_FD_204930 | JGI IMG/M metagenome (GOLD analysis project Ga0316189, IMG submission 204930) | Coastal sediment microbial communities from Maine, United States - Lowes Cove worm burrow | ecosystem: Environmental > Aquatic > Marine > Coastal > Sediment | place: USA: Maine... | reverse complement strand
TTCAGTGTGCCGCCAACCCGATCCGCTCCCCCTGCATTTTCGAGTTCGTATATTTTGCCCGTCCAGACTCGGTTATTGACGACATATTCGTCCACAAGGCCCGGTCGCGTATGGGGGACAGGCTGGCCCGGAAAATTCAGCGGGTCTGGCCCGATCATGACATAGAAGTAGTGGTGCCCATACCGGATACCAGCCGAACGGCGGCCCTGGAACTGGCCAACTGCCTCGGATTGAAGTATGCGGAGGGTTTTATCAAGAACCGCTATATCGGACGAACCTTCATTATGCCCGGGCAGCAGGTGCGAAAAAAATCGGTTCGACAGAAACTCAATGCGATCGATTCCGAGTTCCGTGGTAAAAATGTCCTGCTGGTGGACGATTCCATCGTGCGGGGCACGACCTCCCAGCAGATTGTCCAGATGGCTCGAGACGCAGGTGCTCGCAAGGTCTATTTTGCTTCGGCCGCGCCGCCTGTGCGCTACCCCAATGTCTATGGTATCGATATGCCATCGGCCAGTGAGTTGGTTGCTCACGGCAGAACGGAGAAGGAGGTGCAGGAGATCATCGGTTCCGACCGGTTGATTTTTCAGGACCTGGAGGATCTGATCGATGCGGTCAGGAAAAAGGGGAAATCGAGTGTTGAGCGATTCGATACCTCAGTCTTTGACGGTGAGTATGTGACCGGTGATGTCAGCCACCAGTACCTGGAGCAGCTGGAACTGCTGCGCTGTGATTCCGCCAAACAGCTTCAGGATGACAGCCCCCAATCCATCATAGGACTGCACAACAATCCCTGAACGGTGGAATTGGGTCTGATCTGCTAGTATATTAAGCGGGTAAAGCGCCGATTTGTCCCAGATTGCGGGCGCTATAGAAATGTCGCTAAAGCGGGGGATCCTGCTTTGGCCCGTCCAAGCGGGTTTTTTATTGTCCGCGCTGCTGACGGCGGAGCCCCCATGACCAGAAACCGATGGAACGATGCTATGAATCAAAAGTATAAACAATGGGGGCTGGCAACCCAGGCAATCCGGGTGGGACATGAGCGAACCGCCGAAGGGGAGCACTGCGAACCCATCTTCACTACCTCCAGTTTTGTTTTTGCCAGCGCCGCCGAGGCCGCCGCACGGTTTGCCGGCGATGAGCCAGGAAATATTTATTCCCGTTTCACCAACCCGACGGTACGGGCCTTTGAACAAAGGTTGGCAGCGATGGAGGGAGCCGACTCCTGTGTGGCCACCGCGTCAGGCATGTCGGCCATTCTCGCCGTCTGCATGGGCTTGTTGCAGAGCGGAGATCATGTGGTATCGTCCCGCAGTGTATTTGGCACCACTTCCGTTCTGTTCAACAAGTACCTGTCGCGTTTTGGCATCGAAACGAGTTTCGTCCCGTTAACGGATCCGGCCGCCTGGAAACAGGCCGTACGCGCTGAAACCAGGCTTCTGTTCCTGGAAACACCCTCGAATCCCCTGACCGAGATCGCCGACATCGGGGAAATGGCCGATCTGGCCCATAGTCATGGTTGCCTGCTGGTGGTGGACAACTGTTTCTGCACCCCGGCCCTGCAACGGCCGTTGAGTCTGGGTGCCGATATCGTGGTTCATTCCGCCACCAAGTTTCTGGATGGTCAGGGGCGTTGTATGGGTGGTGCGGTTGTCGGTGACACCAGTCGGGTGGGAGAGGAAGTGTTCGGTGTCCTGCGGACCGCCGGAGCCACCATGAGTCCATTCAATGCCTGGATCTTTCTCAAGGGATTGGAAACGCTGGAACTGCGGATGCGTGCCCATTCCGAAAACGCGCTGCAGCTTGCCCGCTGGCTGCAGGATCAGGCGCGGGTGACGCGCGTCTTTTATCCGGGGCTGGAGAGTCACCCGCAGTATCGGCTGGCACAAGGGCAGCAGCTGGCGTCGGGGGGTATCCTTTCGTTCGAGGTGCAGGGTGGGCAGGAGGCCGCATGGCGGGTCATCGATACCACCCGATTGCTGTCGATCACGGCTAATCTGGGAGATACCAAGAGCACCATCACCCATCCAGCCAGCACGACCCATGGCCGGTTGTCGGCCGAAGAGAGGGCCGCCGCGGGCATCAGTGACGGACTGATCCGGATCGCCGTGGGATTGGAAGAGGTGAAAGATATTTGTGCCGACCTGGAAACGGCCCTGGCGGGATGAGTTCCACTGATCAGGAACTGCGGCAGAAATGGGATCGCCGCCACACCGAGGCGGAGGATCTGGGCCGGGTGGCTGCGGTGTTGGAGCAGAATCTCCATCTCCTGCCAGCGTCTGGCCAGGCGCTCGACCTCGCCTGTGGTCGCGGCGCCAACGCCCTTCGACTGGCGGAGGCGGGACTGCGTGTATTCGCCTGGGATCTTTCGCCGGTGGCGATCGATCGACTGGATCGCGCCGCAGCCGAGCGGGGTCTGGGCATTGAGACCGAGGTGAGAGATGTTATCGTCAGGCCACCGGCTGCCGATAGTTTTGACCTGATCCTGGTGAGCTATTTTCTGGAGCGTTCCCTGGTACCCTGCTTGACCGCTGCCCTTCGACCGGGTGGGCTGCTGTTCTATCAGACCTTCAGTCGGAATTCGGCCACCGACTGCGGGCCATCGAATCAGGCTTTTCGGCTGGCGGACAACGAACTCCTGGAGATGTTTCGAACCCTAAGGGTGCGTTTTTACCGGGAAGACGGGCAACTCGGTGATCTCAACCGAGGTGAGCGCGATATCGCCCTGCTCGTGGCTGAAAAGAGCGACTGAATCAGGCTGCCCGGAGATTCCGGGTTCGGCCCCAGGCCAGCCACCGATCAGTCAAACTCGAAGACGTTGCGCGCCGCCTTGTAGGCCAGTCTGCGCTCCGCGTCATCACCCCGGAACGCCTCCCGAAAGAAGGTGCGGATGCGTGGATTCTTTTCCACCGTCTCACCTTCGAAATAGGCATGGGAGGTGTCAACACCCTTGGCGCCGGTAAAGTTCACATAGACTGCCCGCCCTGACTCCAGGTCATTGATGCTGTGACCCAGGCGCGCCAGTTGTTCGTCCCCGGACTTCGCGCGGGACACTGCCAGCGCGTGATCCCGCTCGTTGATGGTGACGATGACGCGCCTTCGCGCCCGGATTCTATCCACCCAGGAGCGGTGATCTTTGTTGTTGGTGTCCGCGGCGACCAGCACCACATTATCGAACAGCAGTTGCGTACCCTCCGAGGCCAGCGATTTCATCACCTGTTTCAGCAAATAGTTGCCCATGCTGTGGGCCATCATATTGATGGTGACCGGGCACTGTTTTTCCATCAGTTCGGTATACAGGGCGTTGCGGCGTTCCCCATCGTCCGGGTGTTTCTCCTCCGCCTGTCGCCAGAGATTCTCTCGGGCCAGTTCGGTAATGTTTTTCAGATGATCCTGCATGATGCCAAGGGTTCGGTCCAAGGCGCCCTTGGAGGCGAAGGCATCCCGTTTGTCGCTGCGGTAGCTGGTCACGCCCTTTAATCCGCCACCGTTGGCCGGCCAGGAGAAGGGGACGACGATCAAGCCGTATCGTTTCTCCAGGGCCGCGGCGCGATCAAGTACGCTTGCCACGTCGTTGTTGAATCCGTGAACGAAGAACAGGATATGTTTATTCTTATCCCGCGCACGTTTCACTGTTTCCAGGGCAGCCAGGTGGCTGGCGTAGTAATTCCTGCCAATGGGTAGTTTCCATTGGATTTTCTCCTCCCGAGTGAGTTCATCCGGGAGCAGTTCCAATTTCCAGCGACGCGCCACCCGCCGTGCCCGCAGGATGCGAAGTTCGTTAGGGCCTTTGTGGTTTGGACGTTCCCCTAGCAGCTCCACAGTATCCGTTTTTCCGACGATTTCCCGATTGGTAACCAGATACATTTTTCTCCTCCCGTCCCGGTCTTTTTTTCGAATTGCCTAGTGACCAAGCATAGTCGTTGTATTCGGTTGTGAGAATCCTGTTCTCTCTGCTTCCGTTACTCGATCCAGCCTTCCTCTATACCATGACAGGCTACCAGGGTGCCCTCGTCGACAGGCAGAGGGCTGGGTATCTCCTGTTCACATCGTTGCTTGGCATGAGGACAGCGTTTGTGGAAGACACAGCCGGTTGGAAGATTGATGGGGGTCGGTACTTCACCCTTGAGTCGGATATGACCAGAATCCTTTCGATCAAGTCTCGGGATGGCACTTAGCAGGGCCTGGGTATATGGATGGCGCGGGGAAGCGAACAGCCGTCGGGTCTCCGCCAACTCGCACAGGGTTCCCAGGTACATGACGGCGACCCGGCTGCCGAAATGTTCCACGACCGACAGGTCGTGGGTGATAAAGAGATAGGTCAGTCCCCGCTGCTGCTGTGCATCCATCAGCAGGTTCAGTACTTGGGCCTGGATGGAGACGTCCAGCGCGGAGATGGGTTCATCGGCAACGATAAACTCAGGGTTCATGGTCAGCGCACGGGCGATGGAGATGCGCTGACGTTGACCGCCGGAAAACTCGTGGGGAAAGCGTTCCGCCCAGGAGGGGTCGACACCCACACTCTTCATCACCTCCGCCACTTGTGTCCGGACATCGTCGCCCGAGAATGATGGGTGGTGGAAGCGCACCGGTTCTTCCAGGGTCTGCCGGACGGTCATGCGAGGATTCAGCGAGGCGTATGGATTCTGGAAAATCATCTGCATGCGGCGGCGAAACGGCAGCATCCGGCCGGTGGAGAGATTGTCGATCCGCTGACCCTCGAAACGGATCTCTCCGGATGTGGGTTCCAGCAGCCCCATCACCACCCGCGCCAGGGTTGACTTGCCACAGCCACTTTCACCGACCACGCACAGTGCCTCTCCCTGCCGGATGTCCAGTGAAACCCCGTTGAGTGCCTTGACACTCTCCCTTTTACGGACCAGGCGTCCTCTTTCGAATTTGAGCTGCTCCAGCAGACCGCTGACCAGGGGGAATTCCTTCCACACATCCCGAATTTCGAGCAGCGGGGCATCGAGTGCGGTGCCGGGTTGCGGGTTCGCGCCACTCATGTGGTTGTTTCCCGCTGGGCGACGTAGTGGCAGGCGACGCGGTTGCCATCCGCAACTGAATAGTCAGGAAGCTCCGAGCGGCAAATCGGCAGGACATGCTCGCATCGGGGGTGAAAGGCGCAGCCGGAGGGGATGCTGGTCAGCGGTGGCATCACCCCGGGGATCTGATTGAGCCGCTGTCCGGGTCGGGTGCGCTCGGGCAGGGCGTTGATCAGACCCTGGGTGTAGGGGTGTCTGGCGTTGTTGATGATCTCGCTGGTCGGCCCTTCTTCGACGATGTGACCGGCGTACATCACGATGGTGCGCTGAGTGGTCTGAGCCACCACACCCAAGTCATGAGTGATCAGGATCAACGCCAGGTTCTCCTGCTCACAGAGTTCCAACAGCAACTCCATGATCTCGGCCTGAATGGTTACATCCAGCGCGGTGGTCGGTTCGTCGGCAATGATCACGGCAGGGTGGGTGAGCAGGGCGATGGCGATTACCACCCGCTGACGCATACCGCCGGAGAGTTCATGGGGATACTGCTGCAACCGGGCCTCGGGGGAGGGTATGTGCACCTGGCGCAGCTTCTCCACCGCTATCTCCCGTGCCTCTCTGGCACCAATTTTCTGGTGGGCGTGCAGACACTCGACCATCTGTTCGCCGATGGTGAGTACCGGATTGAGGGTCATCATCGGGTCCTGGAAGATCATGCTGATCCGGTTGCCCCTAATCTGCTGCATCTCCCGATCGCTGCAGCGGGCGAGATCCCTCCCCTCAAACCGGACCTCTCCCGCGGCGATATACCCTGGTTTGCCGATCAGCTTGAGAATAGTGAAGGCGGCCACTGACTTGCCGGCCCCGCTTTCCCCTACGATACCCAGGCGTTCGCCCTGGTTCAGGGTGAAGGAGACGTCATTGAGGGCGGTGAGTTCCCCCTGACGCAGCGGGAATCGAACCTCGAGATTTTTAACCTCCAGCAGCGCCATGGGTCACTCCTTGTACAGCTTGGGATTCAGCACATCCCGCAGCCAGTCACCCAGCAGATTGGTTACCAGCACCAGCACCACCAGTACCAGGGCGGGAAAGGCGGTGATCCACCAGGAGCCACTGAGAATGAACTCAAACCCGCTGTTGATCAGCGAACCGAGCGACGGTTTGTTCACCGGCATCCCCAGACCGAGGAACGACAGTGCCGCCTCGCTCATGATGGCATTGGCGACCTGTACGGTGGAGATGACCAGGATGGGGGAGAGGGTGTTGGGCAGCACATGGCGAAACATGATGCGTCGTTTGCCGAGTCCGATGACCCTTGCCGCATCCACGTACTCCTTCTTCTTTTCGGCCAGTACCGAGGCGCGAACCGTGCGGGCGTATTGCGGCCACTCGGCGATACCGATCACCATGATCAGCATGAAGATGGCCAGGTCGTTATAGAGCTCGGTGCCGAATGCCGCCTGAAACAGGGCCAGTACCACGATGGCCACCATCAGGGTGGAGAAGGAGAGCTGGATGTCGGCCAGTCGCATCAGAAAGGCGTCGATGCGGCCGCCGAGGTAACCGGCGATCAGCCCCAGGGTGATCCCCAGAACGGACTGGAGCAGCACCGCGAACAGGCCGATGGTAAGCGAGATGCGGGTACCGTACAGGATGGTGCTGAGCATGTCACGGCCCTGGGCATCTGTGCCCAGGGGAAAACGTTGATCGCCGGCTTCCAGCCACAGTGGCGGCGTCTCGGAATCCATGATGTCGATCTGGCTTGGGTCGTAGGGATCGAACGGGGCGATGAGCGGGGCGGAGAAACTGACCGCCACCAGGATCAGCAGCAGCGAGAAGCTGACCAGGGCGACCCGGTCTCTATGAAACCGGTAGAGGAAGTCCGATGCCAGAAACAGACGCCAGTAACGGTTCATCTCTGCCCCCCCGCCAGCCGCACGGTAGGGTTGACCAGCCCGTAGATCAGATCAACCAAGGTGTTGGTGATGACGAAGATCAGACCGACGACGATCAAATAGGCGATGATCAGCGGGGTATCCACCCGGTTGACCGCCTCCAGAAAAAGGAAACCCATGCCCGGCCACTGGAAGACTGTCTCAGTGAGGATGGTGTAGGCGATCATGGTGCCGATCTGTACACCGCCTACTGTGATCACCGGCAAAAGCGTGTTTTTCAGGGCATGCAGGAACCAGACCCGTTTGGGCGCCAGCCCCTTGGCCCAGGCGAAGCGGATGTATTCCTGCTCCAGCACCTCCATCATCTCTGATCGGATCAGGCGGATAAACAGAGGCAGCATAATCGATGACAGGGCGACAGAGGGCAGCAGCAGATGTGCCAGGCCGTCCCGGGTGAACATCCCAGACTGCCAGAAGCCCAGAACCACGGTGGTTTCACCCCGTCCATAGGAGGGGAGCCAGGCCAGCTCCACCGAGAAGAGGTAGATCAGCAGGATGGCGGTGAGAAATACCGGAATGGAGATGCCAACGATACTGAGGCCCATCATGGCGCGGGAAAACCAGCTCTTCGGTCGTATCGCGCAGTAAACACCGATGGGCACCGACAGAAAAAGAATGATCAAGGTAGCGCCAAATACAAGCTCCATGGTGGCGGGAAATTTCTCCAGAATCACCTCCAGCGCCGGCCGCTTGAAGAAATAGGAGTTCCCCAGGTCGCCCTGGACCGCCTTTTTCAGAAATCGCCAGTACTGGACTAGAAAGGGGTCGTTCAGCCCCATCCGCTCGCGCAACAGATCCCGCTCCGACTCGGAGACCGATTGCCCCAGCAGCTCCCTCAACGGATCGCCCAGGTTGTCCTGGATAGAAAAACTGACCAGGCTGATGACCAGCATTACCACCATGGCCTGACCCAGCCGGCGGACGAGAAAGGCGATCATAGGAGTGGTGGTAGCGGTTGGTTGGGGACTGCCCGTGGGCACCCCAGGGTTATTTTATCCAGGGCGTGATTGCCCCCGTCCGCATTTCCTGCATGCGGAGCAGGGGGCAAACCCAAGTGACAGCAGGGCACCGCGCTCAGTCGATCACCAGATCGCCCAGGTAGGGAAAATTCATGACGTTGACCACACGGTCGATATGCACGCCACTGCGTGCCGCCCAGGCCAGATCCTGCCAGTGCAGAGGCACGAAGGCCGCGTCGTCATACAGCATCTGCTCTACCTTCTGGAGCATTTCTCCCCGTTTTTTGGAATCGGTTTCACCCTGGCTGGCCAGTACGATCTGATCGATCTCCGGGTTGCAGTAGTTGCCGCTGTTGTACTGGCCGTATCCGCTCTCCTTGTCCGGACACATAACCAGAAACTCGCTGAAGTTTGCCGAGTCCTCGGTATCGGAATGCCAGCCGATCATCATGATGTCGGCGGCGCGCTCATCGAACTTGGGCCAGTACTGGGCCTTGGGCATGGTCTTGAGGTCCACCTGGATGTTGATCTTGGAGAGCATGGAACTCACCGCCTGGGCGATCTTGGCATCGTTCACATAGCGGTTGTTGGGCGCCATCATGGTGACACTGAAGCCCTTTTCATGACCGGCCTCCTTCATCAGCTGTTTGGCCTTGTCCAGGTCATAGCGGGGTTTCAGGGACTCCACGTGACCGGTGTAACCCGTGGGGCTCTGCTGTGCGGCCACGCTGGCGAAATCCTTCATGATCTTCTTCACGATACCTGTGTTATTGATCGCATGGATGATGGCCTGTCTGACCCGTTTGTCCTTGAACTCCGCGCGGCGTTCCTGATTGAGCTGAAAGGTGATGATGCGAGTGCCGCCCATGGTTACCAGGTCTACCCCGGGATGCTTCAGGATGCGGGCCATATCGGTCGGGGGCACCGGGGCAATGAAGTCCACGTCACCGGAGAGCAGGGCGGCCACCCGGGTCGGGGCCTCTTTGATCGGCGTCAGCACGATGTTGTTGACGTTGCCGGGGGAGCCCGTGTCCCAGTAATCGGCAAACCGCTCGAACTCCACCTTAACCCCCTGCTGCCGGCTGGTCACGATATAGGGGCCGGTGCCGGAGGCCTGTTTGGAAGCGAAGGTATCACCATGTTTCTTCAGCATCCCTTTGGGGTTGCCTTGTTCGTCATTGCCGCTATAGAACTTGCTGTCCATGGGGAAGATATAAGTCGCCATGTTCAGTACCAGCGGGTAGGGTTTGGTGGTGGTCAGATCGATGGTGTAATCATCCACCACACGCAGGGACTTGAAGGGTTCAAACAGACCCTTGAAGTCCGGGCTCTCCTTGATGCGCTCGAAGGTCCAGGCCACATCCTTGGCCGTAAATGGGTTGCCGCTGTGGAATTTCACTCCTTTGCGCAGGTGAAAACGGACGGTGTGTGCGTCTACACGCTCCCAGCTCTCCGCCAGCCGGGGTTCGAAATCGTGTGCCTTGTTCCAGCGTACCAGCGGATCGAAAATCATGTGGGAGAGCTGTACGGTGCCGCCGGAGAGCTGCTCCTGGGGATCCAGCGAGACTGGATCGGCGTCATAGGCCATGCGCAGTGTTTTGGCCTGGGCCGAGAAGGCCAGGCCAATGCCCAGCAGGGCGAATGCCATCGTTCGTAGGATTTTTTTCATATCGGAACGCTCCAGTGGTAGATCAGAGAAGGTCGCTTTGAAATTTATGGGCCGGTGGACAGCCGCTGTACAGGGAGTCTACTACCGGAGGGGGTGAATGCAAGAGCGGGTGGCAGGTCTAGCCGCAGGGAATTCCGCCCCGATCGCCAACCCTGGGGCGAGGAGGGGCCCCCTAACCGCTCGCCGATCACCGTAATGGTTAGTACAATAGGCCTTGTTGGGTTCAAAGGAAGTCGTTACAGAATGCCACGATACCCCCGGTTACTGACGCCTGCTCTGGTGATGCTCCTGCTGGTCGCCTGCTTCGGCGATCCCGCCAGCGGTCCGCGGGACGTGAACTGGGAGCAGGAGACCTGCGAGCGCTGTCGAATGGTGCTCAGTGACCGGGATCATGCCGCCCAGGTGCGCTATTTCGAGGCAGAGCAGGGTTTCAGGATAGCGGTTTTTGACGATGTTGGCTGTGCCCTGTTGTGGCTGGAGAAGCAGCCCTGGAAGCAGGATCCCCGCACCGAGATCTGGGTTACCGATCATCGCAACGGAAACTGGATCGACGCCAGAAAAGCGGTCTATGTAACGGGTGGGGAGAGCCCCATGGGATATGGTCTTGGCGCACAGTCAGATCCGATGCCTGGGGCCCTGGATTTCGTGCGCGCTAAGTGGCAGATCTTCGCAATCGAGGCAAGTTACGAAAGTCATGCCGCTCACCTGAAAGAGCGGTTGCAGGATCAGGCCGCAAAGCGGAAAGCGGACAGCAGGCCATAGCGGACAGAGGTGTATCGTGAACAGATCGAGTAGAGTGCTTTGGATGGTTGCAGGCCTGTTGTTTCTCGGTCTGGCCGGTGTGGCGATTTACCGGGTTCTGCCCCTGTTGAACCCTGAAGTCTCGATGCTGGCACCCCTGGATCCGGACTGCGATCTGCGGGCAGGCCCCTGTAGGGGCGATTTCCCTGATGGCGGACGAGTGGTGTTCGGTATCCAGCCGGACAGCATTCCCTTGCTCGAACCCCTGCAGTTCGAGGTGCGGGTGGTGGGTCTTGAAGCCGAGGGTGTGGAAGTAGATCTCCAGGGTTTGAGCATGAACATGGGGTTCAATCGACCTAAACTGTCCCCATTGGGGCAAGGTCGCTTCAGCGGCGAGGGGATGCTGCCGGTCTGTGTGCGCGACGCCATGGAATGGGAGGCAAAGGTACTGATCCACACCGACGACGGTCTGCGGGCCGCGCCGTTCCGCTTTATTACGGTCAAAGATGGTGCTTCCCCCGCCGTGCAATAGCCAGGCTGCTGAGGGTTGAGCAGTTCTTGGGCGTAGCGCATCCAGCTATCGTTCATTAATAAATTGGAGCTTTCCAAATTATTAGAAGGTTCCAAGCAGCGGAATGTTCGTAAGCGCTCCACTATCAACCTCCTGTATTCGACGGGATGATCGTGCTAAGCGAGTCAGGATAGCAATTCCTATCGAAGGCTTGTCGCTCCTCAAAACTCATCCGCCTGAAAATCAATGACTTCGGCTTCGTTCGGACTTCTTGTTAAGGTGCCAGCGCACGCTTGAAATTATTAGGACAGGACGGCACACTCGGAAGCCATGGCACGCCTCATGGTCTTCGTCCTCTAATTTCTCGTCCGCGTCCTGAGAGTGATTGTCCGCTCGCACGCTAACCTGATTAACCCCGCAATATCTGCTGCGATACATCAGTCCCGGGACAGGCCGCCGTAGTCGATACCCGTCAGATCCGCCATGTCCCGATCCCAGGTGGCCAGGTCGTCAATGCTGAACTTGTTCAGATGATCATGGCCACAGGCCCGGGCCATCACCTGCATCAGCTCGGTAGAGGCGCGGAAGAAGTTGTTGAGTTGCTCTGCGCCCTTTTCGATCTTCAGGCGATTGCGCAGATGAGGCTTCTGGGTGGCGATACCCACGGGGCAGTTGTTGGTATGGCAGGCACGCATACCCAGGCAGCCGATCGCCTGAATCGCCGAGTTAGAAACCGCGATGGCGTCGGCGCCCAATGCCAGTGCCTTGATAAAATCGGCAGGCAACCGCAGCCCGCCGGTGATCACCAGTGACACGTCCTTGCAGCCCTTTTTGTCCAGATAACGGCGGGCACGTGCCAGGGCTGGAATAGTAGGCACCGAGATATTGTCGCGGAAGATGAGCGGTGCAGCACCGGTACCGCCGCCGCGACCATCGAGAATAATGTAGTCGACACCGATTTGTAGTGCTGCCTCTATATCCCGTTCTATGTGTTGGGCGGAAAGCTTCACGCCAATGGGAATGCCGCCGGTCGCTTCGCGTACTTCCAGCGCAAAACGCCGATAGTCATCTACCGTCTCCCAGTCGGGAAAACGTGACGGTGAAATAGCCGCTTCGCCTTCTTTGAGCCCGCGCACCTCCGCGATCTTGCCTTTTACCTTGTTGCCTGGAAGGTGGCCACCAGTGCCGGTCTTGGCGCCCTGGCCACACTTGAAATGAAAGGCCTGGCATTTTTGCACCTTATCCATGGAGTAGCCGAAACGGGCAGAGGCCAGTTCGTACAGATAGCGGGAATTCGCGGCCTGCTCTTCACTCAACATGCCACCCTCGCCGGAACAGATGCCGGTACCAGCCATCTCTGCACCCATTGCCAGTGACACCTTGGCCTCCTCAGAAAGGGCGCCAAAGCTCATGTCCGAGACGAACAACGGGCGCTCCAGTAGCAGTGGCTTTTTGGCCTTTGGACCTATGATGACCTCGGTTTCGACGGGGTGTTCGTCAAGCAATGGGACTTTGTGCAGTTGGGCGGTTAAGAGCTGGATCTGTTCCCACTTTGGCAATGTATCCCTGGGCACGCCCATGGCGTTGACCCGACCGTGGTGACCGACCTCGGACAGGCCGTGTTCAGCCAGATGCTGAATATACTGGGTGTGCGGCTCTTCCGGCCCACCGTGGATATCCTTGTACAAACCCTGGTAGGTGTCCCGGTCATAGGGCTGGGGATTGTCCATGGCCCAGACCCTGATCTCATCCTCATCGACCCAGACCTTGCCGTCCTCTACCCAGGAATTGAATCGCTGTAGACGTTCCGAAGGATTGTAGGAGCTTACGCCGGATTTGTAGCAATAGTCCCAGTTATGCAAGCCGCACACCAGGTTTTCTCCTTCTATATGGCCATCCGCCATCAACGCGCCACGGTGCAAACAGCGTCCATAGAGCACAGAAACCTTTTCTTCTTCGTCCATACGAATCACAACAAGATCGACATCAGCGACCAAGGCATATTTGGGTTTTAACGTTTCCAGCTCAGAGAGGGCGGTAATAGCGGTTTTGTACATGGTGACGCTCCTGTTCTAAAGTTCGTTGTTGTTAAAGCTGAATTTACTCTCCTTCATCACCCTATCCTTGACGTTGATCGCCGATACGGGGATTGTCGTTACCATAACAAACTTTCTGGGAAAAAAGTGATGCGTCCCTGCGCCACATGGACACCTCGAATTTTTTCCAGGAGCCCTTAAAGTAAACAAGCAAGTTACTGGATCCCGGCCCGCGTCGGGATGACGGAGTAGGAATAGATCAGCGGTTACTTAAGCTAGTCGAAAAAATTCACAACAATTTTCGCTCCAGCTTAGCTGTGTGTCACTTAAAACTAATCTCGCCCTTGTACAAGAAAGTGGAGATAATAGCGTTGATCGGTCACGCCGAAGCAGTATATGCAGTATCAGGCTTGTTGTATGTCGGAACCTGCTAGGCCGGATAGCAACCAGCCACCCGCGAGGAGTAGACCTTTCCCGATGCTCGTACGCGGCATACTGTGGACAGTTGAATGATTACAACCTGGTTTTATTTTCTGCTATGTGTTGCAACCATCGGGATTGCGGGTGCCAAACTCACGCACTATGGAGATGCGATCGCGGATAAAACCGGCATCGGCGGTTCCTGGATTGGTGTGCTGCTGCTTGCCACGGTAACCTCGCTACCGGAATTGGCCACTGGAATCAGTTCAGTTACCCTGGCAAATGTCCCGAATGTGGCGGCAGGAGATGTATTCGGCAGTTGTGCATACAATCTGCTGATTCTGGTCTTTCTCGACTATCTCGATCGCGATACGCCTTTTTTCAGGTATGCAGGTCGTGGACACATTCTGTCAGCTGGTTTCGGTATTGTACTGCTTGGTTTTGTCTGCTGGAATCTGGTGCTGGCACAGTTGGGACTGCAGTGGTCATTCTGGAGCATCGGGCTCTATAGTCCGATTATCCTGCTGATCTATGTCCTTGCGATGCGTATTATTTTTATGTACGAGAAGGTTCAAACTGCTGAGTACGCTAATAAGGAAGCTGACAAGTATCCAGATCAATCATTGCGGGAACTTGTGATACGTTACGGCATTGCAGCAGCGTTCGTAGTTGCAGCCGGTATCTGGCTGCCATACATCGCTGCCGACATCGCAGCATTGATGGGCTGGTCACACAGCTTCGTGGGGACAATGTTTGCTGCGCTGGTGACTTCCTTGCCGGAACTGGTTGTGACCTACACTGCAGTGCGCATCGGTGCTGTCGATATGGCGATTGGTGACCTGTTTGGCAGTAATCTGTTCAACATTCTCATCCTGGCAATCGATGACCTCTTTTATCGCAGCGGAGATCTGTTTTCATCGATTTCATCAATCCACCTAATATCCGCCATCTCTGCGATCACCATGACCGGTGTGGCGATTGTCGGTCTTTACTTTCGTTCCAGTCGCCAGATTTTCAACCGCCTCGGATGGAGCAGTATTTTCTTGTTAATTATTTATCTGGCTAATGCGAGCATACTCTACATCCATTCCCAACCTGGCGACAATGGTGATGGAATTGGAACGGGTCCAGCCGTTCACTGGTCTCCGCGGCCGACAAGCGCGGCATCCTGATATGCAAGAACGGCCGCTAAAACCTGGTCAAACCTCGGAGAGGTGATCAAGCTCCCCGGTGCTGAATCTCGGGCAGCATAGACACAACCACGCCACGTAGGGCGTAAGATCGGGAGATCAAAGGTACGTTTTATTCGACGATGGAGAGGAGAGGCATCCCTTCACAATGGCGATCCACAGAGAGAAACGAATGCTACCGTTCAGTGCTGATCAGATCTTTGATCTCGTTGCGGACGTGGAGCGTTATCCGGATTTTTTGCCTTTGTGGCATCATGCTAATACCAGTCGCTCGGAAGATAACTCGGATCTTTACTTTACTCGACAGACGCTGCAGCTGGGGCCACTGCGTAAAACCTTTCGCACTGAAACTCGCATGCAGCGGCCCGGTCGGATTCGCATCACTTCCAATGACCCCCTGTTCGACAAATTTCTCATTCAGTGGCTGTTGGAAGCCCGATCTACGCACTCCTGTATGGTCGATTTTGCACTCCGTTGTGAAGCGGCGTCGTTGTTACTACGACCCGTCTTCGAGGTGGTCCTCGGAGAAGCAGCACAAGGCATTGTCAGGGCCTTCGAACAGCGCGCGTATTCGTTGTACACTCATTGACAAAGGATGGCTCTATCAGATGCTGGCAAAGACAATACAGAGGTCACTATCGCTGTATCACGACCTTCTGGTAGAGACCACCAAAGTAAGTCGTCTTTTCAATGGAGCGAAGCGGTGTGTCGGCTGCCACCCAGTCTTCGATTTCGGCTCTCCAGAGATCCAGCGCAAATGGCTCGAGAGTCTTGAAAATCAAGGGCATGAGATAGCGCAGTGGGTGCTGTTTCACCGGACGATGGTAATCCATTAAAATCAGTTTCCCGCCTGGTTTGAGAACGCGCAATGCTTCCCTGATCGCCTTTTTTCTCGTTTCCATTGGCAGTTCGTGCAGCAGAAAGAAAACCAGGACTTGATCGAAAGATGCCGCTTCGAATTTAAGTTCGGCTGCATCCTGGCAGTCGAGGAATATATTGTCTCCGTTCAGTTTGCTCGACAGATTCTCAAGTTGGATGAGTGCCGCATCTACCACATCGAGGCGCGCGTTGGGGCGAAGCCGCTCCGCTAGCTTCGGTGTCAGGTTACCGTAGACGCAGGCAACCTGGAGTGTCCGGCCGGTGATGTTCTCCCCCAACTCTCTCAGCGTGGTGTCCCTGAGGCGGGTATAATTTCCCCAGAGTATACTGTTGATTACCCATTGCTGTTCAAAGAACCGCAGGCTTTTTGGATGTAGATAGGCCCACCAGTAGTTCTTCTCCAGATAGTCCGGGACGTCGTAGGTCTGCACGAATTTGTCAACATATCCGTCAATCACTGACTCAGCAGTTCGATAGCCAGTCTCTTTCTGCACCATACCCCCTCTGTTTCTTGCTATTTCGGTTCTAGTTGCATGATGGGAAATTCAACAGCGTGCATGAATTACCTGCTTATGCGGATATGCAGAAAACTTAGTGCCATAAGGCTAAGCAGCGCTCATTTAGCGCACGTAACTCTAAATATCGGCCTTGTTATATATGGCCAGGTTTGAGATCAATCCTATCTGCTTGCGATTTCATTATTTATTATGTCTAACCTAGCTTATAACTTCTAACACTTTTGTCAAAATCGAACAAATATTTTGCGCGTGGTTGAGTTAATATACCAAGTACAGACAAGCAGCTGGTTCGACAGTTAAGTATTAACCACAAGAAAAATGATGGTGGCGTGCTTGATGCTCGCAACCGTGACCGATTCCACATCGGCTGGAATTTAAGCGGGTCTGATAGATTGGTCGAACCGACCGGCGTTTCATATCTAAATTAAAGCCGGGGGGCGGTATATATTCGGCAAGCGCTGGTCTAATGATAGCTGAA
>Ga0316189_10003039_pt1 | contig 16345 bp, 12 predicted proteins | sample LowCovwburrow_MG_FD_204930 | JGI IMG/M metagenome (GOLD analysis project Ga0316189, IMG submission 204930) | Coastal sediment microbial communities from Maine, United States - Lowes Cove worm burrow | ecosystem: Environmental > Aquatic > Marine > Coastal > Sediment | place: USA: Maine... | reverse complement strand
GCAACAAGCAGGGCCGCGCTACGTTTTGGTACGACAACGGCAACAAGAAGGCCGAGGGGAAGTACGACAACGATCTGCGGGTTGGCGCCTCGACGAACTGGTACTCCGATGGCGGCGTGCAATCGCAAGGCGACTACATCGCGGGGAAGAAAGACGGGCCCTGGCTCGAGTTTTCGCCGGACGGCAAGTCGTCGCAGAAGAACTACAAAGACGGCGCGGCCCAGTAGCGGGCCGTTTTAGCCCCCAAACGGCGCGTCGAGAGAGCCGACAAGCGGCCCAAACACCTCGTGCCCGCTCGGCGTGATCGCGACGATGTCCTCGATGCGGACCCCAAACTCGCCTCGCTTGTAGATCCCGGGCTCGTTGCTCATCGTCATTCCCGGCGTCAGGGCCCGTGCGTCGTGCGGCACCAAGTACGGCGGCTCGTGGACCTGCAGCCCAATCCCATGGCCGAGGCGGTGCGTCAGCGCATCGTAGCCTCCGCCGTACCCCCCGCTCTCGATCACCGCGCGGGCGGCGGCATCCACCGCTCCCGCCGTGACGCCAGGTTTCATGACAGCAAGCCCGGCCCGCTGGGCCGCCGCCACAGTCTCCCAAGCTCGCGCGGCCGCGTCGGTCGGCGTCCCCACCGCCCATGTGCGCGTGATGTCAGACCGATACCCGTGCAGCGCACCGCCCGTGTCGACAAGCAGCAGCTCGTTGGAACCCAACACGCGATCGTGCTCGGTTCCGTGGGGGTACGCGGCCGCCTCGCCCGCCAGCGCCAGGACCCACACATCGGCAAGGCCCGCGGCCTGCTGCGCTGCGCGTGCCAGCGCGGCGACCTCGGACTGGGGCATCCCAGGCTCGACAACGTTCGCCACCAAGGCAAGCGCCGCCTTGGTCGCCTCGTTCGCTCGGCGCAGCCGTGAAAGCTCCGCGTCGGACTTGCTCATGCGCACCGCGTCGATGGCCGCACGACCGTCGACCACGGGGCGCTTCATCGCCGCGCGGAGCCCAGCGACGATGAACGTCCGCATCTCGCCGTCCACCCCCACGCGGCCCGAGCCGCGCGGCAGGTGCTTGGCGAGGAGGGCAAACGGGCTGTCGTGCTCCTGCCAGGTATGCAGCGTCGCGTCACCGAGCCGCTGACGGGCGGTGCCCTCTTCGAACGCAGGAGCGACAAACCACGGCTCGCCTTGCTGGGGAACGACAAGCAAAAACGGACGCTCCGATCTTCCCCAGCGCACGCCGCTAAGCCAGGTCATGGTTGGCGAAGGTTCGACGACCACGGCCGACAGGTCATGCTCCGCCATCGCCGTCTGCAGCCGCGCCACGTGCGTCGCGTACTCCGCGGCGTCGGGAGCAGCGATGCCGTCACAGAAACCGTGCAGCGGCGCCCACACAGAGTCGTCCGATGCGAGACTTGTGGGACTCGAGTCCACGGGGTCCGGGCCCGACTGCCGTGCTCCCGAATGATGGGCAACCGGCAGATCCGTGGGTGCGTGGCGCTTGCAACCCCACGGCGCGAGCCCGGCCAGGAGACCACCTCGGACAAAAACTCGACGGCGCACCCCCAGGAGGGTGCGCGTCGCCGTCTCCTGGGTCAACCGGACCCAGGGGCCCCCCTGGGAACCTCCACGGCAACGCGTTGTCTTGCACTTGCCATGGCCCGAGCCCCACGGAAGAAACTCGAAGAGGCGACGACTGAAGCGTCGCTCATCCCGATCATGAGCTGCATGTTCCTGCTCATCCCAGCACTGCTGCTGGCGATGGAGGTCGCGCCGCACGCCTCGGTCCCCGTCAATGCCCCGCGGCACGCCGCAACGCCCAACCCGGACCCCGACCCGGAGCCCGCCGTGCGCAACTTCGCGGTGCGGATCAGTGCGGACGGGTTCTCGACCGCCCGCGGAACCCCGGGTCCCGACATCGATATTCCTTTGCTCGCGGGGGCCAGCAGCCACGACTACGACACGCTCGAGAGCAAGGCGCAGCAGGCGTTTGCGCAGCACCCCACCCAGTTTGTCGTGTCGCTGTCCGCAGAGGGGGATGTCGAACTGGCGACGCTTGTGCGCACCATGGACGCGCTGCGCGGCCGAGACTGCTCACTCGACGGCGTCATCCAGGGTGAGGCGCCCGGCGACGCTTGCTACTTCTGGGATGTCGTCATTCAGAGCTAGCGTGCTCGGCGAGCCACGCATCAACACGCGCGACCGCAGCGTCACGCGGAACCCCCGCGTGGGCAACCTGCTGGCGCGCCGCCGTCGCCAGCGCGATGGCGTCTGTTTTGTCGCCGTCGGCCCACTGCAACCGTGCGTAGGCAAACCGGATCCCAGCGGCAATGTCGGGCTCGAGATTGGACTCCCGCAACCCGTACGCGGTTGTCAGACTCTCGCGCGCCGCCTTGATCTTCCCTTCGGCCCACTCGCACTCGCCCAAGCCGAGCATGATCTCGGCCAAGTAGGGTCCTGGGGTCATCGCAAGGTCCTCGCGCAGTCCGAGTGACCGTCGGTATCCTGCCCGAGCCTTGTCGCAATCGCCGCGGTACCGCGCACTGTTGGCGGCCAGGTTTGTCGCCCAGATGACGTACTCGTGTTTGGGCCCGTGGGCCTCGACTTGTGCCGCCCGCATCGCCTCGAAGTGCCCCTGTGCCGCAGCGTGATCCCCTGCCGCGTCCGCGGTGTATCCCAAGAAGCGCTGCAGCCGAGAACGCACGGCAGCGTGATCCCCAGGGGCGTCTAGCAGCGCCGCCATGGCACTGTCGTAGTGCGAGGCTGCGTCCTCGTAGTGGCGCCCCACCAGATCAGCCCAGGCCAGGTTCTCGAGCACGACGCCCCGCAACCGTCCATCGCAGGCGACGCTCTGCTCGCACCGCTCGAGTGCCTCCTGGTAGATCGGGCGCGCCGCGACGGGGTCACCGCCGTGCAGCGTCGCTCGGCCACGCTGCAGCCCAGCGCTCACCGTCATGCGTGCGTGCGCGCCCAACGAAGCCTCAAAGGACGCCGCCGCCCGCCCGAACCCCTGCACGGCAGCGGCATAGTTTCCGCGCGCGAGATGGACTGAGGCTGCGTGGTACAGCGTCACTGCATACTGCGGGTGCCCCTCTCCGACGGTCTCGGTGACAAGCGCCAGCGCCCGATCGAGGTCCGCGCCTCCATCGGCATCCCCGCCCGCAGCGATCCTCTGGCCCGCGCGGTGGGCGAGCGCCAGCGCCAGCGCCTCGGACGGCCCAGCGGCCTGCTCAATGCGGCCGATGAGCGTGTCGACGCGGGCGAGCGCGCCTGCGGCGTCACCCTGCTTGCCGATCAACATCGAGGCTGCCAATCCCACGACCGCCTCACTGTGGAGGTCGCCAGATCGCCGGGCGGCGGCCTCCGCCCCAGGAAGCACCGCCGCGGCGCTCGCAAGTCCGGCGGGATCGACCATCAAGACCCCCATCAAGGTCGCGGTCGCCTCGGCCTCGATGCCGTGTGCCGACTCGCCCGCCGCCACGACCATAGCCTCGCGCAGCTCACCCGCGAGCGTTGGCGGTGCGCCGATGCGCATGCCCGCGGTCCCACGCACCAACAGGGTGCGCGCAAGGAGCCCCGCCTCCCCTGCCTCGCGCAAGGCGGGCAGCACCGCGCCCGCGCCCTGGTAGGCCGCGGCGGACCGCTGTCCGGCCAGTGTCAGCTCGAGCCGTCGCACAGTACGTGCCAGTCCGCCCGTCGGCGCTGCCGTCGGGTCGACCCACTGCGGCTTGCTGGGGTCGACACACGCGGCGGCCCGCGGGAGCGTCGGCGCACGGAGCATCGCGCCGTCGACCAGACCGGGATCGACGTCCGACAACGCATCGACGAACCCAGCGAGATCGGTGCGCACCAACGCTAGGCAGGCAGCCGCAGGCGCCCCCGGGATCGAGGGCTCGTCACCCGCGGCGCACAAGTCGTCCGCTGCGGCGATCCACTCGGCACGACGAGCATCGAGTACCGCGGCAACCCGCTCGAACGCCCCATCGGCGCCAGGGTGGGAAGACGCGAAAAACGCTGCCCGGAGCGCACTCCGAGCCGCTGGATCCCACACCGTCCCCCAGTCCGCAGCCCCGTGGTCACACTGCGGGCCCGCAGCCACAGCGGCAGCGTCAGCCCCCGCCTCGGCCGTTGTGGGCGTCCCGCTGAGCACGTACGCCGCGCCGCCTCCGGCCGCGAGCAGGCCGGCACCGCCGACGACCCAGCCCGTCCGCCTGCGTTTTTTCGCGGGACCCAACGCGCGCAGCAATGCGCTCATGCTGCTGTGTCGGTCGCGCGGGCTCAACGACAGCCCGCGCATCACGGCCGCCTGGATCTCCGACGGAACGGTCGACCGCGGCGGCGCATCCGGGCCGCGGTGCACCGCGGCCACAAGGTTGGGCAGCGAAGCGCCTCGGAACGGCCGGCGGCCCCACAGCGCCTCGTACAGCGCGACGCAAAACGCAAACTGATCGGCGGTGGCATCAATCTCGTCGCCCGCCATCTGCTCCGGTGACATGTACGCGGGGGTCCCCATGACCGCGCCGGTTCGCGTCAGCGAGTCGTGGCCGAGCGCGTCCTCGTCTGTGGCGCCGAGCGCCGAAGTCGAAAGGTCCGCGATGCCTCGCGCCTGCTCGCCCGTGTGACCGACGAGGCCGAAATCCGACACGCGCACCCGACCTGCGCTGTCGATCAAGACATTGTCGGGCTTGAAGTCGCGGTGGACGAGGCGAGCGGCGTGTGCAGCGGCCAGGCCCAGGCCAGCCTGACGGTAGACCTCCAGCGTCGACGCCCAGTCGCGCTCGGAGGCCGCAGCCCACTCGCGCAGGGTGCCGCCGTCCACGTATTCCATCACTACGTAGACTTGGTCGTCATGCGTGCCGACTTGGAATACAGCGACGACGTTGGGGTGCTGGAGGCTTGCTGCGGAGCGAGCCTCGCGGACCAAGCGGGCCCGCGCCACGGGGCCTTTGCCGCCCGCGCTCAGCAGCTTGATCGCGACCTGGCGGTCGAGTTCTGGGTCGAGGGCCAACAGCACGACGCCTGCTGCACCCGCCCCCAGCTGCCCTTGCACGACGAAGTTGCCGATGGATTCGCCCGCGCTGGGGATGCGATCATCTTCGGACGGGGCCGACGCCGCGTCGCGCCCACCCGGCAGTGTGGACTCCCCTAAGCTACCCGGGCTTGCCGAGGGGCCCAGCGTCGCGACCTCATCGTCGACCACACGCTCACCCTACCGCGCCTGTCCGCGGGCCCCGTGTTCGAGGCCGACGCCGAACGAAGAACGTGGTTAGCCGCCGCGCTCGCGCGCGACCAAGCAGGGGGGGCGCCGACTCTGCTCGGCCTCCGTGAGCACTTCGGCCAGGACACGGGCAATCCCCGCGATGGTGTCCGACACTTGCCCACGCGCGGTCGCCCCCTGACCATGCAGGACGGTGAGTACCCCCTCGATCACCGCGCCCGCACTGACCACCTCATCGGGGGCATGCACGATGCCGCGACGCTGCAGATCCCAGGCAGCCTCGACGCTGGCCAGCTGATTGTTCGCCGACCCGCACACCGCACGACACCGCAGCGCGGCGACCGACGCCTGCGTGAGTCCGTGGCCCATCGCGCACGGCAGCACCACATCGCACTCCACCGCGAGGACGGACTCCGGGGGAACGATGTGAACACCCCGCCCCGCCGCGGCTTGGCAGGCTGCGGGAGAGACATCGGAGCCCCACACGTCCGCGCCCTGCTCAACAAGCGCCGCGGCGAGTTGGCTCCCCACCGCGCCCAGGCCCTGAATCGCGACGCGCCGCCCGCGTGCACCCGACTCCCCGAGGGTCTTCCAGATGGTGTCCAACCCAGACAAGACGCCGGCCGCCGTTGACGTGCCAGCATCGTTGCCCTCGGGATTGACATGTCGCGTCCGCTCGCGGACCCAATCGAGTTCGACGTTCCCTGTGCCCACGTCCGGGCCGCAAACGTACTGCCCGTCGAGGGCACCGATGACGTCGCCCAGGGCGCGGTAGGCCGCAGGCCAGTCCACGTCGGTATCCGCGGGAGCGATGATCGTCGTCTTTCCGCCCCCGGCCGGGAGCCCCGCCAGCGCGCACTTGGCCGTCATTGCGCGCGCAAGCTCGACGGCCTCGGCCTGTGCCGCATCGACGCTTGGATACGCGCGCCGCCGAATGCCCCCAAACGCGGGACCCGCGGCCGTCGAGTGCAGGGCGATGACCGCCGTAAGCCCACTCGCCTCGTCGCGAACGCGCCGAACCAGCTGGCAGTCGTCGCCCGCCACGGTCGACTAAAGGTTGAGCAGCTTCCGCTTCTGCGCCTGGAACTCGTCTTCGTTGAGCAACCCGGAGATCCGCAGCTCGTTGAGCCGTTCGAGCTGAACCTTGAGTTCGTCGGCGGTCGCGGCCGGTGCCGCTCCGGGAGGGGGCTGACCGTAGCCTGGCTGACCGTAGCCCGGTTGCTGCCCATAGCCCGGCTGTCCGTATCCCGGCTGGCCTGCGTGCGGCTGCCCGTACCCCGGCTGCCCGTATCCGGGCTGCCCGTACTGCGGGAAACCGCCTTGCGGCGGCAGCATGTTCACCACGATGGGCGCGCCGTAGCCCGGGAGCATGTTGCTGCCGTTGAAGCGTCGGTTGAACTCGTCGCTCTCCATCAACGCCAGCACGAAGAAATCGATCAGTCCCAGCAACGCTGGGATGAAGGTGAAGGCAAACACCAAGTAGAGGATCCCCGCTCCGATGCGCCCCAAGTAAAACTTGTGGACGCCGACCGAGCCCAAGAGCAGTGCCAAAATCGCCGCAACGTTCTTGTCCTTCATCCGTTCGCCTCCGAGATCGCTCGCGCTTGCCTATCCTCGAGCGTCAGTGCCCCCGCGCGACCGGCGTCGCTGAACTCCGAGGTTTGTGAGCAGTACACCCACTGCCCACTGTCGAGATCGAGGTCTTCCACCATCGTGCCCGCCTGCTTCAAATATACCAGCGCCTCGAGCAGTGCACTCTCCGTCCAGCGGAGCTCGGCGACGAGGTGCTCAAACGTGAAGCTCCCGCCGCGATCCAAGATGGAGTGAACTCGGCGCGCGCGCTCGGTCAGAACGCTCGGACTGGTCGTGGTCTCGGGCGCCGCGGGCAGAGCGGCTTGACGCGCCTTGGCCCGAGCTTTGAGGCCACCCAGAAACGCCATGCCGCCGCCAAACGTAAACGCGCTTCCGAACAAGACGGTGGCGACGAAACCCGCAGGGCCGAGCATCGCACCCAACGCGCCTATCGACGCGAGTCCAATCCCGCCCATCAGCATCGCCCCAGCGGACATTGGCGCACGTCGAGCCCATCCTCGTAGATCGGCTGACGTCTCGGAGGCCTTCGGGGTTACACCCGCCGAACGGACAGGCACCAAACCTTGGTGCTGGCCCCACAGCTCGGCCGCGTTGTGGCGCGCCATGGGCATAAGCTAGCACCCACACGCCCATCCCACACCACCGTTCACGGACGCCAGTTGCAGGCCCCGCAGCCGGCTGTTGTCGGGCCACGGGTTGCAACTCAAAGCGCTTGCCCCAGGAAGCCGCCGACGGCGTCAACGGGGCGATGTACGCGCGGGTGCGAGCGGGCTACGGATCGTGTGGGGCATTTTTACGCGGCCGCCCGAGGTACAGGCGACGGCCTGGGGTTGAGAGTCTACATGTCGCCTTCGCGCCGCGGCGACGCGGTGTGATCTTCGCATCGTTCTTCGCGACGTGGCCTCAGGGATCGTTGCAATGTCGTTTGAGACCGCCAATCAACCTGATAACGTCAGCCCGCCTTGGGCATGTTCAATCGCATGGGCCATCTCTGTCTCTCTCTGTCCGCGCTCGCGCTTGCGGCGACGACCGGCTGCGGGCTGGATGACGGTGGTGCACAAATCGTCGTTTTCTCGACGCACCACGCGACACCGGAAGACGGAATTTTTCCGGACAAAGGTCTGGACGACAAGCCGCGCATCTTCACAAACGACCTCGGCTGGGAGGTCACTTTGCTCGAGTCGTACATCACGATCGAGTCGGTCACCGTCGTCAGCTGCGACGAAGCCGAGTACCCGCTCGACATGTTCTGGGGCCCCTGCCCTGAGGACCTCCGCGCCGAGGACCTCAACGTCCTCACCGTCGCGGGGACAAAGCTTCCTGCGGGAGACTACTGCGAGCTGTGGGTCGACTACGGGCCGTACGTCACGCCCGTGGTCGACGAGGGCACCGCGACTCGGCACGAAACACCGTCCAGCCCCGAGGTGTTGGGCAGCACGGCATTTTTTGACGGCGGCGCTCGCATCGACGTCGACGGTGACGCACTTCCGTTCGAGCTGCGCGCGGACGGGCAAGCACGGGTCGTGCTCAGCCTCCGCTCGATCGATGAGGGGTTCGCGCTTCACGTCGGCGACAAAGAGAACTTCCCGCTCGAGCTGACGATCTCCAAGACCTACGATCGCTTCTTCGACGGCATCGACTTTGCGAACTACGACCCCGAGGCGCTCGAGGCCAATCTGCTCAATCTCGTCGACGACCAGACCCGGGTGAACCTCGGGACGCGCGTCGCGATGGACGAAGAGTAGCCCTCACTCGTCAACCCGAGGCAGCCGCTTGAGCCCATCGTCGGACTCGACGCGGGCCGAGCCCCCGTCATCCGGCTCACCATCATCCGGATCACCATCATCCGGCTCACCATCATCCGGCTCACCATCTTCCGGCTCACCATCATCGGGCTCACGGTCTGGGTCGTACGCAGCATCGCCATCGAAGGGCTCGTCCACTGCGGGGTTCTCGATGGCCAGCAGCGCGTCCGGATCGTGCTCGGCCGCGCTGACCTCATCGGCGTCCCCATACAAGTCCAGCAGCAGCTCGCCCTTGGGTAGCTCCGCGGGCACGGCGTACTTGGTCGGCTCGGTCCCCTTGATGAAGTACTCATCGAAGCTCTTGCGGGTCACCCCGTCGCCATAGTCGACGTCCCAAGTTGGCATCAGCAACCCGGACGCGGAGTCGACACGCTCGACCACGATGCTCTTGGGCACCTCAAACGGTGTGGGAGGCCCGTCGTGCGCCGCCTGCATCGCCGCGAGCCAAACGGGGATGGCGGCGTTCCCCCCCGTTTCGCCCTTCCCCAGGTAGTAGGGATTGTCGAACCCGACCCACGCCACCGCGACTTTGTCGGGCGTGAACCCGCAAAACCAAGCATCGTGAAACCCGGCGGACGTCCCCGTTTTTCCGGCCGCAGGGCGACCCAACTTCTTTGCCTTGGTGCCCGTGCCACGACGGACGACGCTCTGCATCATCGAAACCAGCACAAAGACTGCGTCCCGATCCAACGCTTGCATCGCCTCCACGAGCGGCTCCTCCCGGTCGTGTCCAGGCACATCGATGTGCAGGATGAAGCGGGGCGTCACCCGGTTCCCGCCGCGCGCCAGCGTGGTGTAGCCGGCCAGCATCTCGATGGGCTTGATCTCGGTCGTGCCCAGCGCCAGCGACCGATGGTCTGGCAGTTCTGTCCTGATCCCCGCAGCATGCGCGAACGCGTGCACCGTCGGGGCGCCCACCTTTTCCAGCAGCTTGATGGCGACCGTGTTGATGGACTTGGTCATCGCCACGCGCAGCCGAACCTCGCCCAGGTAGACGTCGCGCAGATAGTTGGTCGGCGCCCATCCGTCGGCGTACACCTCGGGCGAGTCGTCGACGATCGTCGCTGCGGTGTAGCTCTTGGACGCGACGGCGGCCCCATACACAAACGGCTTGAACGACGAGCCCGGCTGCCGGGCCGCTTGCAGCACGCGGTTGAAGTCGCCGCGGGCGTGGTGCGACCCACCGATCATCGCCAGGACCTCACCCGTCGCCGGATCGGACACCGCGACGGTCGACTCGGGCACAATGAGCTCGGCCCGCCCCCACCCTTCAGGGAGCTTGGGATCGACCAGCGCCCGCAGCACAACCGGGTGTACGACGCCCGGCTCAAACTGCTGGACCACCGTTTTGTCGGCCACACGAAAGCGCGGCCCCTTGGGTACCGTCACCACGTATCTGTGCTCGCCGACCTTGGCGGCGTACGTGTCTTCCCCGAGTTCGACGCCGTCGGGTGCGATGGCGATGGCTCGATAGGCTGCGCCCACGCGCTGCTTCTTGGCGCCGTCCTTGCTGGCAGCGCGCAGCAGCTTTTTCGAGGCCTTGCGCGCGTGCGCGCCGTACCCCTGCCGGGCGTCAAGCTCCAACAACGAGCGATTGAGGCCGACCCACGACTCCGCCTGGACACCGAGGTCGACCGTCGTGGTCACCGAGGCCCCCAGGGTGGGAAGGCGCTCGCCATACTCATCCTTGAGCCGACGATGCACCTCGTCGACGAATTCGCTCGCCCCGAGCGCTGGCTTGGCGCGCTCGTCACTGGTGATGACCGACAGCGGCGCGTCGATGTAACGCTGCGCTTCGGCGGGCGTCGCGAACCCGTTTTCGACCATCTGCTCCAAGACGTAGATCTGGCGGGTCTTGGCGCGCTCGCGATTTTTGTAGGGCGTGTCACGGCCCGGTGCCTTGGGCAGGGTCGCCAGCAGTGCGGCCTGCCCCAGGTCGATGTCGCGCACGCTCTTGCCAAAGAAGTACCAGGCCGCCTCATCGATCCCGTACCGTCCGTGCCCGAGATAGATCTCGTTGAGGTACAGCTCGAGGATTTCTTGCTTGGTGAGCGCCTGCTCCAGCCGACGCGCCAGAATCAACTCCTGGACCTTGCGTTCTAGCGACCGCTCCGACGACAGCAGGAAGATCTTCACCACCTGCTGGGTGATCGTCGACGCACCCTGCTTGACCCGTCTTGCGCGGACGTTGACCAGCAGCGCACGGGCCATCCCCATGTAGTCCATGCCCTCGTGGCGGTAAAAGTCGGCATCCTCGGCGGCGAGGAACGCGTTCTCCACGTGGCTGGGGATCTCGTCGTAACGAATCAGCGTCCGACGCTGGTCGTACACTTCGCCGATCAGCGTCCCGTCGCGCGCGTAGATCCGCGTCACCTGGGGCGGCTCGTAGTTCTTGAGCTGCTCTTCGTTGAGGTCCTCGAGGCCCCGCCCGTACCACCAGAAGATCCCAACGAGCCCGCCCACGCCAGCGAGCACGGAGAGGAAGCCGAGGATCGCGAGGATCAGAACGATCCGCTTGGGCCAAGTCATCGGAGGTCCTCCGCGCGATTGAGCAGCCCCAGGACCAAGCGGGGGTCCAGGCTGCGTGCGTAGTACCGAGCGCGCCAGTGTGTCTCGGTCGCAGGGTCCAACCCGACGGTGGGAATGCGGCCCCCTACATCGTGCATGGCGACCGCCGCGGTCACCGACAGGTTGAGGCTCTCGCTCATGCCCACCATCGGGACGTGGAACACGTCATCGCACGCGTCGCGCGCAGCCTCCGACAACCCTCGAGTCTCGTTTCCGAGGAGCAAGCACAGCGGTTCATCCACAGGGATACGCGACAGCGGGATCGATCCATCCATTGCCGCCCCGAAGAGGCGCAAGCCCCGCTCCTGGCGCAATGCGAGGAAGTCGTCGAGTGACGCGTGGTGGTGGGTGTCGACCCAGCGATACGCACCTTGTGTCGTGTTGCGCTTGTGCAGCGCACGCCGCTCGGCGGCGATGACGTGAACGCCCAACACGCCAAACGCTTCCGCGGTCCGCACAATGGCCGCGGCGTTGTGGGGGTCTGATGGCGCCTCGACCCCCACCGCCAGGCGCGCGGTGCGACAGCCCAAGACCCGCTCGATCTTCTCGACGCGGGCGTCGGTCAGGTAGGGCCGGAACAATGCGATCAGGCGCTCAGGCGCCACAGCGCCGACGGCCGCTTCGACCCCCGCCCACCCCGACTCCGATGCGCTTTCCGCAGGTTCCTTCATCGTGCGGTCGCCACGATGCCACGGTCCGCTCGGCGCAGGCCACCCACCGCGGCCCAAGACAACCGGTCAACCGCCCGCGCCCCGCCTGCTACTGTTCGGCGGATGCCTACCCACGCCAAGGTGCTGACCGGTCTGCTGGCGACCAACGTCCTGATCGGGCTGGTCCCACTCCTCAGCGGAGCCGAGGGCGCGCCGATCGTCGGCGTCATCATCCGGGCCTTGCTCCTGCTCGGGTTCCTCAAGGGCAGCGAGGGCGTGCGCAGCCTCTTGCTCATCGGCGCTGGCGTCAGTGTCATCTTCGGCGCCATCGGCGTCATCGCGGGGGTTACGGCGTTGGCGACGGTCGGGCTGCTCGGGATGATCGCGCTGGGCGTCGCGGGCTGGTCGGTCCTCGTGGGCCTCTACATGTTGTTCGCGCTGCGCGACCCCGCGGTGACCACGTGGATGCTCAACCGTTCCCTCGGTGGCGCGCTCGACGACGACACGTTGTAGCGCGGCGTCACCAAGGGATCCGGCCGGCGACGCCGACGTTGAAGTAGCCCGCGCCTGTCACGATACGGGTATCGGTGTCGACGGGTGCAACGTCGCCGCGCAAGGCGGTGAGCCAACCAGCACGCGCGGTGACGTCGAGATAGCGGATCACGGGGACACGGAGATCAGCCTGCGCGAGGGTCCCGGGCAGCACTGCGTCAAAGCCGTGCTGGGTGCCGCGGTGCGCGAGCAAGGCCGACAGCACGACCGCGCGGAGATCCAGTCCAAGGCGGCTCTCGAACGTGTGACCCAGCGGCCCGGGGCGCATGCGGTAGCCAACCTCGGCAAACGCCCCAGCGTCATGCGCAACCCGCAATGTGCCGCCCCCGCCGAAGCCTGAAAGATCGTTGTCCTGGACCCACGCCCACTTGGGAAGACGCTCGGTGCCCAGCTCTGGGGGCCTGTCGCGTGGGCGAGCGACCGGCTCCACCTGCCAGCGCTGCCCCAGGTAGAACACATCAAAGTAGCCCGGGTCGTACCCGTCGCTGCTCAATGTGGCCTCGGCGGCGGCGCCGAAGCGAAGCCGTCGGCGGCGCCCGACGATGATCTCGGCGTCCACGCCAAGGTGCCCCCCTCCGCCGAGACCCGGAAGGATCACGAGGTCGAGGTACGGCTCCACGCCATAGCGCCAGTCGTCGGTTGCGCGATACGACAGGTCGGTACCCAGGGCGACGACGCCGCGACGCCCCACATGCTCCATGCGACCGCCGCGCGCGGCAGCGGGAACGCGCGAGGGATCAGCGGCCGACCGAGTCAGCGTCCGCGGTGCGGTGGGATCGCCAACAACAGAGAGACCCAGTCCCGCGCCAGCCCAGCGTCCTTCTGCCCGCATGCCCAGGGGCTGCCGACCCGAAAGGTCCGCAGCGATCACCGCAAGCTCAGCGTGGGCGGGCTGCTCGAGCAAGCGCCCTTGGACCTGCGCGATCATGTCCAATCCCGCACGGCGACGATCGACATCGGTCGAGTTTCCGTAGCCACGGATGACGCTGCCGTGCCCGAGCTCGATACGGTCCAGCGCGCCAGCCCGAAGGTCAAGATCCACGTACCCGTGGTCGCCGAACACAAACGCATCGGTGTAGTGCACGCGATGGACGACGGCCAAGTAGTCCCCGACCTCATCCCAGTCGCGCAGCCGCAGCACCCCGCTTTGGTCGGCTGCGCGGTCAGCCATGCGAAGGCGCAGGGGCACGGTGAACTGCAGGTGCAGTGGTACGCGCTCGGAGAGGTCCAGCAGGAGCGACGGCGAGAGCACCGCGGTCGGGTCTTGCATGACCGCGCCGAACCCCAGGCCTACGCTCGCCTCGCCGTGAACGGCACGTGTGGGCAGGTCGGTGGGTCGTGGAGCGGCGGTGGCATCGACGAGGACCTCCCCACGACTGGGCCGCACGCCATCGGGCACAGGAGACGACGCAGCGGCTGCGGGCTCGTTGCCCGGCCCCTGCGGCACGCCATGGAGCGAGGCAAAAAGTGACAGCGCCGCAAGGACGAGGGAGATCACCCCTCACTCCCCGCCGCAGCCTTCGGGCGGTCGCCGAGCAAGCCGGTCAGCGAGCGCTGCCCTTCACGCGCCGCCATCAGATAGTCGATCTGAGCCCGGCACCCGGCCGGGTCGCCGCGATCTCGCAGGTCAAACTCCAGCTCGCCCGTTCCGTAGACCGCAAAATCGAGGTCGGTGATCCGCCCCCGACCGTTCATGATTCCCAGGATGCGGCGCATCTTGACCTTGAACGCATCCGTCAGCTCGCCGCGACAGTACTGCGCGTGGCGACGCACGGGGCTCGGCAACATCAGCGCGAGGTACACCGCCTCCGCGGGATCCAGATCGGCCGGGTGCCGCCCGAAGTAATGATTGGCCGCTCGGGTCACCCCGTAGATCCCCGGTCCGAACTCTACGACGTTCAGATAGATCTCCATGATCCGTGCCTTGGAGAGCTCGGTCTCGAGGTACCAGGTCAAGAACATCTCCTGCAGCTTCCGCGAGAGTGTTCGCTCGTGCGAGAGCAGCACGTTCTTCACCATCTGCATCGTGATCGTCGACGCGCCCAGTCGCACCTCACCGGCGGCAAGGTTGCGCCGCAGCGCCGTCTGGAACTGGGACGGGAGGAAACCGCGGTGACGGTAGAAGCCGCCGTCCTCCGTGGTCAGCACCGCGTACTGCATGTAGGGCGAGATCGAGCCCAGCGGGGTGAACGATCCCGACCCAGGGTACAAACGGACCGTCCGCTGCTTGCCATCGCGCATCGTCACCGTGTGCGTGAAGCTGGACGCAAGCCGGGTGGATTCGGCGTTGATCGGCCGGTCGACGACTTTGCAGCCCCACAGGTCGACATCGCCATCCAACGTCAGCGCTTCGATGTCGGCGTAGTCGATGTGCGCCTCGACGTCAGCCCGCATCGTGCCTTGCATCGAGAACCCCTTGAGCCCGGGGATGAGTTGGGGCGGAAAGGCAGTCAGCAGGGACTGACATGGCGCAGGCGGGACGTGGAGCTGGACGTCGTACCGTCGGTCCTCGACCGTGGCCGGGTGCACGAGGGTGGCGGTGACCTCGACACGGATCTTGTCGCGCTCGATCGACGCGACCGGGATACGGACCGATGATGCCGCGGGGTCGATCTCGGCGGCGACCTCGAGCTGAAACCCGATGCCTTTGACCACCTCACGTGCCAGCGTGGGATGACTGACGTTGATCCCCTCGACGTCCAGTCGGCCCTCCACGCGAGCGATGCCTTGTCCAAACACGACGGCAAGCCGGCCCCCGACCGCGCCGTGTTCTGAGTCGACGACATGGGGAATCCGCGCGAGCACGTCGGGCACGCGGCCCAGCTCAAAGTCTTCCATGGTGACGCGGACATCGCCGGCGGCGAGATCCCGCTGTAGCCAGCCGGAGACCGACCACAGCTTGTCCGCCCCCGCGTCTCCACGATCGGAGAACCCGCCCGCGAGATCCATGCGGACGCGGGAGGCCTGGGCGTCGGCGACCTCGACAAATCCATCCGTCCCGGCGACGGCGATCTCATCGGTCAGCTGCGTGCCCAGGCCTTGCACCTCCAAGCGCAGCGGGAACGTCGGTGCCATCGGCGAGCGCGTCAGCAGAGTCCGAGCCGCCACGCCAGCCGCATGCACCGAGCGACCGGCGCCATCATCGAGATGCAGATCGTGCATCTGCACATCGACCACGCGCTCGGGCGGCCAGACGGTGGCGTCGATTCGCCCGACGACGCGGCTGCCGGAGTGTTCGGTCACTCCCCGCACGTCGACCGTCAGCCCCTCGACCTGAACGCGGTCGGGGATCACCCGAACGCGCCCCGACGCACGCGACGGCCCCGGCCGGTCGCGCTTGCGGATGCGCTTGGCCAGGTCCTCCAGCGTCTGACGCTCTCCCTTGACCAGCCCCCCGTGCAAAACCGCCTGCCGGACCACCACCTTGCGGTCCCACAGCGCATCGCGGTCGACGCTGACCTCGAGCTGGTCGAGCGTAATCAGCGGCGCATCCTCGGCTCCGATGCGGATGTCGGTCATCCGGACTTGGCCGTAGTTCACCTGAACCTGAGCGATGGACACCGGCTGACCCGTCAGCGCCTCGAGCTTGGAGACGACCGCGCCATGCACCCGCCCCCGCACGTAGTCCGGCAGCAGGAGCGCCGCTGCCAGGACACTTCCTCCCAACACCAGCAGCAGCGCGGCAAGCACGAACGGCCAGCGTCTCCGGCGTGGGCGCTTGGGTGCGGGAGACGGTGCGATCATTCGAACGGCGGCCTTCGCCTGCTGAGGGTAACTGTGCGCGCCCCCGCAAACCAAGGAAGTCCAACGTTCGTGGGGCTGGCCCCCATTCCAGCTGGAGCGAGATCTCGAAGGGCGTCGGAGGACACCTCCCAAAACAACTCAAGCCCCGCGGCGCGAACGCCGAGGGGCTTGGTGAGCAAGCGGGGGTCCTGCTAGCGCGTCGCGGGGAGCGAGCACTGGATGGCG
>Ga0316189_10003038_pt1 | contig 16349 bp, 16 predicted proteins | sample LowCovwburrow_MG_FD_204930 | JGI IMG/M metagenome (GOLD analysis project Ga0316189, IMG submission 204930) | Coastal sediment microbial communities from Maine, United States - Lowes Cove worm burrow | ecosystem: Environmental > Aquatic > Marine > Coastal > Sediment | place: USA: Maine... | reverse complement strand
GATACCACCGATTATATGATTGGCCTCAATGCCGCTGCCCTACTCCCGGATGGCGGCACGCTGCAGATTGGCATAGGTTCCCTGGGTGACGCTATTACCTATGGCTGTATCTTGCGGCAGGAACAAAACGCACACTTCAAGAGCGCCCTGTCCGAACTGGGCATACTGGAAAACTACGGCAGCATCATCGATCAGGTGGGCGGCACTGACCCGTTTGACGTGGGCCTGTACGGTTCGACGGAGATGTTCGCGGACGGTTTTCGACATCTTTACAATCACGGCATCCTGAAGCGCGCAGTATACGACGATCCCGCATTGCAGCGCCTGGTCAATGCCGGCCGGGTCAGCTCAACCGTCACACCCCAGACCCTGGAGACACTGGTGGACGAGGGTGTGGTGGGCAATGAAATTTCCCCTGATAACCTGGATTTTCTGCAGAAATACGGCATTTTCAAACCGTCGATTACGCTTAAGGACGGCGTGCTGCACTGTGCTGATGGCACCAAAATCTCAGCCAACCTGAAGGACGCGCAGGCCTTGGCACAGATAAACCAGCATTGCCTGGGTGAAGCACTCAAGGGCGGCATTGTACTGCACGCTGGCTTTTTCCTGGGGCCCCAGGCGATGTACCAGCAGTTACGAGAGATGCCCGAAGACGAGGCCAGGAAAATCTGCATGACCGACATCGCCTATGTCAACCAGCTCTATGGCTGCGAGGAGATTGCGCGGCTGCAGCGCCAGAAAGCGCGTTTCATCAATACCACCATCATGGTGTCACTGCTGGGGGCAGCCTGCTCGGACGGGCTGGACGACGGGCGCAAGATCAGCGGTGTGGGAGGGCAATATAATTTTGTCGCCATGGCACACGCGCTGGACGATGCCCGCTCTGTACTTATGTGCCGCAGCACCAGAACCAAGGGTGAACAGCTGTCATCGAATATCGTCTGGAACTACGCCCACACTACTATTCCGGCGCATCTGCGGGACATCGTCATTACCGAGTACGGAATGGCCATGCTGCGCGGCCAACGGGAGAAAGATGTCATCGCAAGGCTGCTCAATATCGCTGATTCCCGCTTTCAACCCCAGTTGCTCGAACAGGCGAAAGCCTCGGGCAAAATCGGCAAGGACTACGAGATTCCGGAACGTTACCGCAACAACACACCGGAACGATTGCAGCGGGTTGCAACCGGGCTGCGGTCCAGGGGACTGTTGCCAAAGTATCCCTTTGGCAGCGATTTCACTCACGAGGAGCTGGTGCTGGGAGATGTACTGCAGAAACTCAAAGTAAAAATGGGCTCCCGCAGCACGCTGTTTAAAACCCTGGCTGGTGCCGTCGGGGCCGCCGTGTCACCACCTGATGGCGCCGGCCCCTACCTCCAGAGGATGGGACTGGAAAAACCCGGTGACCTGAAGGAAGCGGCAGTGCAGAAACTGATCGTGGCGGAATTGCGAGACGCGGGATATATCTGAATTACGCATAGCTACAACACATGATCTAAATCAACTGAAGGGCTTATCCAGCGTGAGATCATTTCTGTTTTCGTTTTGCGAAATGATCGAACACAACAGGAGTTGCCCGTGAATTCAGAACAAAAACTCTCTCCCGCCAACGGCGGTTCCGGGTCTGCGAGCCCCAACCCCGATAGCGCAGTAAATGAAAACGACGGGAACACTCAGGAAGTATTGGAGGAGCAGTACCTGGGAGGAGAGTTTTCTTCAGACATCATGAAGCAGATGCGACAGGACCCCACCGCCATCGGCAGGATGTTCAAGGAGGGTAAGTACCCTTATACAGACCGCATATCCCGTTCAGCCTACGAAGAGGAAAAGGCGAAACTGCAGATAGAGTTACTGAAGGTTCAAAGCTGGGTCAAGCAGACCGGGCAAAAGATCGTGGTGATTTTTGAAGGTCGCGATGCAGCGGGCAAGGGTGGCGCGATCAAGCGCTTCATGGAGCACCTGAACCCCCGGGCTGCCAAGGTTATCGCCCTGGAAAAACCCACCGAGCACGAACTGGGCCAATGGTATTTCCAGCGCTATATTGTGCACCTGCCCACGCGTGGGGAGATTCTGTTTCTGGACCGGTCATGGTACAACCGCGCCGGGGTCGAACGGGTGATGGGTTTCTGTAACAGGCTCGAATACCTGGAATTTATGCGCGAGTGCCCCGAGTTTGAACGCATGCTGGTCAACTCCGGTATCAAGTTGTTCAAGTACTACTTTTCGGTGACCAAGAAAGAGCAACAGGCCAGGTTTGAATCTCGCGCCAAGGACCCACTGAAGCAGTGGAAGCTCAGCCCGGTCGACCTGGCGTCTGCGGGACTGTGGCAGGAATATACCCGCGCCAAGGAATCCATGTTTTTCTATACCGATACGGCAGCATGCCCCTGGACCATAGTAAAATCCGACGACAAGAAGCGTGCCCGACTGAATTGCATGCAGAATTTCCTGAGCCGGCTCGATTACCCGGGCAAGGATCAGCAGGTAGTCAGTGGCTCAGACCCACTGATTGTAGGCTCGCCTAAACACGTGCTGCGTGATGATATACAACTGGACGACTGGTCGGCTGCATAGTCAGGGTGCAACTGCCGATTTTCAACCATGGATGGGGAAAAGGTAACATGCGGAAGAACAACGGTAAGGGAAATGGTCGTTAGAGCAAGCCGGTCGGCAATGCGGCGGATAAAGGGGCACTTCCGGGCCTCAGAGCGGGGCGCCGCAGCCTCCACAAGCTAAAATAACGCCGAATCAACTGATTTAACAGGAATGTAAACTCATGACCAGTACCGCCCAATTTCGCCCCCGCCGCTCCTGCCTGTATATGCCGGGCGCCAACCCGCGCGCGCTGGAAAAGGCCAAGTCCCTGACTGCGGACATGCTGATACTGGACCTGGAGGACGCGGTTGCGCCGGACGCAAAATCCGCAGCCAGGCAAGTCATTTCAGATGCTGTCAAGGAACGCGCCTATGGTACCCGGGAGGTGGTCATTCGCATCAACGGCCTGGATACGCAGTGGGGCCGAGATGACCTTAACATGGTGGTCGCGGCCGGGCCGGACGGTATTTTGGTACCCAAGGTCATCAGTGGCGAGCAGGTACTGGAAATTGATAACGCCCTGACGGAGGCAGGTGCCCCGGCAGATCTGGGCCTGTGGGTAATGATCGAGATGCCGTTGGCCATATTGAATATTCAGGAGATCGCGGCAGCAGCGCAGAACAGCCGCCTGACCGGTTTCGTGATGGGCACCAATGATCTGGCCAAGGAGTTCAACGCCATAGCCACAGCAGATCGTTTCGCCTTCCAGGTGCCACTGGCGCTGGCGCTGGCCGCTGCGAGAGCCTACGGGCTGGTGGCGATCGACGGGGTGTACAACGACATTAAAAACGAAGACGGCCTCGCTGCCGAATGCGAGCAGGGTCGGATCCTGGGCTTCGATGGCAAAACCCTTATTCATCCGGCGCAGCTGGAATCGGCAAACCGCGTATTCTCGCCAGATCCGGAAGATATCGCCCAGGCCGAGGCCGTGATCGAAGCTTTTTCACTGGCGGAGAACCAGGGTAAAGGTGTCATTAAGGTCAACGGCAAGATGACCGAAATACTGCACCTGGAACAGGCCAAACGCCTGGTAGCCGTAAACGCTGCTATCAAGGCCGCAAGCTGATCAACAGCTAACGGTACTTGGCAAATGTCCCAAGGCGTTTTACTGTATGCAGCAACCGGCTTGCCAAGGCCAATGATTGCGCACCGCGGAGAAACCTCATGAAAAAACTGATTCTGGCCCTGCTGGTGGTTGCAGCTCCGGTGCAGGCCTTCGAGTGGCCATGGGAGACACAGTCGAAGGAGGACTTCGGCTACTGCAAGGGCTTTATTTCTTCGGGCCTGGCAGCATTTCCTATCCAGGGGCTGTCACGCACCCAGTTGTGGCTGAGCTGGAACCAGGTCATCCAGGCCGGGTATGCAACAACCGATGCCGATAATGCGCAGTACAGTGAAGGCAAGTCAAAGTTTGACACCCTGGCCGCTGCCAGCGACACCCAGTCGCTGCTGGAGATTGCCAATGGTGAATGTGACCTGGAGGATAGCTAGTGCCGGGCACTAACAGATCAGGAGAAACCAATGGCCACAAATAGCCTGGATAGACTGACCGTTCTGGGGGCCGGTGTGCTGGGCGGCCAGATCGCCTGGCAAAGTGCGTTTCGCGGCAAGACTGTGGTGGTTTACGATCTGCACGAAGCCGGACTGCAACAGTGCCGGACAGCGCAGGAAACCTACTCGCATATCTACCAGCAGGAAATGAACGCCACTGCCCGGCAGATGGATGAAACTCGCGCCCGTATAACCTTTACCACTGACCTGGCGGCCTCTGTGGCCGACGCGGACGTGGTAATTGAGGCTGTGCCGGAAATACCTGAGGTTAAAATCGAAGTTTACAGCGAGTTGGCCAAATACCTGCCGGAACACACGCTGCTGGCGACCAATTCATCGACGCTACTGCCCAGCCAGTTTGCCCGATACACCGGAAGGCCTGACAAGTACTGCGCGCTGCATTTCGCCAATCTCATCTGGAAACTGAATATTGCGGAAGTGATGGCCCATCCGGGAACCGCAGACGACACGCTGGTGGCAATCACCGGCTTTGCCATCGAGATCGGCATGGTCCCCATCCCCGTGATGAAGGAACAAAATGGCTACGTGCTCAACACCATGCTGGTGGCATTGGCAAATGCCTCCCAGACACTGGTAACCAACGGCATATCCACGCCGGAGATAGTGGACCGTACCTACATGATTATGAACAGGGGCTGTGCCATGGGACCCTGCGCCCTGCTCGATGTGGTAGGCATGACAACCATCTACAATATTTTCAGCTATTGGGGTAATGAGAACGGCGATGAGCAAATGAGCAAAAACGCCGCCTATATCAAAGAAAACTTTATCGACAAGGGCAAGCTCGGCCTGACCACCGGGGCCGGTTACTACACCTACCCCAACCCCGCCTACCAGGCAGCCGATTTCCTGGATGTACCGGACATCTCCCGCGCCACCGAACTGGGATTGCAGGCCAGGCTGAGCTGATATTTCAACACCAGCTGCGGGCTCCAGGCGTATGCTCGTAATCCCTGTGCGCATTATCCTGATTCTGCTGCTTCTCTCCTTTGTGCTGTTCGCCTATCCCGTCTGGCGGTTGGGCGAGTGGCTGCAGCTATCGCTTACCGCCAATCTTCTGGTCACCACGCCGCTGTTTCTCTCCCAGGTCATTGCCCGGGTGCTCCTGCGCCATCGCAATGGCCGACTCGTTTACACCTGCCGCGGCGCTGCGGACTTTTTCCTTGGCCTGTCGCCAATACTGCTGCTACTGGTGCTTGTGGGAGAACTGCTGCTGAGGGTTTTCCAGTGGCCCACCACCCACGTGGCTTACTGCATTCTGGCCACTACCGCTTTGGCGGGCGCCTGGGGCCTGGCAAAGGCCTGGACACCTGATGTTGTCCGGGTAGAACTGAGCTCAGCCAAACTCATAAAACCTGTGCGTTTCGCCCAGATATCCGACGTGCACATAGGCTCGCGCACCTCGCGCTTTCTCGCCCATATTATTGCCCTGGTCAATGAACAGAATCCCGACTTTCTCTGCATCACCGGTGACTTTATCGACCAGCGCGGTATCAGCGTGGAAAAGCTGCGGCCGCTGACATTATTCAAAGGGCCCATTTATTACTGCATCGGCAACCATGAGCGCTATGAGGACCTCGATGACATTGTCAGCCGGCTTGAGTCCCTGGGAGTAGAAGTTCTGCGCAATCGCACCCTGGAGGTCGATGGTCTGCAGTTTATTGGTATTGACGATCACGAGTCGTCCCAGCAGGTCGCCAGGGTATTGCCCTTTCTGGAAGTGAAGGAAGACCTGTACTCAATCCTGCTGTACCACCGCCCCCAGGGTCTGGCGGATGCCCACCGGCACGGTATAGACCTGAAGCTGTCAGGGCATACCCATGCAGGACAGATCGTGCCCTTCCACCTGGCAGTGAACAAGGTGTTTGAGTATCGCAAAGGTTTGTATCAGTACGAGAATACCCACCTCTACGTCAATGAAGGCACGGGTACCTGGGGGCCCACCATGCGGCTGGGCACACGCAGCGAGATAACCCTGTTTGAACTGTCTCCAGCTGAACCCGCCGGAGACTGAGCGCCACCTTATGTTGCGACCGTTTCGGTCCAGCCAAAGCGGTCTTCTGAGGTGCCGTACTGGATACCCGTGAGCTCATCGTAGAGGTGCTTTGACACCGGCCCGGTCGCATTATCATTGATGGGGTAGTCTTCACCCCTGTAGTGCAGATTGCCCACCGGGGATATAACCGCCGCGGTGCCGCAGCCAAATACCTCGGTCACTTTACCGGACTGGATGCCCGCCAGAATCTCATTGATGTCCACGCGTTCCTCGCTGACCTCATAGCCCAGCGCAGGCGCCAATGTCAGCAGCGAATCGCGGGTAATGCCCGCCAGGATGCTGCCACTCAGTTTTGGTGTGACAATCCGTGAGCCCTCGTAGACGAAGCAGATATTCATGGCGCCCACTTCCTCCACGAACCGGCCTTCGATCGCATCCAGCCACAGCACCTGGGTATACCCCTTGCGCGCGACCTCTTCGCTCATTTGCAGGCTGGCCACGTAGTTACCGCCGGTTTTTGCCTCGCCGATACCGCCAACCACCGCCCGCCTGCAAAAATCCGAAACATAGACCGAGACCGGCTTGAATCCCCCCTTGAAGTAAGGGCCAACCGGGCCAGTGATAATGAAATGCATGTACTCGGTACTGGCAGCCAGGCCCAGTTTCGGGCTGGTGGCGATCATCGCGGGCCGAATGTAAAGGGACGCCCCCGGCTGTGTGGGAACCCAGCGCTCATCCAGCGCAATCAGCTTCTTCAGCGCGAGCAAATGGAAGTCCTCGTCAACTGTAGGCATTACCACACGCTTTGCGGAGTCGTTAAAGCGCCGAAAATTGGCTTTTGGCCGGAATAAATTAATTTCGCCGTCGGGCCTGCGATAGGCCTTCAGCCCCTCAAATATCTCCTGGCCGTAATGCAATACCGCAGCCGCAGGGTGCAATGGCAACTGCTTAAGCTTCGAGATGACCGCGTTGGCCCACCCGGACTCGGGGGTGTAGTGCTGCAAAAACATATGATCCGAAAACAGGTTGCCGAAAGCCAGCTCAGTGGGGAGTGGGAGACTGCCGCGCTCCTCTGGCGGAACTGGCTCTATGTGTATCGCTTGCGTCATTGTCGGCTTCCGGTCTTATCCTAAACGATCAATAATGACCGGAATGGCCTGCAAATTAAATAGTTCGAGGTCAATATTCATGCTGCAATATTTACTGAACGGGGCAGACTCGCCGCCAGTTTTTCAAGAGTGACGGAAATTTTGCCAGATGAGTTTGAGTATCGGGGTTAGCGCGGGGTCTTCCGCCGCCACCCGGCTATCCATTTCTGCCATGGGTATCCAGGCGCCCTCCTGTATTTCATCGGCCTGTAAGACCATCGAACCGTCGTGCAGGCAGCGATAGACAGAACAGTGCTCCATGCCGGTAATGGTGCTCGCCGGCAGGCGAAACAGGGGCTCAAGTGGTCCGGTAAGATGAATCCCCAACTCCTCACCCAGTTCACGCCGCGCACAGTGCAAATAATCCTCGCCACTATCCAGGTGGCCGGCGGCAGAACTGTCCCAGAGCCCCGGGTTACTGTCCTTGCTCATCGAGCGTTTCTGGATAAAAAACTCGTCCGCGCTGTTAAAAACGAGAATATGTACCGAACGATGCATAAGGCCCAGCCGGTGAACCTTCCCGCGCGACATCACGTCGATCACCGTGTCGTTCGCGTCCACTACATCGAGTAATTCCTGACTTACGGGAGTGACCACCGCTACCAGCGCATTGAAACGCTCAGGCCCGCACCATTGGTGCCGGCCCAGGGGACCAGTTGAACCTTGTTATCGAAGGCATCTGTAAAATACCAGCCGGCCGCCCCGCCAATCACCGCGCCTGCCACCACGTCGTACCAATGGTGCTCCCTGGAGCGCTCCCTGGCGACACCGGTCAACGTGGCGACGGCATAGGCGGGAAAGCCTATCTCCCAGCCATAGCGGCGATGCAGCGTGGTTGCCGCAGCGAAAGCATTGGCGGTATGCCCGGAGGGGAAGCTGTCGTTATCGCTGTTGTCGGGGCGCTCTTCGTCTATCAGGGCCTTGCCAATAAGCGAGACACCGGTGGCCGTACCCATGCTGTAGGCCGCCTGGCGCAAGCCTTCCCAGTCCTTTCGTGTCGTCGGCAGTATCAGGGCCGTACCGACGAGGCTGTAGACGCCGACACTGCTGATATCATCCCAGGTTTTATCGCTCCAGGCATGGGCGGGCGTCTGGGCGTGCAACGACAGTATGGGCAGCAACAATAAATAACGGATCTTCATTAAGATGCCCTTCAGGAAAAATGGGAGAGTTAGCAGTATCGACTAACCACAGCCGATTGTGAAGGAGCATTACTTCGTTTGGTCTAGGATTCCGAGCGCTGATAACCACGTTCAGTCAATGTGCGGGTAACGGCGGCCTTGGCAGTCGCCACCACCACATCCAATGGTTGCGTGGCGTCAATCTCGACAATAGGAGCGCCATTAAGGGTCAGCCGGGGTATGATTTTCAGCTTCCTTTCAAGCGCTTCTCGCGAGTGGTCGGGTTTGCGGGCAAAAGCGGTGTCCAGATCAACATTGAGCCTGATCACAAGATCGGGCGTATAGCTGGTCATCCACTCAAAAGCAGTCTGCTCGCGCTGGGCCAGCCATTGCACAAAGCGGCCTCCCTGCGCATCCACAGACATGTCGGGGCCGTCCGCGGCACTGGGTATGTCCAGCTGCGGATAGCGATCTGCAATAATGATCAAACCTTTATTGCGCAGCGCCATCATGCGACGGAAACGGCGCACCCTGCGCAGGGTAAAGGCATGCATCACCAGCGCGGGAAGGATGTCAGGCGCCTTGTTTATTCCCCTGGACTTGTGAACGGTGGAGGCTTTGCGCCCGATGAATCGCCCGAACCAGCCACCCACCAGCGGCAGGCCGGCAAACCAACGTCCCATATTGCCCTGCTGCTTTCCCAGATGCGCAGCAGCAACAGGGCCATAGCCCTTTACCCAGGCCAGCAACTCGTCACTGACGGTGGATTTACCTGAACCATCGCAGCCGATAATTGCGATCAGTGGTGGTAATTTGCTGCTCTGCTCAGGCATCAGGAAATATTGTCGTATGTATTGGTAAAGTAGCGCAGGCCACGGCTTACCATATAGGCCAGCAAAGTCCCTGCCCAAAGGTAGTACCAGAACAGGTTTTCCGGCAGGTTGGAAAAATCAAAACCCCGCTGTGCGAAGTCGCAGAAAGCCACCACGCTCACCAGCCAGACAATTTTCTTCTCCTCGCGCTTGATGCAGCGGCGAATCCAGAAAGGATACTTTGGCTTTTTCCAGCCTTGCAGACGCGGCATCAGGAAGGGCACCTGCTCTGCCCATTGTGAATGGGCTTCACCAAATTCCGCCCGCAGGAATTCTTCCTCGTAAACCGAAATACGCTCGTAGACCAAAACCGATACCAGAAAAGTCAGCGCGCCATATACCCAGCTGCCAGAGAGCATCGCGATGCCGGTAAAATTGAGAATGCGACCCGTGTAAAGGGGATTGCGTACCAGCGAGTAAGGCCCGGTGGTATTCAGTTCGGCCGCAACAGCGGCAATCTTGTTCGAGCCCGAGGTACCCAGAGCCGCATAACCACTGGTGACAATGCGAAGCACCGCGCCGGACAGCGCCACCGCGAACGCCGAGCAGAACCACAGCATATTGGCACTTTCGGAGGCAAATGGACCAGGCGCGCCAACAAAATAGGCGATTACCACGCTGAGTATCCCCACATACTTCAGGTATTTACCCCGCACCTTGAAGAGGGCCTCACCGCTGCGCGCGAGTTCTAATTGGTGATACATACGTACATTTCGCCTGATCTGGAGAGAGAATGCGATGTTCTGCATCAATGAATCAAGCAATTGACGCGATCGCAAAAATCGGCGGATTATAGCAGATCATCAAGCCTTTAAAAGATACAGATATTGCAGGCCTGGCGGGCTGCTGAAATCTGTATGTACTTCAATATTTGTCGTAAACTGGCTGCCCGGTTCAAGATAATGATAATAAGGCGTGAAACCTCCAAACACAGTGCCCCCCAGTGAGCGGCTGTCCTGCGTCATTGCCGTGACGGGTTGCGATGGTGCCGGCAAATCCACCCTGAGCGAAGACCTGCACTCACGGCTGGCCCCGGGTGGGCCTGTGGAATGGATTTACCTCGGCCAGTCCTCAGGCAATATCGCCCGGTGGATAGAAAACCTGCCGCTGGTGGGCCCCCGCCTGGAGCGCTACCTGAAGAGCAAGGCCAATCGGGCGCACGACGAGAAAGCCAGTACTTCCAGCACGGCTACTACACTGGTCATATTTATTTTGTCCTACTGGCGGGCTTACAAGTTTCGGCGCATGCTCAGACTCAATCGCCGTGGTGTGGTGGTCATTACTGACCGCTATCCCCAGGCGGAAGTCCCCGGCTTCCATTTCGATGGTGCCGGCCTGGGAGCCGTAAACGCGGAAACCTGGCTGGGGCGGAAGTTGGCTGCGCGTGAACGCCGACTGTACCAGTGGATGGCCAGCCATATCCCCGCCCTGGTAATTCGCCTGAATATAGATGCAGATACCGCACACCTGCGCAAACCCGACCACAAACTATCGATTTTGCAGGACAAGGTGGCAATCATTCCAAAACTGCTGTTCAACGGCGCCGATATCCTGGACCTCGATGGTCGCGCGCCCTACGAGCAGACCCTGAATACCGCGTTGAGCGCAGCTAGTGCGGCAATCGGTCGCCCCCCGCTTGATGTAGCGTGACGGCGTTTTTGAGATAAAGTGCGCTCTCATCATGCTAGACTTGCAAGAGAAGATTAAGCCGAGTTTTTTATGCAGGATATAAGTACCCAGACTACTGAGCAGCCCGTTTTGCTCGCCGGCGTTTACGCCGTCGTGGGCTGTGATGGTACGGGGAAATCTACCCTGACACACGACCTGTTGGACAAATTGCGAGCCGCGGGCCCTGCCAGCCGGCGCTACCTGGGCCTGGTTTCGGGTGAGATGGGTGACAAAATCAAAGAGCTCCCGTTCATCGGCGTGAGGCTGGAAAACAACCTGCACAAAAAGGCCAACCGGGCGCTGGACATGGAGAAGAAGCTGCCCGGCACCGGCACCTCAATTATCATGTACATCCTGTCCTTGTGGCGAGCCTTACTGATGCTGCGGGTGATCCGTCAGTCGCGGCGCCACGTGAAGGTCATCACCGACCGCTACCCCCAGGTGGAGATCCCGGGCTTTCATTACGACGGTCCCGGCCTGACAGTGGATCGCACGGGCAATTGGCTGGTACGCAAGCTGGCTGTACAGGAGCACAAGTTGTACCAGTGGATGGCAAAACACCGGCCAAGTGTGGTGATCCGTCTCAACATTGATGCCGAGGCGGCGCACGCCCGCAAGCCGGATCATGACCTGGCCGAATTACACGATAAAATAGCGGTGATGAGTCGCCTCAACTTCAACGGGGCACACATCTGCGACATCGATGCCGCCACCCCCTATCCACAGGTGCTTGAAGCTGCGCTGCAGGCCATTGAGCAGGCACCGCAGGTCGCATCCTAGGCCAAGACCCAATTCGCGCAGCAGGCGCATGTGCCCCCTCCCTCCGCCATCTCAAAACCCTGATTCAGACCGCAGCGCCATGTGCTTTTTTTCGCAGAAGATCGGCCATGGCGATTGCCGGCAGCGCCGCGGCAGCACAGGCCGCGATGCCACTGCCTATCAGGCCCATTTCCAGGGTGCACAAAACGAAAAGGGCGACATAGACAACAGCTGACAGTGCATAGACACGCAATACCCTGCCCGCATGTCCGATGGCGTAAGCGGCAGAACGGAGCGATGCGGCGGTCAAATCAAAGGTGGACGCCAGTAGCAGCAAGGTAAGCACTGGCGCAGCGGCAACAAACTCCTCCCCGATCAGGCTTCGCAATAAATACTCCCCGAAAAAATGGCCCGCCAGCACGAAAAACAAACCCAGCCCGCCGGCAAGCAGGGCGGTGCGGGTGACGATAAGCTTGAAATCACTATTGCCCTGATTCCAGCTGCGGGTCAGGTCGGGAAAAACCACCTGCCGGATCAAACCGGCCGGCTTTGACAGCAGGGTGGAAAATTGTCTAGCCAGGCGCAGCAGGCCCGCCTCCGCTGGCCCCATCAGGAAGCCCGCTAACAGGATGGAGCCATGCTTGGGTATGAGATCGACATTCGATTGCCAGTAGGTAATCCACAGAAAATGGCGCAGGCCGGAAAACTCCTTCATGCGCGCTTTACTAGAGCCCTCATCCATGGGTGGCATACCGACCTGCCTGTAATACTCACGCCGGCCAAACCAGCCCAGGTAGAACTCTTCCACGGCAAAAGCGAAAGCAAAGATCCCCACATATACCACCATGGGACTTTCCAGCCACCAGGCGACCAGCACCCCCACCAGGCGAATAGCGGGGCCAATCGTTTCCTTCCAACCGAGTACATCAAACCGGTCAAACAGCCGCAGAATTCCGATGGCGGTGCGGTTGCCCGTGGCCAACAAAACCAGGCTGTAGGCGGTAAGCATCATCACCTGCGGCGGGTCCATGCCCATGGAGGGGCCAAGCAGGGGCGCCAACCCAAGCGCCACAACGGTGGCGGCACTACAGCAAAGCCAGTCCAGACGCCAACAAATGCTTACCAGGCGCCGCAAGGTGCTGTGGTCCCCGGCATCGAGTGCGGGTACACCCCAGCGCACAATGGCCAGGAACTGCTTAACATTGAGCAGGCCGCGCACCAGAACGGCATAGGTGTGAATCAACACAACCATACCAAACTCCGCCGGGCCCAACGCGCGTGCCATAATTGCAGTAGCGGCCAGTAGCATAATTGCGGCAAGACCACGCCCACGGAGCAGGTACCCAAAATTGCCGAGTATCCGGCGCATTGGCGTCTGCGCCTGGCCCGCTTCAGCGGAATCGCTCACAGACATTTTCTCAACAGGCTGCTAGTCGTCATCAGGCGTATATTCGATATTAATGCCGCCTTCGCCACCGGCGGAATAGCGGTCCGTTTCGACGTCATACTCAATGATTTCGCTGGTGAGGTTGCTGTCTTCACGTACCAGCCTGGAAGATCCTCTCATGATCAGCTTGTCGGTTGCCCTGAAGTACTCAACGATGCTTGCCTCGCCGTCTACCCGCTCCCCGGATTCACCATCGCTGGCACCATCTTCGCTTTCTCGCAGAAATGACACTGTTGCAGGATTGCCCTCGACGATCACCCTGTCGGGGTCATCAAGCTTGCCGTACACCACCGCCGTATCGCCAGACATGCTCCAGTCGGGCGCGTGCAGTTCGAAATCTCCACTGAAGTGGATAACCTCGGGTTCATCAGCCTCCCAGGCGCGTTCTGCGGTTATCGTCACAGTGTCATCTGAACTGAAATCAAGGGGACCCGCCCACCCTTTTTGCGCGCCAGACAGGAACATCAACAGGGCGAGGCTTGCGCACCTGGCGTTCGATAAGCTACATAGAACAGGGAATGCTGGGGGCATGGATTACTTCTGCGTTCAACTTGCAAGCCTTTGGAGAATACCCGGCAGGCACAGTAAGTCAATGCGTGGTGGGCAAACGGTACTCGTACACGGCGAACTGGCATACAATCAATTTGCGCGAAGCCAACGAGGAGGCGCACTAGCTTGATCATCGACAGACATCTGGTGCGACAGGTAACCATGCCTTTTATCGCGGTATTGACCGTACTGCTGATCATTTTCGTGGGCTATTCGCTTTCCCGATTTTTGCATCAAGCCGATGCCGGTTTACTCAATACCAGCGAAGTCGCAATTCTCACATTATTGAAGGTACTGATCGCACTTGAAGTATTACTGCCAATAGGGCTGTTTTTTGGCCTTATGCTGGGGCTGGGCAAATTGCACAACGACTCCGAGATTGTCGCCATGCACGCCGGTGGCATCAGCGAATCCCGCATGGTTCGCCCTATCGTCGCCCTGGCCATCCCACTTTCCATCGTCATCGCCTGCCTGTCCATTTATGTCCGGCCCTGGGCTTATACCCAGACCTATGAAATGCTCGCGGTTGCGGAGGCTTCCTCTGACATAGACCGGGTCAAGGCCGGCCAGTTCTACTTGACGCGCAAAGAGGCGGCCGAGCCCGCACTCGATTGGGAAGGCGAACCCGGCAAACCCAGCGACCGGGCAATATTCATCGAGCATATTTCGCCTGAACAGGCCCTTGATCATGTTTTTATTCGCACCCGCACCGGAGATGAGCTGCAGGTTATTGCGGCGCGCTCAGGGCTTCTGCTGGAGCAGCCCGGCGCAGACTACCAGAAGCTTGAGCTGGAGAATGCACGTATCTATAAACGTGTCGATGATGGCCCGAATTTGTTTGCGCGAATTGGACACTTCACGATGCGGGTTGACAACGAACAGCCCGAGCCGCCCGCATACAAGTCGAAATCCATAGCCAGCGCCACCCTGGCAAGCTCCGACAACCCCAAGGACCAGGCTGAATACCAGTGGCGCATCTCAAACCCCCTGACCACCCTGCTGCTTGCCCTGCTTGCCATTCCACTGAGCCGCAGCAAGCCGCGCCATGGGCGTTACGCCAAGTTGTTACTCGCATTCGTGATCTACGCCGCATACTACAACCTGATCGGTATCAGTCGCACCTGGGTAGAGCAGCAGGCAGCAGCGACTATATGGTGGGCGCCCACCTTGTTAGCTGCTGTTGTAGCGCTATTTTACGTACCCTGGCACGCCTTTAACCTGAAGCGGGCCGCGTGAAGAGATGAACGTCATTGACCGCTACATCAGCACCAATTTTCTGGGCGGATGCATTCCGGTGCTGCTGCTGTTGTTATCCCTGTTCAGCTTTCTCGCGCTGTCAGAAGAATTGGAAGATGTGGGAGACGGCAGCTATGAGCTGCTGGACGCTCTCATGGTCGTGGCCTACAGACTGCCGGCGCTCACCGTAGACCTGCTGCCGGTGACCGTGTTGTTGGGAGGCCTGCTGGGACTGGGGGCACTGGCCAATAATCTGGAGTTAATTGCCCTGCGGGCCGCCGCAGTATCGCCGCTGCGAATCTCCAGGCCCATTATCGGCCTGTCACTGGCCCTTATAGGCGTTGTAATGTTGCTACAGAACCTGGTCATTCCCTACGCGGAATACAACGCCTCCCAGCTGCGAGCCAAGACCCTGATTGAACAAGACCGGGTTGGTTTCGAGGAGGACTCAGGCAGCAAGGAAAACAATGAGTTCTGGACGCGAAACGCCGGACAATTTATCCGCTTTGGCCACGTGCGGCCCGACCGCAGCCTGGCAGGTGTTGAGATCTATCAATTTGATCCGGACGGCACTCTGGAACGCATGCTGCAGACCCCCACGGCGGAGCTGCTGCACGACAACACCTGGCTACTGTACGAGGTACAGGATACGAGGATGGAGGAATCGCATTCGCAAACACAGTTTGAAGACACGCTGTTCTGGGAGGCGCTGCTGAGCGAGAACCAGACACGCACACTGATAACCCCCGCCAGTTCGCTGGCGCCGATCGACCTGTGGCGGTCCATCGCTCGCCTGGAACAAAACAATCTGAATTCGGAATCACAACGAATCATCTTCTGGACTCAGGTGAGCGTACCTATCGGGGTACTTGGCATGGCATTGCTGGCGCTGCCTTTCCTGGTTGGATCCACGCGTTCCGTTTCGGTGGGGCAACGTATAGCGCTGGGCGGTTTGATTGGTATTACCTATTACCTGGTGCAGCAAATAAGTGGCCATCTCGCAGGCATAATGCAGTGGAACGTGGTGTTGGTTGTTTTGGCACCCAGCCTGGTGGTGCTGTGTATTGCCGCACTACTACTAAGGCGTGCAAATTAGGGGCAAAGTGAGCGGCGGCTGATTCTCAACCTCCCCTGATCATGTGACATACACGCTTCTTCCCTGTACACTAAATTTACTTGTTTCGAACAAGTTTACAGGGTGAGCCAGCGCTTTATCTAATTGAGGCTACAGGTCATGAGCGGCAATCAGCATTCCAGTGAAAATCTCAAGCCCAGCGCGTGGTTTCAGAAAGAGACTGCAACAGCCCTGGCGGCCATTGTTACATCGATTGCCCTCTCAGCGACAAATGTATTGGCAGATGATCAGGTCCAGGCCGGACAAAC
>Ga0316189_10003036_pt1 | contig 16359 bp, 10 predicted proteins | sample LowCovwburrow_MG_FD_204930 | JGI IMG/M metagenome (GOLD analysis project Ga0316189, IMG submission 204930) | Coastal sediment microbial communities from Maine, United States - Lowes Cove worm burrow | ecosystem: Environmental > Aquatic > Marine > Coastal > Sediment | place: USA: Maine... | reverse complement strand
GAGTCGGCGTACTACACCGAAGATGTTCTCAACCTGCTCGCAGGGCTGGACGATATAGCTGACGTTAATGCGGAGCAGATCTTCATGTGGGGTCATTCGATGGGCGGTGAAGTGACGTTGCGAGCACCGCTGGCGACGGATCGCGTCAAGGCCGCGTCAATGTGGTCGAGCGTTGGCGGTGATATCTGGGACCAGTCTTACTACTACTCGCGTTATGCGGAGCCGACTGCGCCCGATAGCAGCGAGGTCGACAAGCACGTCATCAGCCGGTTGCGCGGCCGCATCGCGGATCTCGACGATGACTTCGACACGGACTCTGTTGAACCCTACCTGCATCTCGATGCGCTGCTGACGCCGATCATCATCCATCATTCCGTCGGCGATCGCGGCGCCGCCTACAAGTGGAGCGAGCGCCTCGCCAAGGAATTGTACGTGCGAGGCAATACCTATGAGTTCTGGACTTATGACGGTGACAAGCACCTGTTTGCCGATGACGACTTTGCGACGGCGGTAGCGCGAGATGTGGCTTTCTTCGAGTCGCAACTGGATTGACCGCGCGGGCCTGAGTCTGTACTTCGCAGTCAGGTCTAACCATTTGTTTTAATTAATAAAAACGTCTATTGTCGGGCAAGAATGCAAAAAAGTTGCATTCGCAGTACAAACAAACGTATAGTTCCGATTCAGTTTCCGGGCGCATAGGTGTCGCGCTCGTATTTGGACATCTCAGGGGGTAACACTTTATGCAGGCCAAGAAACAGGCTATTGCCGTCGCAGTCGCAACAGCGGTTGCGTCACCAGCCATTGCACAGGACACGTTTGACGAGATCACAGTAACGGCAACCAAGCGAGCCGTTAACATCCAGGACGTGCCCATCGCAGTAACGTCTGTATCAGGCGACGACCTTGTGAAAATGCAGGTCAACGACATCTTGTCTCTGGAGCAGGCTATTCCGGGACTGACGGTCGCCAGTTACGGCAACAACCCTCAAGCCGTTATTCGTGGCGCAGGTACCGCCGGCACAACCGACATTGCTGTACCGATTTACCACAATGGCATGTATCTGCCGACCTACGGTCAGGCACTTGCCGGCTACATCGATATCGAGCGAATCGAAGCACTGAGGGGTCCGCAGGGCACCCTGTTTGGCCGCAATACCTATGGTGGCCTCATCAACGTCATCACCAAGAAGCCAGAGCTTGATGAGATGGACTTCGGCGCGTCCGTTTCTGTCGGTGATTACTCGTTGCGCAAGGTCGAGGGCTTTTTGAACGTACCGTTCAGCGACACTGTTGGCATGCGTCTGACACTGGCCGATGAGCAGCGTGACCCTTACGTTGAAAACATCATCAACGAAGATGCCGGCCTGAAAGATTCCGACTACACCTACGGTCGTGCCCAGCTGATGTTCCTGCCGACCGACAGCCTGTCGGTGAACCTGACAGTGGCGTACTGGAAAGATACGGCGAACGGCAACCTGAACTACGCTTACAAGGGTGCTGGCATCCCGCTCGACGCGAACGACTCGACCAAGATCAATGCGATCAACGGTGTGCTCGATCCGCGCATGGGTCTGTATTCCGGCATCAATTGCCCCGACGGCGATCGTCCGGGTGGCCGCAGCCAGGCCGGCAACGTGTGCGACGGTGACATTTCCGCACTGGTTATCGACGACCCGTTCATTGTCGACTTCAACACAGCGCCTATTCGTGAACTCGAAGAGACGTCTGTGTACCTGAACGTCAACTGGGAGCTGGAAAATCACAACCTGACCGTTAACGCGGCGCACTTTGACTACAGCATGATCCAGCTGTCTGATGCTGACTTCTCACGCAACGCCGGCTGGTTCGATGGCGATTACGCTGAGAGCAAGTCACAGCAGATTGACGTGACATTCTCCTCGACCGGTGACGGCCGCCTGCAGTACACGGTTGGCGCCTACATGTTCGATGACCAGGACGACAGTAACGTCCGCGCATACCAGTTCGCGAGCTTCGAAGAGTCATGGTCAGGCTATGCCGGTGCGACACCGACGACGCCGTCCTGGGCTTACTGGAATTCGGAAGGCCGCGGCGGAACGAAGTCGACTGCCATCTATGGTCAGACCGAGTATTCGCTTACGGACAAGCTGCACCTGACAACCGGTGTTCGTTACACCAAGGATGATCGGAGCTCACAGCGCTCGAATTCTCTACCATTTGATCCTGCTGCACGCCTCGGTGACCTGCCAACGTATACCTACGGCGATAACGCCCCACAGGTGGGTGATGATGACAACGTCGATTACCGCGTTGGTCTTGCCTATGACGTTGGCGACCAGGCTATGGTCTACGGTTCATTCGCGACGGCATACATCGCCGGTGCAACGGATGCGGTCAACCAGAACCTCCTCGAGCCACAAACCAACGAGACCTTCGAACTCGGCGTGAAGTCCACATTGCTGGATGGTGCGATGACGTTGAACGCCTCGGTCTACAACGCGCAGTACGAAGGCCTGAATACCACCAAGTTCGTGATTCAGGGCAACACCGGTGTTGCGGTTGCAGTGCAGGTTCCGGGTGGCTCTATCCAGTCTCGGGGTCTCGAACTCGAAGGTGTCTGGTATCCGTCTGAAGCACTGGCTATCGACTTCGGCATCACCTTCGAGGACTCCCAGTACGACGAGTTCATCGTGGGTGCCGGCAACCTGATATGGAATGGTGAAGCGCCGATCGGTTCGGAAGTCATCGCTGGCGAAGCCGTCTACGTGATGGACGGCAAGCAAACCGCTTATTCTCCGGACTTCACGCTCGGCGTAGGCATCAGCTATGACATCAGCCTGGGCGATAACGGTATCCTGCGGCCATATGCGCACGCTTACTTTAATAGCGGCTATATGACTAACCGGGCGCCGGTGTTCTTTGGCGAGCAGGATTCATTCACCAAGCTCAACCTGTCGCTGGGTTGGGAGTCTGCAAACGGTCAATACACGGCCAAGCTGTGGATGAACAATGCAACCGACGAGTTGATCCAAACCTACACAGAAATTTACAGCCGCGCGCGCGTCGCTTACGACTACCAGGCACCGAGGAGCTGGGGTCTTCGTTTCGGATATAATTTCTGATATCCCATACCGCTACGGCAAAAGAAGCCTGCATTTATTGCAGGCTTTTTTTGTTGTGAACTCGGGTCACGATACTATGCGGTCATGCAGACCAAGGTAATCAAACTACTGGAACAAGGCTTTGCGCTGCAGCAGCGGGGCGACCTTGCGGCTGCCGAAAAGAACTACCTTGGGGTTCTTGCCCTCGATCCGAAGAACGAGTTTGCATTGAACCTCATGGGCGTCGTTTGCAACCGGCGCGATCAATCCGAGCAGGCGCTGGAGTATCTCAATCGGGCGCTGCTGGAAAATGCCAGAGATCCGGAAACTCACAATAATCTCGGCCTGGCGCTTAAGGACCTGCATAAGTTTCGCGATGCGCGCTCGGCGTTCGAGGCTTCGCTCGAGCTAAATCCCGAGCAACCACAGACGCTCAACAATCTTGGCAACGTGCTCGCGGCGACCGACCAGCACAATGAGGCCATCGCCGCATTCGAGGCGGCCATTCGGCTTGATGCCAGTTACGTGGATTGCATGAACAACCTCGCAAGCTCGCTGAAGGAGCTTGGGCGCGTCGATGACGCGTTGAGTATTTGTGATGTTGCGCTCAGGCTGGACGACTCGAACAGTCAAACGCTGAATACGCTCGGCAAGCTGCTGATACAGGCTGCACAATACGAAGAGGCCAAGGTCGCCTTTGAGCGCGCTATTGAGTGTGGCAGTGACGTTGTTGCAAAGATCAACCTGTCAACGGCGTTCAAGCAGATCGGCGACGAGCAGGCGGCGGTAGCCGTGCTAAACGAGGTGCTGCGGATAGAGCCGCACAACGCTGAAGCGCACAATCACCTGGGCGTACTCCACGAACAGCTTGGCGATACTGAAAATGCTGCGAGCGAATTTCGACTGGCGCTACTGCATGAGCCCGATCATGCGAGCTCCTGGTACCAGCTTGCGAAGCTGAAAGACCAACGACTCAGCGAAGACGATGTTGCGCATATCAAGCGACTCATCGATGACCCTGACGAGCTGGACATTTTCAGGTCTTCGCTGTTATTCGCTCTCGCGTGCGAGGCTGAGAAGGAGAAAGACTACGACGCCAGCATGCAGTATCTGCTGCGTGCACAGGCGATCAAGGCAAAGCGCAGTCCATATGACGAGGCCGCACCGGCAGTGTACACACGTGCCGCCCAACAGGTCTTTCCGATTCGCAACCTGTCGTTTGAATATCAGAACGACAGCTACCCAATCCCGATATTTGTCATCGGCATGCCCCGTTCCGGTACGACGCTCACCGAGCAAATCGTGTCTTCACATTCGGCTATCGGCGGTGCTGGCGAACTTGGCTTCATTAACGATCTGCTCAAGGACGCGGCGGTCCTGACGAAGCAACCCTATCCGGCATCGTTGGCTGCGCTGTCGAACGAGCAGGCGCTGACCTTGCGCCGGACGTACCTTACTCGCCTGCAGAAACGCGTCAGTGGAACACCGTTTGTCGTTGACAAGAACCCACTCAACTTCAACCTGGTCGGCGTTATCGCTACGCTCTTTCCGGATGCGCGCATCATCTATTGCCGGCGTGACCCATTGGATACCTGCGTGTCTATTTTCCGTTTGCCGTTTGATGACAACCAGGGCTATTCGCATGACCTGGCCGCACTGGGTCATTTTTACCGCCAGCACGAAAAGCTCATGGAGTTCTGGCTGAGCTGCTACCCGGATCAGATTATTGCGGTGGACTACGAAGAGACGGTGAGCGATCTTGAAGCACAGGCACGCCGCATGCTGGGCTTCCTTGGCGTTGAATATGAGTCACAGGTGCTGAGCTTCTTTGACAATCGGCGCGCCGTGTTGACGCCGAGCGCCAGCCAGGTCAGGCAGCCCATATACAAGGACTCGGTGGCCGCGTGGAAGCGCTACGAGAAGTACCTGGGACCTTTGATCGCAAGCCTGGATGCTAACAAATGAGCGACTTCGGTACGCTGAACTGGACCATCCTGATTGTCTACATCGTGGGTAACGTATTGCTGGGGTTCGTGCTGAGTACCAAAGTGCATACTGCCGAGGACTACTATCTTGGCGACCGCACGACGCCGTGGTGGGTAATTGGCATCTCTGTAGTTGCGACGTATATCGGCGCGCTCACGTTTCTCGGTGGGCCTGCCTGGTCATACACCGAGGGATTCTCCGTCATCCTGATTCACGTCAATTACCCAATCGCAATCTTCATCGTTATTACGATTTTCCTGCCGTTTTTCTACAACAGCGGCGTCGCCTCGATATTTGACTATCTCGAGCGACGATTTGGCATTACCTCGCGGACGTTGATGTCAGGTGTATTCCTGTTCGGCAATATCGCGTACTCGGGAATCATGCTGTATACGACGGCGCTCGTGTTGGAGTTTATTACCGGCATTGATGTTGTAACGGCAATTATGATCGTGGCGGTAGTCGCGGTGACGTACACGATGCTCGGCGGAATTGCGGCCGTGATCTGGACCGACCTCATCCAGACCGGCATCCTGTTTACCGGCGCGATCATTACGTTGGTGTTGCTAGTTGGCGAATTGCCGGACGGCTTTCTGGGTACATTGCAGACACTCAAAGAGCAGGGCAAGACCAACCCGTTCAATTTCTCTACAGACCCATCAAAGGTCGCAACGATCTGGACAGGCATTGTCGCGATGTCGATTTACCACGTCGTTGTGTACGGCGTGAACCAGATGATGGTACAGCGCACGCTGACCGCCAAATCCATTGGCGATGCCAAGAAGGCCTATATTTTGATGGGTTACCTGGCGTTCTTTATATTTGTACTGTTTTTTGGCATTGGTCTCCTCTTCTACAGCTATTACGCCGGCCAGGTGTTCGAGAATGAGAATCTGATCGTGCTCGATTTTGTTGCAACCATGGGCTTCCCCGGCCTGATGGGAATTGTTACGGCGGCTATCGTCGCCGCGGCGATGTCGAGTCTGGACTCCAGCCTGAATTCGATGGCAACGGTAACGACCATCGATTTCTACCAGAAGTTCTTCAGGAAAGATGCCTCGCCTCAGCACTACCTGAAGGCATCGCGGTGGTTCACGCTGTTCTGGGCTGTCTTCATGGTGGTGCCGGCGATCATGTTCATCAAGAGCGGCGGGTCAGTTCTGGAGATTCTCAGCAAGGTTGGTTCGTTCTTTGTAGGCGCCAAGCTGGCGATGTTCGGCCTGGGGTTCTTTTCAAAACATGCAACCGAACGCGGACTGATTGTCGGTGTCGTGTCGGGATTCATCTCCCTTTGGTATGTCGAGTTCTACATGGACATTGCATGGCCCTGGTACTGCGCATTGGGCGGTGTTGTCAGCGTTGCAGTTGGCTGGATCGCGAGCATTGCGCTGGATGGCTTCCAGCTAGAACATAATCCGTACACCGTAAAAGGGCAGCTCAAGCGCTACGAGGACGAAGGTTTGCCACTGATGCAAGACGGTTGGTACGTGGTTTCGGGAAAAGTCGACAAGGCAAGCTACGGTTTGCTTGTGTTCTTCGTGCTCTCGCTTGCCGGTCTCTGGGCTGTCAACGCCGCTATCTAGCGGCGCTGTTTATCTCGGCGTAGCGTCCGAGCACATCGACGCCCAGCAGTTTCAGGTAGTGCAGGAAGTCGATGAAAATCCAGTTTTCGGCAAGTTTGTCGCCGTCACGGCGATAGATGTCGACAACCCGCATCTCGGTCGGTGTGTCGGATGCGGGCATACCGAGAAAACCGTCACCCTGTTTCATTCTCAGGTTTGGCCAGCCAAACCAGCCGCCGTAGTTACCCTCTGCGTGCTCGAGGATATGGCCATTAAATTCAATGTCCCTGAGGCCAGCGTTGAATGGCCCTTGATGTTGTTTCTGGTAGCGTTCGATCGTGTAGGTCGCGCCGATACCGCTGGGACCAAACCAGAGCATGTCGTCGTGCCAGGTCTTTTGCAGCACGTCATCTCCCGATTCCATGCCGTCGCCGACGAGGTCATTGCACATAGCCATGATCAGGTCGAGGGTTTGCTGCGATGCCTGTTCATCCTGCGCCGATAACAAAACGCCGTCAGCTGTTTTCGGCGCGGGGTTGATGATTTCTGCGCCCGTCTGCATTCCGAACGGGTTATAACCCGACTGTTTCATGACACTGACGATGTCGAGCCACAATGCGGTCTGGGTGATCCTGTTGTCTGCAACGCGGTGAAACTCGCAGTACGGAATCAGTACGATCTTGCCGGTCGGCTGAATGCCCAGCCAGGGCTGGTCGAACAGGCCGAGCAGGGTGCCCATACTGGTTACCCACATGTCGCCATCGATGAGATTCGGGCCAGCCATGAAGATGTCCTGGCGCCGCTGCAATGATGTAAACGATTGCGTCAGTGGGTTCCAGACGGTGCTCGCAACGCGTTCTGTCGAGCTCAGCTCGTTGAACGGGTGCACGCCCCGGAACGAATAGCCTGTCGTAGTGTGCGCCTCAATAGCTGCGACGGTATCGCCCGGATCGGCACCCTCCAGCGCCGCGAAATAGTCGAGTACGACCTGCTTGGCCTGCTGCCGCGCACTCATCGTGCCAGCTGCATCATGAGATCGAGCTCGTTGAACAACATCCATTCCTTCACGATTTTGCCGTCGACGATCTTGTGTTGTGTGATGCCCCAGATTTGTACAGCCTTGTCGGTGGCGTCACCGTACAGCCCGTCGCCTGCATGGGTTGCCTCGGCACTCCAGCGTTCTGAGGTCAGGTAGCCATCGCGTTCATTTCCCATCCAGTAGACTTCGTCTACCTGCAATTCCAGGTCAGGAAACGCCTGTAACAGGTTTTCTATAAGGCCCTTGTAGGCGGCATGGCCTCGCAGGCTGCGATCGGTGGATCCCTGAAAATCGAAGTCTGAGGCATAGGCGTTTTGCAAGACATCAAATCGTTTCGTGTTCCAGATTTCATCAAGCGTTGCACGCGCGAAGCGATCGACATCGAAACCATCGACAGGCTCTGCCACTGAAATTGGCGTTACCGGGCTTGTAACGCCTCGAAGTGCATCCCACGTTTGTTGCGAGCGTGGCCAGCCCGCTGGTGGTTCTGCGGTCAGCTTCGGCACAATGTCGGCGAGATTGTGTCCAAGTTGTTGCAGCATGCTCGAATTGTTGTACAGAACGTGCTCAAGGAATATCTCATTTTCGAGTGCGACGCAGTTTGCGATAACAAGAACGTCGATCTTCTTATTAGTGGCAGGTCCATACTTGCTGTCGCCATCGTTCGTGCCCCTGATAATCGTCCTGTGCGACGTATGAAAGCCGGTTTCATCGTCACCGGCCCAGACAACTTCGTCTGCCAGCAGCTGTATATCCGAGAACGCACCCGTCGTGTGATAGGTGTCACTGATGATCTTCTGGCAGCCAAGTTGTAAACCGTAGTCGTCGTAAACGCGGGACTCGTCTGAGTAGGTGTCGGCAATGTACTCGACGTCGCGATCTTCCCAGATGCGGTGCGTGATTCGGACTATGTAATCGATGATGTTGCGATAGGTTTCCTCGAAGCCACGCATGGACTGATGCGGCCCCAGGTCCTTCGGAATTCGGCACTCCTGCGGCGTGCCGCGCTGCGTGTATTGCTGCAGGGATATCGAATAGTCAGACGGCATTTGGCTTCGCGTGAGTGGCGCTACGACCCTTTCCAAGTCATTGTTTTTATTGGTCATATAGCTCAGGCCTTAGTCCAGTTCAGACTATTCTCTACTATAATGCATTCGAAGTACATTCTCCCTGGCGGGCAGCTGCACGGTGTCGCGGTCGTGCATCCGAGTGGCGGGAACGGCCGTCATTTCTCGTCTACCGGTGTGAGAAGAAGAGGGGTCCGCATTTTGAAAAACCATCACCGCATAGTCAGTCAGTTGTTGCTATCAGGCGTTTTTTTGTTCATCGCATCTGTCGCTGCCGGACAAGAACCCGAGATACCCAGTATCCCTGAATTTTTCGGCGAACCCGATTCGCGCTCGAATGCGCCTGGCGGCTTACTGGGCAGAGAGGGCAAAGAAACGCTGCACGTCGCTATTCCCTGGGTGCGTTATGCCACCGGCTTGCTGAAGACCTCACGCTCTGGCGCCGTTGGTGGGCACGAAAAGATATTCGCCGTAGCGCTGCAGTTTGAGAATCGGGGTAATGAGCGCGAATTTTTAGGACAGGGTCGATTCGATATTTTTGCGACGGATCAAATGGGCCGCTCGTTCAATAATGTCGTCTTCACAGGACCCGGTGTTGGCGGCGAGGGCGGCTCTGTGAATTTGGATCCGGGCGCTTCCGGAAACCTCGTGGTTGCACTGATCGTGCCTGCATCCAGTTCGATTCAGGCTTTGCATATCCGTGACGCTTCCGCCGCTGGGCCAGCGCTCCGCGTAGCATTGAAGGGTGCGCAATCACCTATGCTGGTGCCCCTGCCAACGACCTTGTCCAGCAACGGCTTCTCGCTGCCCGCCATCGTCGAGGGTCGTGTGGGCTTGTGGTATGCGCTCGGCCAAAGCGATATGCGACTCGTGCAATTCAGTATCCACGATTCACCCGCTTACGGTGTCAACGCGAGTGAGGCGGCTCCAGTTATTGCGGCCACTGTCGAGGTGCGGAATCGGGGTAGGGACCCACTCAGAGTTGGCAAGGGCCTGATGCGCCATGTTGCCGTTGAGGCGTCAACCGGCGAACGGGTTCCGGTTTGGAAAGTGGTCGACGCAAGTGGCGACCAGTCCGAGATACGCCTGCAGCCTGGCGAAGTCGGCTCCCGAGTCCTGCTGTTCCGTGGTCCTACCGAGCCATCTCCTGACACGATTATGCTCGCCGAGAGTGTCGGTTCGCGCGGTGGTCTGGTATCGCATCTTTATCGCGTGCCACTGGGAACCTCGATGGCGCCGAACTCATTCCAGGCAGAGGGCGTGCTTGCCGGCAGGGATTATAGCGGCAGCCGACCTGAACTGAATATTGGCGGGGGGGAGTGACGTGAGCACGTATCAGTCAAGCAAAGCCATGAGTGTCTTCCAGCGCCTAATTGTTAGTGCCATTTTCGTTTTGGTGCCCATCTCAGCAAGCCTCGCACAAGACGGCCTGAGCCAACCGCAGTTTCCGTCAGCAGCCGGTACGCTCCGAGGTGTAAGTGATCCGTTCAGGCCACTCGGAGGCGATGCCGGTCCGGGGCTCGCAATGCGTGACTCGGTATCGGCGTACTACACGCTGGGATTACCGTCGGTCTCACCGAGTAATGCGACGACCGCGGAAGAAAAGGTCATAAACCTGACGTTAAGTGTCGGGATGTTTGAACCGGTTTTCATGACGATCAACAAAAGTTCGCTGAAGGTCGAATTCGAGGACATGATTGGCTTTCGTCATGAGGCGGATGAGTTGCGCATCGCAGGGATGACTGAGCTCGCCGATTCGGTGCTCGTCGACGGCTCCAAAATGACCATCAATGCTGTCGCCAATATCCCGGCTGAACGCTGGATCAACAAGGTGTATATCTCGGACTCTCGCGGCGAGTGGGAACACGAGATCGCGCTGACCGACGTCGGCAAGTTGCCCGATTCTGTATCCGCTGACGGCCGTGCGGTCGAGCCGACGGTTTCTGCGAAGCAGGGTACCTGGTATCCGCTGGGAACCGTCGATGTTCGTGTCAAATCCTGGTCGATTGCAGAAGAGGGCGTGGCCGATATTGCGGCAAACGAAACGTACGACTACGCAGTTGCGAATGTCGGCGTCCGTAACCGGGCCAATCAGGAGATCCGCCTGCACAAAGGACTGTTCCAGGGGACGACGATGCACGCCGATGATCGCAACTACAGTGCAACCAGCCTGTTGTTCGAACAGAGTGATCGTACTGTCGATTTCCCGATGCTTCCCGGGCAGGAGGTCAACGTACGAATGGTTTATCGCCTGCCAAAGGATGCAAAGGCAACCGAGCTGCTGGTGGTCGAGAAGATAGGTGGTCGCAGTGGCGCTCTTTCGCGTGGCTACAATATCGATCTCGCCGCAACAGCGCCAGGCCTGCTGGCTTCGGGAACTGTCGGAATTGAGTCGTTCCAGAAGCAGGGCTTTGTCGCCTCGAATGACCTTATGGAAAGGCCGCAGGTCGCCGATCCTTCTGCACCGGCTTCGATCGGTACGACAATGCCAAATGAGCAATTGGCAGATACCAGCGAGTTGCCTTACTCGGTGACCGGTATGGGAACGCCGATGGTCGAACGCAACGACCAGGTTGTGCTTGAACCGGTACAGCAGGTGACAGCGGAGTTTCCGCAACTCGACTTCCCCGATACTCGCTACGTCGCGCGAATGCGCAGTTACGTCGTCAAGTACCAGCAGGAAAACGGCGGCGATGAACCGTGGCTGGTCGTTGTCAGGATGCAGGGGCGACTGGGCGACAACAATAATCCGGCTACCGTGTTTGCCCGCGACCGCGACAGAAACTTCCTGGGACCGGTTGACTGGGCTGTAAGAGACACCAGTCGTTCGATAGCGGGCAACAAGATTGCGGTGCGGGAATTCTTGCCCGCCCGACCGTACGAGATTCACGCTTACGTGGTACTCGCGTTTGAAGGCGATAACTCAAGCGACAATGAGCGCCGCGATGTAGCTGGCAGGGTCGCAAGCAGCATTCACAAGGTATGGCGAGACGAGATAAGTCGCAATCCCGGCCTTGATTATTCTGACCTGAACCAGGTAAACAGGGACCGCATCGTTGCCGAATTCAAGGCAACAGCAGAGCGGCTGCAGAAAGATTTCCGCGCTGCCGCGAAGAACGCCGAATCGCGCTTCGACTGGAGCTCTGGGGACACCGATGAGTACATGGGAAGCGATGCGCTAATCTGGATACATGTTGACGATGCTGGCAATCCCGGCGCGCTACACGACGACAAATATCGTAGACCGGTCGCGCGTGAGCATGTATTCGACTTCGGCGGCAACCTCGGAAATGTGTTGCCCGCGATGATCGAAGGTGTACCACCGGACTACGAATTGCAGTTCGAAATTACGGCGGAAGTACCGTGACGTAATTTGGCGCGCGACAGCGAACTGCCGTGGCAATGCTCACAAGCTTTACAAGTATTACCTGACCGCCTGGCTTCTCTCGAACGCGAGCTGGCAGCGCTTTTCATATCGCGGCACGCTTGTTTCTGCAGCCAGCAAAGCATCCAGGGCAGGTCCAAGGTAATTGGAGCTCTCCTCGTATCGACCCTGGTTCAGCAGGGCTTCGCCGATGACACAGCGGTTCACCGCGACCTGGTAGTGGTCCTCGCCGATGATCGGCAGCAACAGCTCCAGAGAGCGCCTTGCCGCTGCCTCGGCTTTGGCGGGCTCGTCGGTATCCAGGTAGATCAGTGACAGCGTAAAGTGAGGCGTTGCCTGGTACGCGCTGCCCGCGGGCAGGTTCTGCTCAATCAATGGAAGCGACTCAAGCGCATTTTCCAGCGCTGCGGCATAATCACCCGCCATGTGTTGCACTGTCGCCAGGTTCTTTACTGACGTCGCAAGATTCGCACTGCCGCCAACTGGCGCCATGTCGCGACGGATCGCCACGACTTCTTCGAGGATTGCCGTCGCTTGCTCGTATTCCCCTGCTTTAGCAAGCGCCAACGCGAGATTGTTTCGCGCCGTCAACAGGTTCTCGTAATTCTCCGATCGACTCTGCCGCATGCTGGCAACCACGCGGTTGCTGTACATGACTGCCAGGTCGAGATTGCCTCGATAGCGCTCGAGAGAACTCAGAGCTGAGAGAACCCCATTTAACCTCGCATGGGTGTTGCCGAATTTCTCCTCCGCGAGCTGCAATGCTCGCAGCAGCAACGGTTCTGCTTCGCTAAGCCTGTCTTCTGCCACCAGCGCATTGCCCAGACCGAACAGGATTTCGATTTGTTGCGAAGCATTGTCGAGCCCGTATTCGTCGACAATGCGTTGTGCATTGCTGAAATATTCAATCGCGAGCGGCCGGTTTGCTGACTCGTGCATGAGGTAGCCAGCCTGCAGCATGATCGATACTGCCGTTGCGGGGTCTTCGTGCTCGAAATCTGCGGTGAGTGCCAGTGCGTCGTCGAGCATCGCTTGTGACTCGTTGCCGTTGGTATTCATCAGCAAGCCGGCAAGGTCCGCTTTGCTTGCTGCAAGCTGCGCGATCCATGCGTCGCCCAATCGTGTGTAAATGGATTCAGCTCTGCGGGTGACCTCAATGGCGTCCGGTACCCGTCCGGCCCCGAGATACAAACTGGCGAACATTGTGTAAAGCTCTGCCTGGATATCCGGCTCGTCGACCAGTTGCCCTGCGACGCGCTCCACCGCTGCATCCAGGGAATCCCATAGCGTGGACGTCCCGCCGGCTACGGTGTCGCGCTGCAGCGGATCCTGACGGCGGTAAATGTCAGTCAATACTTCCTTGACCCTGGCTGCCCTGGCCGCTTGCTGGGTCGCGAAGTCTCTTTCGGCGGCAACACGTTTTGTGTAGACCTGCATACTGGCGCCCCAAAAGATCAGCAGGCCAACTATTATGGCGACGCTTGCTGCGCCAAAAGGGTTGCGTATAGCCAGCCGGCGCAGGGTCTCAATGGCCGATTCATTGCGAGCCACAATTGCGCGTCCCGACAAAAAGCGCCGAATATCGCCAGCAAACTCAGCTGCAGACGCATAGCGATCTGCGGGGTCAGGCCGCAACGCCTTCAGTACAATGGTGTCGAGATCTTTCCAGCGACCCGACGCTTTCTTGTTGACGACGTGACTCGGTCTTGCCGGGAGCCGCGCGTTGCTGCCATTTGAGGCCTCGGGAAGTTGCCCGGTGATGATCCGGTACAGCAAGATACCTAACTGGTATACGTCGCTTGCAGTCGTAACCGACTCATTTGCGAGTTGCTCGGGCGAGGCATACTGCAAGGTCATCGGCGAGAAGCCCACGGCCGTATGCAACGCAGTCATCTCTATAGCATCCGGCTCGATAAGCTTGGCGATCCCAAAGTCGAGCAGATGTGGCCGACCTGCGCGGTCGACGAGCACATTAGACGGTTTGATGTCCCGGTGCACGACGAGTTTCGTATGCGCATAGTGGACGGCGTCGGCCAGCTCGACAAAGAGGTCCAGGCGAGCGTCCAGCGGCAAGTCGTTGTCGTCAACAAAGTCAGTGAGCGGGACTCCGTCGATGTACTCGGTAACAAGATACGGGATGCCGTCCGGTGTCTCGCCGCCGCTGAGCAGTTGTGTGATATTCGGGTGTTGCAGCGTAGACAGTATTTGTCTTTCCACCCGCAGCCGCGCAACCGTCTGCTGATCGGCGGCCCAGGTCGGCAAGATCTTGATGGCGACCACCTGTTGAAACTGACCGTCGGCGCGCTCTGCGAGATAGACCGCACCCATGCCGCCTCTGGCGATCAACTGCACAATGCGATAATTGCCTATGGCCGAACCGATCAGGTGCGAGGCCGACTCGCTTTCGTCCGCGCTGTCGAAAGCGTTCTGAATCAGGGAGTCACGCTGTTGCAGGGCGCTGTCGAGTGCGGCCTCACTTTCTGCGTCGGCGGCAAGCAGGGCAAGCACTTCAGCGCGAACATCTGGGCGGTCTGCGCAGGCGTTTGTCACGTAGGTATAACGTTCCTCCTGGGTGTCTAGTTCCAGCGCGTCGCGCAGGATGGCGTCGACCTTCAGGGCGCGGTCCCTGGCAGAGATTTCACCCGACCCGGTCATCTGCCAGGTCCAGGTCGCGGTAAAGGTACAGTCGCGCTCGGGTCCAGTCGCGTTCGACCGAGCGCACCGATCGATCGAGTGCTGTTGCAGTCTCGGCGGTGCTGAATCCGCCGAAGAACTTAAGCACGACAACTTTCTCCAGCATGCGATCGATGTCACCCAGCTTTTGTAGTGCGTTGTCGAGGGCGAGCACGTCAATTGAGAGCGCCTCAGTTGATGCTGAGGATTCCTGCAGGGTCACCTGTACCGCGTCACCCCCGTGTTTGCTGGCGTTCCTCTTCCTGATGTAGTCGACGAGTATCTGTCGCATCGCCATCGATGCAACCGACGCGAAATGCTCACTGGATTTAGGCGTTTCCGCTGAACTCTGCTGCATCTTGAGGAATGCCTCATGCACCAAGGCGGTGCAGTTCAGGGTCATGTCTTTGCGGTGCGATCGGAGGTGATGGTGGGCTAGGCGTTTCAGCTGCTGGTACAACTCGACGGAAATGCCCAGACCTGCCACCTCGGCACTTCCTGAATCCTTGTCTGACGTCATTCCGTCTGGGTCACCCATTCCCGGATCCCTGTGTCGCAAAAAACGTGGCGGTAAATCGCCTCACTTCTCGTTTACCTGATTGTGGGACGAATTTCGATTGCGCCTCTTATTCTAAACGAATCCGGCGAGATCATGCATAGGGAGAACAATAGTGATGACCAGGGTTAGTGTTTTCATGCGGGCAACGACGCTTATTGTTGCAATGACGCTTATCGCAACCGTATTTGTTTTTTCGACAGCTGACGCAGAATCTCTGCAAATGAAGTCGATGAGCGGCAAGCTGGATACGTGGCCAGGTGGCAACGGTCGCGTAGTCACTGACGGTGGTGTCGTCATTGGCATGGTTGATGAACAAGGCAACGTGTCACTTACGGCGGCTGGCGCGCCAAAGGGTGGGATCTACCCGATTTCTACCGGCTACAAGTGTGACGGTACCAATCTCTCCAACCTGAACGCGAGTTACCAGAACCTTGGCAACAAGTTCGCTGTCATTGACGACTCGAGTCAACCCATTGGACGCATCATCATCGCGAGCTCATTCGACGTTGCGAGCTGGGATGTCAACCCGGTCAGCAATGCAGCTGTTCCCGGCTACACGATAAGCCTTGTCTACGTAGACCAGGCAACGCAGAGCACAGGTTTTTGCAAGAATGCGTCTGACACGCAGGATCGTCGGCTCGACTTCAAACCTGGCTGGAACCTCCAGAAAACCGAAATTACGGCGGTAGGAGACAGCCCGTTTTTCGAACCTGATCAGCCGACAAGAACAATCCTGGAAACAGTCGATGCTCTGCCGTCCGACGCGCAGTGGACTTACGAGAGTTTTTCTCCCGCTCAACAAGAATCGATGAGCAAGAACCCGAACCTGCCTTCACCGGTGCAGGAGGTGATCGACGAGGCAACCGATGTGGCCACCGACGCGGCGAAGGATGAAGTCAACGACAAGGTCAGAAGAGGTATTGGTAGGCTGTTTGGGAAATAGCCGCCAGCGTAGCTAGCGCCGAATTTCCAGCTTGCGGGTCCCGAGCCCAGAACCCGGTACACGCG
>Ga0316189_10003035_pt1 | contig 16362 bp, 12 predicted proteins | sample LowCovwburrow_MG_FD_204930 | JGI IMG/M metagenome (GOLD analysis project Ga0316189, IMG submission 204930) | Coastal sediment microbial communities from Maine, United States - Lowes Cove worm burrow | ecosystem: Environmental > Aquatic > Marine > Coastal > Sediment | place: USA: Maine... | reverse complement strand
GGCGAACCCGCCGATAAACACCACCATGGCCAGGCCCACCGCACCCTGCTCCAGGGGAATAGACAGCACAAAGGTATCCGCATCGGCCGGCGATCCTCCGAGCAGCAGACCGCCGAGCGCGACCGGCAACACGAACAGATTGATCACCAATAAATACAGCGGCAGCAGCCACATGGCCTTGCGAATATGACGCTCGTCGTGGTTTTCGACAACCGCCATATGGAACTGGCGTGGTAGGAACATAATTGCCATCATGGAAAGAAAGAGCATGGCGGCCCATTCACTGTAATCAATCGACATGGGCAGAGATGTTTCCGGCATCTTCTCGAGCATGGCCATGGGACTGCTGAACAGGAAAAACGAAACAAAGGCGCCAACGGCCAGGAAGGCCACCAGCTTCACCACCGACTCAGTTGCAATGACAAAAACAAGGCCTTCGTGTTTTTCGGAGTGTCCGCGCACCCCGAAAATTACAGCAAAGGCCGCGATCATGCAAACAATAATCCAACCCGCAGCGTTGCTGCCTGGGGGACCGGCCAGGATCGCAAAAGTCGAAAGAATCGCCTTCACCTGCAGGCCCAGATACGGGCTGATGCCAATTGTGGCGACCACCGTGACAATGGCGGCCAGGGTCATCGAATTGCCATAACGGGAACCGATGAAATCTGCGATCGTGGTCAGTCGGTGTTCCCGGGCTACTTTGATCATCTTGCGCAAGATGCCCCACCACATGATGGCCATCAGGGTTGGACCCAGGTAAATAGTCAGGAACAAGAGACCCGAATTGGCCGCCTTGCCGACACTGCCGTAAAAAGTCCAACTCGTGCAGTAAACCCCAAGCGAGAGTGAGTAGACCCAACCATTTGCAACAACACTGCGACCGGCTCGGGCACGTTGCTCCGAGAAGTAGGCCAACAAGAAGAGCAGGCTCAGGTAGAGTGCGGTGACACCGAGCAGGAACCAGGGTTGAACCATTATTCTGACTTATCCCGAGAGGCGCGAAAGACCATCAGCCCCAAAATAAAGATCAGCAGTCCCCAGACAAAAAACAGATAGTAAAGGAATACCCCGTCAAAGATTTTCAGGAAGGGCGCATTAACAAGAAGCAGGCCTAGGAGGAAAAGACTAATTGACAACTCTTTTTTCATCAGGCCACCAATATGCCACAAATGGGATGAGAAATCAAACGCAGGTTCGACCCCGACAACACTAATAATGGAAACGGACATCAAGTTTTAACCCTTTAGGTGATGTCAGGGGCTCTAACGGTGAACTGGGCTGCGCCCTCGGTCCTTCGGCGGCGTGAAAAGTAAGCATAGCAATGATCGAAGAAATTGAAACCAAACACCACCGGAACGGAAAACCACCACAATAGAGGAACCTGGCAAGAATGAGACGACGCGGTCAGGCCCAAACATCCGGAGCTTTTTTTGTCGTGGTTTTCATTTTACCCGGTCGTAGCTCTGCTTATTTTCCGCGTCGGGGCGACTGGCTGGGTGGATCCCGCGATCATTCGTCAGATTCTAAGCAGACCCTGCATACGGCTTTTCTTGACGTTTTAGCCGGCGTAAATGCCGAGTGCTTCCACATTGACAATCATGGAGACACATCCATCGCCCATGACCGCAGCGCCGTGGAACTTTTCCATTTCTACCCAAGGAACGTTGCGGACCACTACTTTCTGCATTCCAAGAATGGTGTCCACGTAGAAGACAAAACGGGGTTTGGTTTCGATGGTAATCAGAATTCCCCTGGCCAGGCCTTCAGGTGATCCCGTGTAGGGTCCATCCAGGCAAACAACGGGGAGAATCATCTCGTTGCGCTTCACACAGACCGCTCCGTTGGGCAAGCGGTGGATCATCTGCGGTTCCGCCTTGAATGAGCCGGAGACTTTATCCATGGGCAGGACGAAACGGTCGCCAGCCAATTGAACCACAAAACTATTGATGATTTGGGTGCCAATCGACTTGGGTAGCTGGATGCGGAACTCGGAGCCCTTGCCGGTTTCGGACATGATTTCCACCGAGCCACCCGCTTCTTCGACGGATCTCTTGACGGCATCCATGCCCACGCCGCGGCCCGAGACATCGGTAACCACTTCGGCTGTGGAGAATCCGGGGGAGAACACCAAATTGGCCAACTGCTTTTCATCCAAGGCCATGCCATCGCGAATGATGCCCATTTTGAGGGCCTTGGCGCGGATTCGATCATAGTCGAAACCCTTGCCGTCATCGACGATGGCGAGGATGATTAATTCTTCAGTTTCATGCATACTTACGCGAATTACCCCGATCTCGGACTTATTGGCTGCCATGCGCTCTTCGGGGGTTTCGATGCCGTGGTCCGCCGCATTGCGTACCATGTGAACCATGGGCGCTTCGAGCGTTTCGATCAAGCTGCGGTCAATATTGACTTCGTCACCCACAATCAGGGTCTCTATTTTTTTACCCGTGCTGGTGGCTACGTCGCGGACGATCCGCTGTGTTTTATGCAGCATGGGTTTCACCGAGACGCGTCGAATGCCCATGATGCTGTTTTGCAGGTCGTCAGAAAGCTTGGTAAAGGTATTGATAACCCGTAGCAGGTCTGAATTGGTGGTTAAGTCCTGGTTGTATTTGACCATTTCACCGTGTATATAACGGAACATTTCATCGATGGCGATCAACTCACCCACATAACCCAGGAAGTCGTCGATGGCATCCTCGGAAACACGCATGGTTCGGCCCATTTCCTTTTCGACTTTTGCCGGGGCCGCTTTCTCATTTTTGGGCGGCGAACCAGCGGGTTCTGGCGCTTGGACCGTTTCCGGCGTTTCCTCAACAATCGGAGCAGGCGGCTCGGGCTCCACAGCCACTGCCGCTTCCGACACGATTTGCCATACCTGCATCTCTTCCAGCTTCAGGGCGGTCTCCAGTAGCGATTCCTGTAACATGGGGTCATAGCCGATTTTGCTGACAAAGAGGTCGAACTCCTCTATGGCGATCACAATGGCCTTTTTCGCCTCATCTACCTCGCAGAGTTCTTCGACTTGCTTGAGCAGAGACAATGCCTGCTGACCTTGTTCCTCTTGGCTCAGGTCTTCCGAGGGGCATTGCAATACGCCGATCAGGGTATCGAGTGGGTTATTTACTGCGCCATCCTTGGCTATTCCAGAGGTCACGCCAGTACCGGCGCTGGCCATGTCGATGGGTGCAATATTCTCCAGCAACTCGATCAGATGGTCGAGCAATTCCCCTTCGGATTGTTTGAGCGCGGGCATTTCTCGCAGCGAGACCATACCTTCCCAGATTTCGAGCCAACTGTCTGTCTGGTTCTCTGCAGCAGTTTTTGGCGAGATATGGCGTGCGCCGCTTTCTTCGGCGAGGGTACGCACCAGACTGTGCACAGTCCGGTAGCTGCCCTCGTTTACGGTTTCCACGCCGCTCTGTCGGGTCGCTTCCAAGATCTCCTGCATTTGATCGATGCCAGCCAGGAGTCCGTCAACGATATCCCGACTGGGCATCAGCTTGGATTTGCGCAAAAGATCGAGCACCGATTCCAGGTCGTGGGCCAGGTTCTTGATCTTCATCAGACCGAAATAGGCAGCGTTGCCCTTAAGCGAGTGTACGGGCCGGAAAATGGCTTCGACCACCTGTAGGTCATCCGGGTTCGATTCAAAGGAGACGAACAGGCTGGGGATGGGGGCAAAGGATTCAAGCGACTCGTCGATGAAATCCATCAACATTTCGAGATCTATGGCATATTCTACATTGGACACGGAGTTGCTCCTACTTGGATGGCTTCATACCGCGTAACTCGCGCAGTTTCTTTTGCCAGATCTTCATTTTGCCTTCAACAGACTTAACCGAATCCTCCAACTCGGTCAAATCTTCCAATGGCTTGAAGATGATGTTATCGGCGCCCAGACGCATGCAACTCAGTGCATTGTCGAGGGTCACGTAACCGGTAATTGCGATGGTATGGATCATCGGGCTGTCCTCATGGATGAATTCCAGCAGCTCGATTCCATTCATTTCGGGCATGAGCAGATCAGTAATCACAATGTCGATTCGTTTTCGCTGAAGCAGTTCCACCGCTTCTTTCCCATTGGCGGCGGTCTCAACCATGTAGTCAAGCAGGCTCAGGTGGCGATTGAGCATGTTTCGAATGTCCTCTTCATCATCCACCACCAAAATATTCACGCTCATAGGTCAATCTCCTTCATCAGTCGGAAGTCGAATGGTAAACCGCGCACCGCCCTTATCCATATTTTCTACAAGGATTTCTCCCATGTGATCATGGATGATCCCCTGGCTGATGGCCAGGCCCAGGCCGGTGCCTTTACCGTCTTTGGTGGTAAAAAATGGTTTCCAAATATCGCGCAGCTTGTCTTTGGGGATTCCCGGCCCATCGTCTTCCACCTCTATTTGAATATATCCTTCAAAGCCCTGGGTCCGAAGGTAGAGAGTGCCGGGTGTTTTAAGTCCTTGTTCTTCGTGCGCATCTGCGGCATTCACGAACAGGTTGATGAAAACCTGTTCCAGTTTTTGCGGGTCGCCGGTGACCGGGAGCAGCTCGTTCGCGTAATTTTTTTCGACCACGAGTTGCTGCTTCAGCTTGTTGTTGCAGATGAGCAGGCCCTGGTCCAAGCAGTGGTTGATGTGGAAGGGTTCCTTGGTGTTCTTGCCTACTCGAGCAAAGGACTTGAGGCCCTTGACAATGGCGGTCACGCGAGAGACGCCGTTGCGAATGCCTGCAATCATCTTGGGCATTTCCTCCAACACCATCTCAATTTTTCTAGCCTTTTCGGGGTGGTTTTCCATTTCGTTGCGAAGGGCGGTTTCAACGATGGGCGAAACCCGTTCCAGGGTCTGGGCGTTCCCGGAAATGAAGGTGGTGGGGTTGTTGATTTCGTGGGCAATGCCCGCAGTTAGAGTTCCCAGAGAGGCCAGACGGTCGGAGTGGACCAGCATTTTGGCCCGATCCTCGGCAAGGTTTTCCATTTCGTCCGCGTAGTGGTTCAACTCTTTATTCTTGACAAACAAGAGCAAGCTGGATTCGACCAGACGACAGCCGACTTTGAGGCGGCTGGCCAGTTCCACAGGATCAAAGGGTTTTACGACGTAATCGTCAGCCCCTGCCTCGAAGCCGACGACCAGATCCTTTTTTTCCGAACGACCGGTGAGCAGGATGATATAGACATGTTTGTATTTTTCATTGCGTCGAATTTTCCGACACAGCTGGATGCCGTTGTAGCCAGGCATGTTCCAGTCCAGAATCGCCAGGTGGAAATCACCTTGCTCGGTAAAAAGTTTCCAGGCCTGGGCCCCGTCCTCGACACACACCCCCTCATAGCCCCATTTGGTCAAGTAGCGTCCCAGCACTCTTCGGGAGACGCGATCATCCTCGGCGACAAGTACCTTCATATAACGTCCCGGTTCGTCCTTTTCAAAGATTGTTCCTTATCAATGGGGAACTATTGTTCCCTGTCGGCAAAAAGGATCCATGGCTTAATACCCTCGTCGGACAAAACGGAAGCGAGAGGAAAGGTCTCGCTTTTGGATTGGAATCTACCCACCCGAACGCGATACAGGTCGCCGACCGGTTCTATGCGCACGTTTTTGTGGTAAAGGCGCATGCGTTCCCCCAAATCAGTTGCCCGGCGGAGTTCTTTGAAACTGCCCACCTGGATGGTCCAGAAGCCCTGTCGCGAGGGTTTTGTTGGGGCACTCGCCTCTTGCCGGGGTTGCGCGGGCATCTCTTCAAGGTAGAGTGACACTTCTGCGGTGCCCGTGACATAGATGCCCAGTTTTTCGGCCGCTTTGCGTGAGAGGTCGATGACCCGACCTTTAACAAAGGGTCCGCGATCGTTGATGCGCACTTGGGTTTTCTTGCCGGTTCGGTGGTTGACAACGGTTACCAAGGTTCCGAACGGCAGGGTTTTGTGGGCGGCGGTATCTTGCCACATATCGTAGCGCTCGCCATTGGCTGTTTGCCGTCCGTGGTAGGGGTGACCATACCAGGAGGCAATGCCCTTCTGCAGGAGATCGCCGGGACGTTTGCCCTTTAAAGAGACGGCCGATTCCCCGCGCAGCTTGATCTCGCCTTTGCGGTTGACGTCAATTCGACGAGGGCAGGCTACCATGCTCCCGAGGACCAGCAGGGCCAGTATTCCATGGATTCTCAGAGAACGGTAATCATTCGTCATGGCTTTGAATATCCCGGCTGATCGTTGACCTGGAAGAGAACATCTGCTCTTCAATTTTGCACCATCGCGGCACCGATTTCAATTGCGGATTGCCATGTGGCCGCTGGAGGCAGGATTGAACGGGCAAATGATCAACGATCTCGTCGAACGGCCCTCGCTTCATCTTGCACCTACTTGCAGCTTGCAACTTGTCTCTTGAGGAGATATGGTGGGGTGTATGAAGATGCTGGTTATCGGTGCCGGGATTGCCGGCCTCAATTGCGCATTGCGGCTCTTACAACAAGGTCATCAAGTGACGGTGATCGAACGTCAACGAGGCCCCATCGACCGGGTTTGTGGTGAGGGTATTCTGCCTTTCGGGGTGGACCTGCTTGAGGAGTTGGGTCTGGCTGACACGGTTCGCCAGGCGGGTTTTCCCTTTGTCGGTCTTAGTTACCATCATGGGACTCGGCAGGTGGCGGGTAATTTTGCACCGGGTCAGATGGGCATCGGTATTGAGCGGAAATGTCTCGATGCGATTCTGCGTGAGGCGTGCGCACGGGAATCGGGGTATGAACTCAAGGAAGGTGTCCGTTTGAAGCCCGGGGACGATGTGGGTTATGATCGCGTTTTTGCGGCAGATGGCATCAATTCCCGTTGGGGCGCCCAGAGGCAGATCCGCCAAAGTTCTCGGCTTGGGGTACGCTTTCGCGTGGCCACCTGTCCGGGTGATCGGGTTCAAGTTCACTTTTTCAAGGGTTATGAAATCTATTTCACGCCCACCCAAAAAGACACGCTTTCGGTGGCTTGTCTGGTAGATCCCATGAAATCGGGTATGGGTGGCAGTGGGTTGCAAAGCTCATGCCTGGCGGCTTTCAGGCAACACTTTCCGGAGCTGGCAGAAGCACCTGTAACAGATCTTGCCGCACGAGGTCCCATTAGTACACGTGTCTCCGGTCCCCACCCTGATTTTCATTTGTTGGGCGATGCTCTGGTTGCCTTTGACCCGATTTGCGGAGCTGGGATGAGTTTTGCTCTGCTGTGTGGGAAGTTGGCCGCCGCCCATTGTCAGGATACGGAAGCTTATTATGCCGATTTAAAACAACCGCAACGATCGATTGGCTGTTTTACGGATGCCTTGCTTTTTTTCCGTGGCGGTGGATGGCGGACCCGATTGATGCTGCGTCAGCTGGCCCTGGCTCCGGCCAGTTTCACCCGCATGATCACGGCTCACGATGGCCGACACCAATTTTTGGATTTGGGCTTTCCCACGCTTCTTCCCTTGCTCAGGCCCTGGTAGTTACAGCTGGTACCGGCCAATGGTTTCAGCCACACTGTCCCTGCTTGACTGAGTCCCAACGCGTTTCATTTCGCCCGGCGGACGGGTTGCGCGGAAATCTGGGGGAATGCCGAGGATTGCTTTGAATTAAAGCTTAGATAGCAAGGGAAATCCAAGAGAGGGTGAATCCGTGGTAAAGTAAAATATGGGTTTCTGCCGAAGGGATTTCTTGGAACCTCGTGCGCGAATCCTTCAGAGGGAAGATCATGGAAAAAATACTTGTTATTGATGACGATGAGTTGTCCCGGGCACTTTATAGAACCATTCTCGAGCAGAAAGGCTATGAAGTCATTGAGGCTAGCGGTGGTGATGAGGGGATCGGACTTTTCCATTCTGAAAAGCCTGACCTGGTGATTACGGACATCTTTATGGTTGGCAAAGATGGTCTGGAGGTCATCGAAGAGCTTTGCGAGAGATATGATGGAATCAAAATAATTGCGATCACCGGCGAGGGCTCAACCCGGCCAGGCGCGTTTAACTTCCTGGAAGAGGCCAAGCGGTGCGGTGCCTGCGCTGTTTTGCCCAAACCCATAGATTGGCAGGAAATGGTTCAACTGATTGCCGCAACCCTTGATAATTAAGGTTTTAGGCAAAGAATGGCATTGATCTGACTTCCCGCTCTGAATGTGTAGTTACTTTAGGAATGATGAGAAAGTGGAAAAATTATTCGGAAGTAGACCAACAACCCCGTGTTTTCTAATAGAATCAGAGGGGCTCCTGGTCAACGCCAAGACTAGGAATAAAAAGAGGTCCCAGATTAACGGCATACGGGAGCATGCCATTGTCTAGAATTCTTCTCGTTGATGACGACCCTACTATTCTCAAATTGCTGGGCAGTGTGTTCAAGGCAGCTGGCCATGATCCTGTGACCCTGGAACACTCCGGCAAGGTTCTGGACTTTTTGAAACAGGAGCCTGTCGCTGCAGTCGTCTTGGATATTATCATGCCTGAGTTAGATGGCTGGGAGGTTCTCAAACTCATGCGCGAGGACATTGAGACCCGCAGAGTGCCCGTGGTCATGTTGTCGTCGCTCAGCGATGTTTCCCATCGGATTCGAGGCATTCGCGACGGAGCAGCCGATTACATGATCAAACCCTGTGAACCCGTTGAACTGGTGGCACGGGTGGAAAGGCTGATCGAGAGGGGTTTTACGGAAACTTCAGACCTGCAAGGCCAACTCAATACTTTTTCCATGGAAGAACTCTGCCTCAGTTTTGAACAATATGCCAAAACCGGCTTCCTGGGCGTGTCATCCGGCTTGATTTCGGGGACATGCGTGCTTAAGCAGGGGCAGTTGGTGGCCGCCCGCTTCGGGAGGCTTACCGGGACCTTTGCACTGGAAGCGCTGCTGGAATTACGCAATGGGGTTTTTCATTTCCAACACAAGAACGAAATACCGCCCTATATGAGCGATTCTCCTCCCCACTTACTGAGTTCCCTGCTCATGAATGCGGCCTGGCTAAAGGATGAATTGAACATTCGCAAGAACCGTGTGCCTGAACCCGAAGCCCAGCTCAAAATCATCGGAGAAGTACCCGATTCACCAAATAAGTTCTTCGATCTCCCCTTTGAGGAAACCTTCGAATATATACGCGATCATCCACTTATCAGCTATAAGGATCTGTTAGACCAGTTGCTGACCTCCCCGATTCGCATGCGCCTCACCCTGGCCCTTTTGTTTGATTGGAACGTGGTTGGCGTCGAAGCCTCCAAGAAAGATGACCAGCCTCGTACCTTCAAACAATTTTTTGACGATATGATTTCTTTGTCCGAAAAGGGCGATCTCCATCTTTATGCGCTTGTAGACCAGCAAAGCAAAAGCCATTTTGTCCAGCTACTGAACTCTCTGCCCTACAAGCTTAGCGAGAATGATTACGCCAAACTCAATCAGGGGACCGGCTTACTTCAGTTTAGCCATGACAAGGGGGATGCGTTCCTTCTTTTTGAGAACCTGGAAGCGGATGGGTATCCTCGACAATTGAAAAAATTTTCCTTTAAAGGCTGCATCATGTTACTTGGACAGCCGCTTCCACGGCCCAAAATATATAAGCTGGTCAGCGACTTTCGCATACAGTTGTCACAGGACTCAAACCTGTTTGTGTATACGGAAAGCGAGAAAGTACGTGCAGACCTGAAAAAGGTAGTTCCCGATCTGGTGATTGGAATAGCACCCTAACCCGGCCGAACCTGAAAAGGTTTAGCGGCGTGGGGTTTGCGCCTGACTGGTCCAGGAACCAAAGTTTCCTGTTTCGTGTGTTTCCAGAAACAGCAACGACCTGGAGAGTATATTACGAACCGCTCTCGTGACCGGGAAAATGGTCTGCTTTCCTTGAAAGAGAATAAAAGCAGAGGAAAAGTCTGGCTCAACCACGCATGTGCATTAATTGCAAACTCCAGAGTTATGTCATTCTATGTAGTGTTTTCGTGGAAAGAAATTCACCGGCCGTGTATTTATGCGATCCGAGGCAAATTAGCAACTTTTGTCGCAAGACTACGCATTTGCATGAACTTTCTGGAAACTAGGCAAGCTTCAAGATTGTCGCCAATTTCTAGCACATACGGTATTATCCATGTTATACTATTAAAGAGCGGTGGTCATTTGCCCGGCAAGCACCACCAATTTCTTCGCCGGGTTTGGCGTTACCTCCCTTTTGACTCCGCTCGAATTGAAAAAGGCGTGGCCTCCGACACGCCTTTTTCGCTTTCAGGCCCGAAGATTGTTTAACGTCTATTTGCAGCCCTTTGCTTCTCAGTCCCGCTGCATCGCGTTTATCCTATCTCGCTGCCCCTGCGAGATTCACCAAACCCACCAGGCGAAAGCCTTGTATGGTGTGCTAAAATACCCGTCTATTTTCCGCGCGGGAGTGTCGCATGCAATATCTTATTTTTGATTATGGGTCAAAAAACGGTCAGACCCGAATGATGACTCGGATGGTTGCCAAGGAAGACCGGGACTATGTGCAGGAAACCATTCTCCCCAGTCTACGTCCACTCTCGGAAGAGGACTACTGTTACGGTCCGGCAGGGATCTTGGACACCGGGGCGCGCTACAGTTATGTTCTCGACGGCGACGAACTGCTGTGGTGCATTGAATGGGAGCCCGGTTTGTTGGTGATACGCTTCTCACCCGATGGCACCATGGCCTGGTCCTCGCTGCGCTCCCCACATCCGGGTTTTGGCGGTCGTGAGGCAAGCGAGGAAGAAATGGCGAATTTCGACGAGGATGTGTCCAACCCCCAATACAACCTTGTTTTTACGGCATGGGATGCGGAAATGGAACCCAAGGAACGGGGAAAAGAATGGGCCTTCATCAATCAGAAGGTTCAACGTCGTTGGGATGCGGCCATTGAGCCAGTCAACAAATTGGCGGAACGTCTTCATGCAGAGGTTCCCACCGAGGAGGCGCGCAGCGCCTGGCAAACGCGTTGTGAGAAGAGCCCGATCTGGCAGGGAAAAGATGCGATGGCCTAACCCTGGATCGCGACCTGAAAAACAGAACAAGTTGGGGTTCTTGCCCCTCCTCTTCCGCCCGTCACGGCAATTTCCGAACGAGATCTCGGAACCCGGATTTTTCGGCTATCACCCCTGGCGCAATGTTCTACCGCTAAACCAAGCACGAGGAAGCGTCAATAACAAGGGAGATGGTCACCCCCCCTGGGTCGGCCTTTTTTCTGCGAGCGCTGGCCAGCTTCCCTGGGGGCATATTGGAGTTTGGTAGTCTTGTGCTATCTTAGCCACTCTTGCATTTTCAAAGATTCTTGCTTTTCCCGTACCTATTTCCTTGAAACATGGTATTCTATTAACAGAACAAAGAATTTTGACCATCGGTTCACGGAAGTTTTTCTTGAAGAAAAAAATCACTATCGATCAATTGACGCCGGGCATGTATGTTGCTTCTACCAACCGAAGCTGGCTTCAAATGCCTTTCTTCCGCAAAATGATCAAGGACCAGAGCGCCATTGCCAAGTTGCGCGCCTATCGGGTCACCGACCTGGTCATCGACACCAATAGGGGAAAAGATCTGGACACAGGTGCGGAATCTCATCCGGTCAGCCCCTTCAACCATCCCGAGATACTTCACCAGAATTTGTCGAAATCCTCGGCCGTGCACAAACAAGCTGTCGAGAAAACCGGCGAGATCATGGATGCGGTTCGGGATGGCAAGGACTTGGATGAAAAGACAGTTGGTCTTCCCGTGGACCAAATGATGGATATGATCATTGAAGACCCCCAATCCCTGTTATGTGTCAGCGTTCTGAAAAACACAGATGAGTTTACCTTCAACCACTGCGTCAATACGGCCATCCTAGGTCTGTTCCTGGGCAAGACGATGGGCCTTAGCGAAGCGGAGTTGCTGAGACTGGGAAAGGGCGCATTGCTTCATGATATCGGCAAATGCATGATCCCGAAGGAGATCCTCGCCAAACCAGGCAGGCTCAGCTCGGAGGAGGTCGCAGAGGTGCAAACCCATGTGGCTCGCGGCGTGAAGTACCTGGGTAAAATGAAGAATCTACCCGTCGAGGTCATCCACTTTACACAAGATCATCATGAGCGCCTGGACGGGTCTGGTTACCCTCGCGGCCTGCTGGGCGATGCCATTTCCTGGCATGGTCGCGTCGGCGCGGTTCTCGACGTTTATGATGCCCTGATCCATGAGAACTATTACAAGACCTCCGACGATCCCAACGCCGTTCTGGAGATCATGAAAAAAGATGTGGGTACACAATACGACGAAAAAGCCTTTAACGCCTTGTCTGATTGTTTGGGCACCCATCCTCCCGGCAGCATTCTTATGCTGGATACCGGCGAAGTTGCTATTACCTTTGCCCCGGATATCAAGAACCCCTTCCGGCCCAAAGTTTTGTTGATGACGCGCGAAGACGGTTCATTTTGTGAACACCCCATTCCGATCGAACTGACCGAAACCTTGCCAGGCGAGTCTTCTTTCAAGCGAAGTATTGTCACCGTAATGTCATTGGAGGAGATCCCTTTTGATCCCTTTAAAATCTTGGATAACTATTCCCTCCAAAGTTCCGATATTGGATAACAGGGGCAATCCATTTAAATGACAAACTCAGGCTTCAATCACAAATGGTGGCTTATTGTGAGCCTTTGGTTCGCCCTGGTGCTGTTGATTGTAGTCCCCGTTTCCAAGGGGGTCAAACAGGGTTCAGATTTGGATCTGTCGCATCAATGGCAGGTGGTTTATGCCTCGGAACACCTGGCTGGCGCATTGCGTACCTGTCTCGAATTTGATACGGGAGAAAGGGAGTTACCGAATGCCTGGCCCAGGGCGGTTTTAAATGCTTTTCGGGAATGGGAACCCCTGGCCCCTGGCAAGGCCGCCGAAATGAAGCCGGGCCTTGTGAGTTTGTTTTCGAAACCCTACCCGGCCCGAGCGGAGGGGGCGCTGCTATTGATAAAGGATCTGGGGACCTATGCGCAGGAGGCGCGCTCGGCTGTCAAGCAAACGCCTGCCTCGTCCGTAAAACCCTGGTATGTCCCGGCTCTAGCTTCCTTGTTGATCCTATTTTCCGGGGTCGTTCTGGCCCGATATTACCATGTCTCACAAAATGCTGGTGAGACTCGCTTGGACATCCCGACCCTGTTCTCAGGCTTTGAGAGGGCGCCTCAATTCGAGGAAACCGACAGTCCACAACAGATGAAAGACAAGCTTGAGCAGTTCATGACCGTTCACAACGAGGCGCGGGGCGCCCTTCAAATTATTCAGAGCCTGACCGAAGGACTGATTATTGTGTCGCCCGACGGCGTGATCAAAAGTGTCAATAAGTCGATCTGCAAGATGCTTGAATACACCGAGGATGAACTCATCGGTCTCGACTTTACTGATATTTATGTCAAGCTGAAGACCATTCATGTGCAGGGTTTTTTCAAACGCCGGGAGACCTATAAGGAAGAAGAGCTTTTCAAGACCCAAAACGGCAAGGTGATTCCCGTTCGCTTCTCCAGTTCTTTTCTTTTTGATGAGGAGATGGATGTTTCCGGTTTTGTCTGTATCGCCAAAGACATTACCCGAGAGAAACTTGCCGAGGATGAACTGGCCCGCCAAAATGAATGGTTTAAGGTGACCCTGGCCAGTATTGGTGATGCGGTGATCACGGCCGGTACGGAAGGACAGGTTACTTTCATGAACGCGATTGCCGGAGATATGACCGGTTTCTCACTCGAGAATGGGGCCGGCAAATATCTACACGAGGTCTTTCGCCTGATTAACCCACGGAGTCGCGAACCGGAGAAACTGCCGACCAGTGAGGAATTGGCGGCAACTCAGGCTGTTCCCAAGGCGCGGGAAAGTTTGCTGTTGCGGGGCGATGGTACCTGCTTGGAGATTGAGGCCATCCTGGCTCCGATTCGCTCTGCCGTCGGCAAGATTCACGGATCGGTTGTTGTTTTTCGCGATATTTCCGAAGCCCGTCGCGCGGCCGATGAACTGATGCGGGCGCGAGATAGGGCGGAAGCCGCTGCGGAGACCAAGGCTCTTTTCCTTGCCAATATGAGCCATGAGATTCGCACGCCCATGAATGCCATTATCGGCATGACGGGGCTCCTGCTCGATACCCGGCTCAGCGATGAACAACGGGAATCTGCTGAGATTGTACGCGGCTCCGGCGAGGCGCTTCTGAATATCATCAACGATATCCTCGATTTTTCCAAGATCGATTCGGGCAAGCTCGATATGGAGATCATTGATTTCGACCTTCGCATCACCATTGAAGAGGTGGGTGATCTTTTAGCTCAGAATGCCCAGGAGAAGGGCCTTGAGATTGTGATCTTGATTCATGCAGACCTGCCGAGGCGGGTTTCCGGGGATCCGGGCCGTCTGCGTCAGGTTCTGCTGAACCTAGCTAATAATGCCATCAAGTTTACTAACGAGGGCGAGGTTCAGATTGAGGTCTCCCTCGGGGAAGCCAGTGTTGACGGCATCCAGCTCCGCTTCGATGTACGCGACACGGGCATCGGCATTCCGAAAGATCGTTTGGATCGCCTTTTTCATACTTTTTCCCAGGTTGACGCCTCGACCACTCGCAAGTTCGGTGGTACCGGACTCGGTTTGGCCATTTCCAAGCAATTGTGCAAAGCCATGGGCGGGAAGATCTGGGTAAAGAGTAAAATAGGTGAAGGGGCTGTCTTCTCTTTCACTGCTGTTTTTGGTCGTGTTGACCACGAGCCTGAAGCCCCCGTCGACTCTCTCGATTTTTCGAAACTCAAGGTCCTGGTTAGTGACCCGAATGCGACCAATAGACGTGCGCTTCGCTTTCAACTCGCCCACCGGGGTTGCCCACTCCAGGAAGCGGAAGATGCTGCCCAGACTATGGCGATTCTCAGAAGCGCCGAAGAAATGGGGAGCCCCATCGACTTGCTCATATGCGATATCAATCTGCCTGACCGGGACCCGCTTGACATGGTGCGCGACATTCGCAAGCAGGAGAGACACAGGACTCGCGTCCTTTTACTGACCTCGATTCCAGGCCGTGGAGATGCGAAAAAAGCTCTTTCTTCCGGGGTTGATGGCTACCTGACCAAACCGGTAAAGCTGACGAGGCTCTATGCCAGTATATCCACCCTTATGCTACCCGCTCGAAACGAGGCTGATCATGAACCGCTTTTAGTTACGAACCGTACCCTGCGCGAGCATGAAAGCGGTAGCAGTCACTATAAGATCCTTGTAGTGGAAGACAATCGGATCAATCAAAAGGTGGCCGTCAAGCTCTTGGAAAAGGTTGGTTATCGCTGTGATATGGCGGCAAACGGAAAAGAGGCGATCGAAGCCATTGGTCGCATCCCCTACGACCTGATTTTAATGGATTGCCAAATGCCGGAAATGGATGGTTTTGAAGCAACGCGCACCATTCGCCGCAACGAAAAGGAGGGGCATATTCCCATCGTGGCCTTAACGGCCAATGCCATGCAAGGCGACCGCGAACGTTGCCTGTCTGCGGGCATGGATGATTACCTGACCAAGCCGTTGCGTCAGGACGAACTATTTGCCTGCCTTGAAAAAAACCTGCCCTTGCAGCCCGGCTAAACCACTGGTGCCTGAGCCTGCTCCGAGAAAAAGGCCTGTTATTTGACCCTCCTCACCCAATCAACAGCCCTGTTCGATCAAGGCCATGTTGTCGTTGGGGTAGATGCGAAACAGGCCTACCAGGCCAGACATTTCCATCACGAGACGAACCCGCTCGTTTACGCGCGATAAGGCAAAACTGGCACCCTTGTTCTTAAACAGCTTGAGTGCGGTTACCAGGACCCCCATCCCCGACGTGTCCATGTAATCGACCTGGTCAAGATTAACCACCAGGTTACCTGTTTTACCCGCCAATTCTTTGACCGTGGCAAGCAAGGTGTGTGCGCTCTGCATGTTAATTCTGCCGTTGACGCTCAAGACGGCGTTCTGTCCCTGCCACTCTAAAATGGTGGTCACCTTGCCCTGACTTTGCTTTTTTGGACCCAATCGGAATCGTCCAAACATTGACTTTGTAGGTGCCTTCATTTTCCGCATGTCTTGCTCCACGTTGCCGAGTAATTACAAGCAGCATTCGCTGCTGATACTATAGACTCCGAGCGAAGGCCGATTTAGACCCATAAAAAAATTATTTTTTTATCCCAAAGACGACTGATCCGGTTATCGGGGAAAGAACAGCGACGGCCAATCCGTCGCCTCCGGCTTGTCTCCCGGTGACAAGCAAACGTTGAAAATAGCCTGGAAAAGAGGCATCCCCAGTGGGTATTCCGGTATTGCCTTGACGCTTTGAAGGATGACCCAGGATTTGCTCGGAAAAATGACCCACGCTTGCGTGGAAGACTCTGGTGCTCGCCAAACTGACCCAGCCTTTTG
>Ga0316189_10003032_pt1 | contig 16368 bp, 20 predicted proteins | sample LowCovwburrow_MG_FD_204930 | JGI IMG/M metagenome (GOLD analysis project Ga0316189, IMG submission 204930) | Coastal sediment microbial communities from Maine, United States - Lowes Cove worm burrow | ecosystem: Environmental > Aquatic > Marine > Coastal > Sediment | place: USA: Maine... | reverse complement strand
ATGAATCCTGGAAACATGCCGGCCATGCCGGCACCAAAGAACAGGGTGGTGGTCACTTCGTGATAGAGATCGTTTCAAACCAGTTTTCAGGCAAGTCCCGCATCCAGCGTCACCGCATGGTCAACGAGGCTGTCAAAAAGCTGTTCGGCCCATCGATCCACGCCCTGACCATCCGTGCCTCTTCACCTCAGGATAATTAACGAAAAATTTTAGCTCTTCGTATTCAAACAATCATTATGATCGAGGTAGTCAAATGACACTCAATACCTCTGGCCTAAATCTTGCATGACTTATGCATGAAACAGAAACACGGCAAAAGAGACTAGAGTTTCAGGTGTGATTTTATGAAGATAGAAGGCCCATCATCGCTGAAAAACCAGCCAGCAACGAGCTCGAAGAAGAGCAAGGTTGATGGTTCATTTCATACCTTTCTTGAGGCAGAAATTGCCGGCGTTCAGAAAAATGATTCTCCTGTTTCAGAACATGGTGGAGAACACTCCGGCAGTAATCAGGCGCAACTGGTTGAAGAGGCGGCAAAGCTTCTTGATCAAGCCCTTGAGCAACTGAGTGCAGGCGAGAAACCAGCAGAGCAGGTGCTCAGCTCCATTCAGCAGCTTCGCACACAGCTGCACCAGCAACCCGGAACTTCCCACGAAGCCATTGAACAGGCTGACACCATACTGGCTGTCGAGGCCGAACGTATACATACACTTAATCGCTAACAAATCGTGTCTGCCATTCGCCAAAACATAAACAAACTCATTGAAGATATTGATGAGCTGCGCCTGCTTGTTCTCACAGATGAGAATAAGGAGAATGCGGAGCTGCGCAGTCTGCTGCGCCGTATGTTCTATCAGCTGGAGGATATTCAGCGTCAACCCGTGATCTCACCAGTTCGCTATCAGAAGGTGACATCACTCCTAGCTAGTCTGCTCGATGCCGAGCATGGCGCCCTGCTCAGAGGCTCTTCTGAAGCCCCATTAAGCGATAAAGAGAGTGCAGCGCTCGATGAATATATCACCAACAAGAAAATAACATTGCAGGCAGCCCAGCAGGATATGCCTGCTGTCTTCCAATTGATTCTTCGCTGTAGTGACCTATTAGGTAGAGAGGCAGAAAAAAGCCCGGATATCACAGCCAAATGTAAGCGTCTGGAAAAACATCTTCGGGAACACCTTCAGGATGATGCATCACTTCGAATGGAGCTCAATCAGCTCACATCTGCATTTGAAAACTCTCTCGAGTTTCTCACCGATATCTTGAAAGAGGTGGGTGGAGACACGCCTGAACTGCAACATGCAAAAGAAATCCTTAAGCAGGATCTGCCCGATGATCCGAAAAAAGCATATGAACTCCTTCAACATGCCCGCGAGAGCCTGCTTCAGGCCGGTGACAAAATGCACGAGGCGACCGCTACACTGAAGGGGAATATGCAGGCACAGATGACTCAGGTGCAGTCGCTCTCCAAACGGCTTGAAGATGCCGAAGGGCAAGCCAGAAGCGACCCACTCACCGGCTTGGCCAATCGACGTAAACTGACAGAGTTCCTTTCTGATCATCAGGAGATCGGAGGCAGCTTTGTCGCTCTCGATATCGATCACTTCAAATCGATCAATGACACGCATGGCCACGATGTAGGTGACGAAATATTGACGCTTTTGGCAGAGCTCTTGACAGAGAGTGTTCGTGAAACCGACATGGTGGCTCGACTGGGTGGCGAAGAGTTTTGTGTCGTGTTACCTGAAAAGGGAATTGATGATGCCTTTCATATTGCCGAAAAACTTCGAGAAGTGATCGCTATTCACCCCTTCCCAACAACAGAGGGCAAGATCAGCGTGACCATTAGCCTTGGTGTCGCAGAGCAGCGACAGGGTGAAGAACATACGACATGGATCAAACGTGCTGACCAAGCGCTCTACCAATCAAAGAATAGCGGTCGCAACCGAGTAACGATGGTTAAATAGAGTTGTACTAAAGGATCGCTCTAGGCTGAATCTTCCGCATTCTCGGCTTCACGGTTTCTCAAACGAATCATCTCGCGGTCACGCTTAAAGACATATTGAGCAATCGCATCCTCTTCCTCTTTACAACGATAGTAGAACTGCACCCCGATCAATGGACGCCCCTTTTCATCAGGTCTTGCCCAGGCCACTTCACCAATCAAATCAAGTACAGTGGGCGGAAATGCAGGCAGCATCAGGGTTACAGCGACAGGGTCACCTGTACGGTAACGCTCCTTACTGACAAATGCAGCGCCAGTCACACTCAAATTAATCGGTCGATCTTCCAAATCGGAGCGGTTGGCATCATTGAGCATATTGACACCGATCAGGTAGTTCAGCTTGGCATCCAAGGCCTCAACCGCCTTGGCCATCTCGCCGCTGCCTGAACCTCCACCGTCAGCAAAAATGTCTTTGCCCATCATATCCCGTAACATGGAACTCTGCCTTGAACGGATACCAACATGTGTCTTCTTGATCTCAAACTCTTCTGTAGAAATCGGAGAATCCCGCATTGGAATCACATCATCAACACGAAAATCCTGACGTCGGTTAATATCACTACTTGCTTTGGCCATCATCCTGCTCCTGCATCAACACTTATCTCAACGGCATCATCTGAGAAAGTCATCATCGGCATTAAGCCCTCACGCTCATACTCGCCCACCTTCGCCTGCGTCTGAACGGCACCCCGTTCAATCACAGTGACTGCTGCCTTCACCGCATCAGGATCAAATTGTATGCCAGAATTCTCCTTTAACTGTTCGACACAGAAAGAGAGCGGTTTTGCCATTCGATAAACACGATGGGTTGTCATCGCATCAATGGCATCGGCAACACAGACAACCCGCGCCTCGAATGGGATATCTTCTCCAGCCAACTTATCAGGATAACCCTTACCATCATAGCGCTCGTGATGGTGGCGAACGATCTGCCGTTCGCGCACCAGAGAGTCCATATGTTTGAGGATCGTATCGCCAATGGCCGGATGCGCCTTCATGATGGCATATTCATGATCGGTGTAACGACCGGGCTTAAGCAGCACCTCATCGGCGATACCGACTTTACCAATGTCATGCAGCAAGCCACCAACACGAATCAGGCTCTTGGACTCTTCACTCATGCCCAACTCTTCGGCAATCAGCACTCCGATCTGACTCACCCGTGAAGAGTGATCCTTGGTATATCGGTCGCGTGCTTCCAGCGAACGCACCAGCGCAACCAGTGTCTCCCGCATACTCTCTGCCAGTGCCGCATGCACTGCCCGGTTATCAAGCAGTGTATCAAGCTTCTTCACCAGAAGACCAAGCATATGCTTCTCTTCGGTCTTAATTGGCTCATCACCCACTCTTCCGATCAGGCAAAGCACGCCCATATGTACGCCCTGTAACGAAACAGGAACAGCTACATAGTGTTCAGCATCAACGTCCGGCCAGCAGGATGCGGAACCACCCTCACCCGGAAGCACTTCAAGGCACTCCTCTTCACCGTGAAGCAGTGGATAGAACGGAGTCACATCCAGAGCACAGGTTGTCTCAAGACCCTCCTGCTGAAGATCTTTGTCTGCCACCATGACAAGCTTTTTCTGATTTCGCTCAAATAGTGCCAGATAACCACGCTGGGCGTGAATCATCTCCATGCCCAGCTCCAGCGCACTGGCACAAACACTGGAGACATCAGCATGTTTGGGCATCTCATCAAACATGCGATAGAGCAGGCCGAGTTTACGATCCATCTCAAACATCTCAGGCAGCAGTCGGCCGGCATGATGTTTCGGCTTGTTCACCGCCGCCTGCAACTCGTTGGCTGTGGCCTCTGTAAAGAGAGATTTGCGCAGGCAATCAAGCAGCGCATCGGGATCAAACGGCTTGGCCAGCACATGCTCTACACCTAGTTTTCTAGCCTGCTCCATACGACTTGGAGAGAGGAAACCGCTGACCAGAATAATAGGGATCTGGTTGCCCACCTCTCTCAACTCAGCGATCAGCTCCAGCGATTGGCCATCGCCCAGGCTCAAATCAGTAACCAGGCAGTCCCATGATTTTCTTGCAAATTCCTGACGTGCCTCTCCGAGGCTGTCTGCCTTACCTACAGAAATCGGAACTTCCAGACCTTCCACGACCTCAGAGATCACTTCACGAACAGCGGGCTGATCCTCCAGCACTAGGATATCAAGCATCCGGCTACTCCTTTACCATGCCATAGGCACGAATCGCCGCCTGGCCTGTTTGCATCATCCCATCACTCCCTTGCAGAGGCATATAGGTGTTCTCCGCTAGGTCTATTGCAGCACCGGCATTGGTTGCCTGCCAACGACGCAGCAGACTCTGATACTTGGCCGCGTTATCGATTCTCACGCGAATCTCGGGCAGCTGAAAAGGCTTACTGACAAAATCATAGGCTCCCTTCTCAACAGCATGGATTGCATCTTCAATGCCTGAATAACCTGTCATCAGGATCACCAGCGTCTTGAGTGGCTCATTCTGAACCTCGGCAAGAAGCGATAATCCATCAGCCCCCGGCATGACAATGTCAGATAAAACCAAATCAAAATGCTCTTTTTTCAAATGTTTGATGGCATCGTCACCCCGATGACAAAGGAGAACATCATAACCTGATTCCGAGAGATACTCTTCAAGCAGAGCTGCCAGTGCCAGGTCATCCTCGGCAATGAGAAGGCGGGGATGCGTCATTTCTGCCCTTCAAACATCTGTACGCCCATTTGGAAAAGATAGTGTTGATTTTCACAAAGAAGAGAAGAGAGAGCGGCACTGCTACCCAAGAGCACACACTGCTGCGGTGAGGCATCAGTAAACTGAACATGTTGCAACATGGAAACTCTCCTCAAAAACCTATTTGCCTCCGCCAAAAGAAAAGCGAAACACAATAGTAAATTTATCGCCGAATTTTGCCATTACTTTAGCGCCTCCCCTATCGTCTGAAACGATAAGACGGTTACTTCGGCTGAGGCATCCAGTGGAATCGAAGGTCATGCTCAGATTCAGGACGAATCAACTGAACCCCTCTGCGACTGGTGTATGATAATGCTACGGGCGCCTTCAGATTGGCGGTTACCCAGTCAGGATCAGCAAATGGATTAAGGACTACCATCCAGACCATCTCCTCATCACTATTCAGTTCAAGACAGTGCCTCTGCTCCTGACCAAGCGTTGGCGGCTTGCCCAATCGCTCCTCATCCCAAGGTGTCAGAATAAATGCCGCCTCAGGCAGATCGATCGACTGCATGCAGACCATGTTTCCTCTACCCTCGTAGATGAATGCAAAACGCTTTGCATCAGGAAATCCAGCGATCCCTTGCGGGAAAAGGAATGCTTCGGCAACTTGCTCTGTCTGGCTACTCATCTTTGTCTTCACCTGTGCCATCATGATCATCTCCTTTCAACCAAGCCAATGCATCCGCACCACTGGCAGCACGGTTCTCTGCCTGAATCAACTCATAGATCTCCAGACGATGCACCGCCACCTCTTCAGGTGCCTCGATCCCAAAACGGACAATCCGCCCATTCTGAACCTCCTGCACCACAATCTTTATATCATCGCCAATACGAATGGCTTCGCCGGCTTTTCGCCTGAGCACCATCATCTGAGGAAGTTCACCAGACTTAGAGACTGCAATCTTGAAACAAGGCTATATGAAGCCTGCAGTACGACATTGGCCTGCTGAATCTGTGCCATCGCCTCAGCCATATTCACGGCTTCATGATTATTGATGCTTCGATCCAGCGTGTAACGCATATCTTCATTGGCTGTTTTCGATGCCGTTAAAGAGTTCATTCTGGCGCCCACTTCACTGGCAATATCGATAAGATCCTGCCCCGAGCTGGTCAAGGCTGTCAGGGCTGTGCCAACGCCTGCCATATCGTTATTTTGCAGAGCCGTAGTGAAATCGTTCAAGCCATTCAAAGCTTGCAGGAATGCGGGATCATCGCCCCGCACATTACTGATCACTGACAGCGTATCACTGATGGCAACGACCCGATCCTGATTGCTTCCATTATAAGCGTAATTTCCAGCCGGGTTGGCGCCCGTGATGGCCAAGGACCCACCATCTGTATTGGCCTGTGGCGTACCGTTATAGGTCGCATCAAGCACAGCGCCATTGGTAAGATTCAATGCATTAGCACCTGCAGCCAACACAACCGGCGCTGCCAGCTGATTGGTGCCGAGGGCATCGGTCACCGCATCAATCTGCGTGCCTGCTGCATTGAGCGTGATAGTATAGGTATCATTCACACCATTGGCATTGGAGGTCTGAGAGACTGCAATACTGGTATTGGCTCCGGCGGTAACCAAGGCACTACCAGCACTGAATGCTGTCGTGAAAGCGGGCCGATCAACTGCCGTGCCTGCGAAGAGACTCTGACTCTGCCACTGCTCATTCATATCCGAGAAGATCTGATCACGCAGATGCGCCACCTCAATAGCTACAGAGTTTCGCTCCTGTGCACTCAACTGTGCTGAATTGGCCTGCACAGCCAACGTCTGGGCCCTGACCAGAATATTTTGCATATCATTGAGAATGGTTTCGGTTGCTGCCAGACGTGAATCTGCAATATCGATCGCATTAAGACTGCCGCCGACAGCACTCTGAGCATGTCTGAAATCAAGCGATATCTTATACTCAAACCCAGCTTGAGATGGTCGCAAAAATCGTTTGTCTGCCGCCACCTGTTCACCACGAGAGGCGGTAATTTCAAGCTGCCTGTTTATCCCTTGAAGTAGATTGTTGTATTGCTGTGTTGTTGAAATTCTCATTAGATCATCCCCAACAGCGAATCGAGCATCTGATTGGTCGTCTGAATCACCTTCGCTGCTGATTCATAGGCGCGCTGATACTTGATCATCGCTATCAATTCTTCATCGACATTGACACCGGACATCGCCTCACGCTGTCTAGACAACGATTCCGCTTCAGTTTGACGGTAGAGCCGCTGCTGATCAGCAATGGCAAAATCATCACCATAACGGGTGGAGAGTACGGCAGCTCGAACATGTAACGTCTCCGTTGTCGAGCCGTCAAAGCTGATCTTCTGATTTTGCAGTGCCATAATCGAAATGGCAGCTCGGTTATCCCCCGTCTGAATGGTCGAGTCGACCGGATCAATCGTGCCCGTATTGAGTAGCGCTGCATTATTTTTCAATGCATCAGAGATGGTCAGACCACCCGCCGCATCACCATGAAAGAGCGTGTTAATCTCATAAACAGCCATGAAATTACTGGTATCATTGGTAAAGCCAACTGTATTGGTGCCAGCATCAATAATCAGACGTCCATTGCCGTCAACAGTAGCTGTCACACCGGTAATTGCGCTAATGGAGGTTGCGATATCATTCATGGTTGTAACACCGGCAGTCACATTAATCACCGTACCGCCCGGTACCAGTGGTGCACCGGCTGCATCATAGAGGTGAAGATTAAAGCTGCCTGTCTGAATCTGACCGGCAAAAGTAAGCGACTGCGCTGCATCATCAAGCGCCAGCGCAGGATTCAACGCCCCCTGACCTGAAGTAATGGTGGATGGCCTGACCACGCCACCGGAGTTGGCCATGATTTGATTCACACCGAAGACCAGATTACGGGTAATCTCATCAAGTGTGGCGGTATAAGCGCCCAGATGATCGTCGCGAAGGGATACCAGCCCTCCAATCGTGCCACCCAGATTCAATCCGGCGATCGGATTATCACTCGATGTAATCACAATCTCCTGAAAACCATTTACAGTCTGAGTCGTAGAACGGCCCAGATGTCTAGCCACATCATCCTGGGTCAGAAGATCGCCACCCTTGGTTTGAATAAGAAAATCACCATCGGCTGTGCTCACCTGTTGAATCGGTAGAAGTTTAGAGAGCGAAAGCACTGCCTGATCACGCTGATCCAATAGATCATTAGCCGCGCCCTCAATACCTTGTTGCCCCGCTTGAAGCTTGCGAATTCTGGAAGTCAGTCCTGCAATCTCATCAAGCAGGATGTTTGCCTCTCCGATACGCTGATCAATCTCCTCATCGGCTGATGTTTGGGCTGTCGTCAGCTGTTGGTGCATCGTAGAGAGATGGGTGGCCAGCACTTCACTCTTATTACGCACATTGAACTTCTGTGCTTGATCCTGCGGATTGCTTGAGAGCTGCTGCCAGGAGAGGAAGAAATCATCCAATGCAGCGGCAATACCAGTTGATTGCAGGCTACCAAACACATTCTCAACTGCGGCAAGGCCGGTGGAGAGCTTGTTATAGAACTCGAACTGCGAGAAATTTTCCTTCTGTGCATTATCGATCAACGGGTCGACGATCCGATTGATACTTCCCAGATCAACACCACGTCCAAAAACAAGATTGTGAATCTTTTCAGGCGATGCGGTCACAACATTGGGATTCTGCCTCGAGTAGCCCGGCGTATTGGCATTGGCGATGTTGTGAGAGATCACATCCATCGACTTCTGCTGAGTCTTCAGGCTCGTCGCTGCAATACTGAGCGCGTCGGAGATCATTTCACTTCCCCGGTCCGTAGGTCTGCTTCTGTTCGATCATGCCAACATGCTGCAACACATTGGTGGTAACATCATAGGCTGCATGAAGACGAATACGGTTATCCGAATTACCCTTTTCGATACGTGTCAGTCGCTCATAGAGCTCACGCCTAAGCGACTGAAACCGCGAACGCTCAGTGCCGGTATTCAGATCAATGTATGCTTCCAGTGTCATCGCCTCTGAAGCCCCAGAAGAGAGAAGCAGTGTTTTAAAGGTGTCTTCCAGAGCTGCCAACTCCTGATAAGCCTCGATTCTGCGATTGATCAGTTCAACCAATGCATCGCCATCAAAGCGGTGAGCTGCCTCCTGCTCCTCTACAATAATATTTTCCAACGCGTTGGCGCAATCGCCCATACGTTCAAGCAGTTCTTGAAGTGTGTTCAACATATCGCCTCCTTGCTTCATCATTTCCAGGAGTGCTCTGCCAGTGCGTTACTGACAATCTGGGTCGCCACTTCTTTACTATTGAAAGTGAACCTACCGCTCTCCAATGCATCACGAATCTCTTCAATTCGTTCCATCCTTACTTCAGGCATATCTGCCATCATTACCTGGGCTCTTTCACGAAGTGCTGCCGCATCAGAGACCTCAACACGCTCGCCACCACGGGCTCCCGATTTACTTCCTGATGCAGAAGACTTTGCTGAACCTTTGCTGCTACCACCTGATTTCTGAACAGAGGTAGGGCGATTTGTTCCGTCAATACGAACCATTTTCGCCTCCCATAACGTTGTGATCAATTGTCATCCCTACATTATCGGTAGCTTGCTGAATTCCTTGAATCGCCTCCCGGCTTCCTGTTTCTGATCTCTCCATCTGGCGATACATCTGTTTGGCAATGCCGAGACTTCCCTTCTTGCTGCCGGAATCAGCGATGGCCTGATCCAACATCGAATCATGCATACTCTCGGCAAAGCCGTGCGGCAAAAACTCGGACTTGGGAACGGACTTACGCATCGCCGACATCATCTGCTGCATAAAGATCGCTTCAAACTTGCAGCAGACATCCCAAAGCTGTTTATCCTTGATCTCACTACTATCAAAAGCAGGAGCCGCAGACGCATAATTTTTCACGTTATGCGCCGTCGAAGCACGATCACGTGTCGCAGATGATTCGGAGCCGTATGGCTCTTTCATCACCTGTGCAATGACGGTTTCGACTAAGTCACGCATCAGATCACCTTCAGTTCCGCATGCAGAGCGCCGGCTGCCTTGATTGCTTGTAGAATGGCAATCAGATCGCTTGGTGTTGCACCGACAGAGTTAAGTGCGGAGACAAGGCTTGCCAGCGTCACCTGACGTGGCAGTACCACCAGCTGTGCCTTCTCTTCATTCACATCAAGAGTGGTACGATCGACAGTTGTGGTGGTTCCGGCAGCGAAAGCGAATGGCTGTGAAACCTCGGGGTTCTCAGAGACACTCACACTGATATTGCCGTGGGCAACGGCTACCTTGTCGATCTTCACCTCTTCGCCCATCACGATGGTGCCGGTCCGTTCATCCACAACCACTGTTGCCGGACGATCCGTTACCAGCGTCATCTGTTCTAACTGAGCGACTAGTTGAACTGCATTACCTGATCTGTTCATCACCTCGATGGTTCCTGAATCAACAGCGACTGCCGATCCAGCTCCCAACTGACTATTAATCGCAGCCTGCATACGGCTGATGGTGGTGAAATCGGGTTCTCGCAGGGTAAGCGTTACCTTCTCCTGATCAGAGCGAAGACCACGAGGTGCAGCTCGTTCCACACGGGCACCGTTTGGAATTTTGCCAACTGTCGGATGATTCTTAACGGCCGACCCACCCTGACCTTCAGCAGAGAAGCCACCCACAGAGAGAGCTCCTTGTGCCACGCCATAGACTTGCCCATCACCGGCAAGCAGAGGTGTAATCAGAAGTGTGCCGCCACGAAGACTCTTGGCATCACCCATACTGGAGACGGTAATATCAAGCTGCTGTCCGGGGCGTGAAAATGCTGGCAACTCGGATGTCACCATCACGGCTGCAATATTCTTCGGTTTCATGGTGCTAATATCGGGACGGACATTGACACCGAACCGCTCCAACATTGCAGTGATACTGTTAATGGTGAAGGGCGATGAGTTAGATGAGTCACCGGTACCGTTAAGACCTACCACTAGGCCGTAACCGACCAATGCATTACCACGAACACCCTGAATGTCGGCCAAGTCTTTGATGCGCTCTGCCTGTGCCGGCAGTGCGAAAAGCAGAGCCATGAGCAGTGGAAGAATATATTTAACAGCTTTCATTTGATCGCTCCTTAAAATGGCCATACTTGGTCAAGCGTGCGGGCCATCCAGCCCTCATGTGCAACAGTTGCCAATTCACCGCCGCCACCGTAACTGACCACCGCCTGCGCCACCTTGGCTGAAGTAATGGTGTTATCAGGTGCGACGTCGAAAGGCCGAACGACACCGGTAAAGGTGAGCTCTTGTGGCTGATGATTGATGGTAACCTGACGGCGACCGACAATTTTCATGTTGCCGTTTGGATAGACCTTGGTCACCACAGCAGTGACACTGGCACTCAAAGTATCTGAATTGGTTGTTGAACCCGATCCGTCAAAGTTCTTGGAATCACTAACATTGACAGCTGCAGCCGGATTGATGTTCGAATTTGGAATGACATTATTCTCAAGGCCAAGCACTGCATCCAAACCTGTTTGACGGGAAGAAGATTTGCTCTTCTTGGTTCCTAGTGAGCGAGTAGCGCTAGCGCTCTCCTGCACCAATACCGTAATAAGATCACCCACTTGCGTGGCTTTCGGATCGGTAAACATGGTCGAACCAGAGTTATTCCAGAGTGAGCCGCTCTCAGTGTTGTTCTGACGAGGTGTGCTCATCGCCGCCTCGACCATCTCAAGATTCTTATCCTGGGTGACAGATCGCTCTGTTGGCATGCAGCCGGTAGTCACCAGCGCTAACGCCATCCACGCAATGGTAAATCTCATTTGAACTCTCATCCGGCACCTCCGGTCTGCACATATACAGTGTTGGCATCCATCACAACGGCCTGCACCATCTGTTTGCTACGCAAATTCTGTACCAAAAGGCGATCACCCCGACTTCCGGCCTTCAAAGCCTTGCCTTCAGCACGCACTGAAATTGAGCCAATATTGACTACGATGGTGACAAGGTCGCCACGCTTCACCAGCGGCGGCTGCTTGACGTTGACCGAATAAACCACATCACCTTTATGGAGTGGTCTTGTCACCTGCATACCTGCGACATCGGCAGGCTTCTTCCACCAGACACCAACATGGTTGGCAACATCAATACGTTTTACCTCCAGCATATCGCTCATGAGAAGGGTGCGAAGCGGAGCCTCATTTTTCACGACAACCGCATCAGCCCACCAGTGGACACGAACCGGCACATACCAGCGACGCTTCTGCTGACCATTACCCTGTTCAGCAATCAATGAGAGATGAGAGGTGTGGCGGGTAATCTGTGGCAGACGCCATGTAACTTTTTCCGAGGTGTCTGGCCAGCGCCTTACCTCGATCAGCTCGGCCACTGCCCCCTGATGGCGGATGCCCTTTGCGAAGAAAGAGGATAGCGAGTCCATCTTCGCATCGGGCACCGCATCAGCTAATGCCATTGCTGGCATCAGCAGGGCAGCCATCGTCATGGCCTGCAGGAGACGAGTGAGTGAATTCATCACTTATCTCCTGATACTGTTGGCGGTCTGCAACATCTCATCTGCTGCCTGGATCGCCTTTGAATTCATTTCATATGCACGCTGGCCGGCAATGAGGTTGACCATCTCTTCGACCATGTTGACGTTGGACATCTCCAGCATACCTTGACCGATACCACCGAGACCATCGGTACCGGGGTTACCTGTGATGGGTTCACCGGATGCGTTACTACTCTGGAACATGGAGTTACCGAGCATGGTCAGACCACCGGGGTTGATAAAATCAACCAGTTGAATCTGGCCGATCACGGTTGAAGTCGAGCCGGGCTGCTCTACCGACACAGTGCCATCTTCGGCCACGTTGATGGAGAGCACATCGGCAGGAATGGTGATGGCTGGCTGAATGATATTACCATCAGCAGAAACCATCTGGCCTTGTGCATCAACACTGAATGCACCTGCCCGTGTATAGGCGAGATCACCGCTCGGCATCAATACCTGAAAGAAGCCACGTCCTTTAATGGCCAGGTCCAGTTTATTGGAGGTCTGCTGAAAACTGCCTTCTGAGAAGTTTTGTGAAACACTGGCTGTCTGCACACCCAGACCGATCTGGATACCCGATGGTAGCTGGGTTCCAGCTGCACTCGCCTCTGCACCCGGCGCCTTGATCTGTTGATACATCAGATCCTGAAAGTTGGCGCGGCCACGCTTGAAGCCTGCTGTATTGACATTTGCCAGATTATTGGCAATAACATCCACATTCATATTCTGTGCAGCCATTCCGGTGGCCGCGGTCCATAGAGAACGCATCATAGGAAACTCCTTTCATCCGCAAAAGACTCCTGTCTTTTGCTATTAACGCTTTGCAAAAGCGTGGTTTTGCTTCGCTCCCGGCCTAGCTCTGCTTGGCCGCCGCATATCCATGTGCGGGAAGGTGCTAATTTCTGGGTCTGTAATTCATTCGTTTTCATATCAGCAATCAGCCTTGGACCGTGCCGACGCGTTCGCTGATCTGGCCAGCCAACTGGTTATACTGCTCAACCACCTTCATCATCGACTGATAGCTGCGCATGGCTGCCATAAGTTCGGTCATAGCCAGAACTGAATTGACGTTTGAGCCTTCCAGTGTCTTCTGATGAACGCTCACTTCCGGCCCTGCGGGCGTAGTGTTTCCAGCATCCGTGACGATGGTTGTGAAATCGTCCTTTGTGATTTTAGTAAGGTCATTAATAGTCACGATACCGAGTTCAGCAACCGCTTGTGGAAGTGCTGTGCCATTACCATCGTTATCAACATAGATCGCCCCTTCCTGAGTCACAGAAATAGGGCCGCTGATCAAGGTGATAGGAGCACCTGCAGTATCAAGAACCTGCAGTCCGCCTTGGGTAAGAAGATTGCCTTCCGCATCCAGCTTAAAATTACCGGCACGGGTCAATGCCTCGGTGCCATCCTCTTTCATCACCCTGAAGTAACCATCACCGCGAATGGCAAAATCAAGTTCATTACCTGTCTGCTTCATAATGCCTTCGCTGACATCAATGTACTGCCCGCCCATATCGAGATAGGCAGCTGGAACCTGCTTCACATCACCTGATGCCGAAGCCTGATTGGTAAAGATAGTGGAGAATGAAGTGCGGGCTGCCTTGTAACCGGCGGTGTTAACGTTGGCGAGGTTGTGGGAAATGGTATCCAGCTTCTGCTGGGCCATGGTTCCCGCAACCCCTGATACAAAAAATCCTCGTTGCATGATTCAATAACCTCTTTCAAATGGACTCGCTGTCCCTAAGAGAGCATTTCTTCTGCCAAAACGATAAATTTCCTTAACTATTTGTTTTTACGTGATTTACTTAGGATTTAAACACAGGGAATTTCTTCCCATCGGAATTTTTTTCCCCTTTAACCGGAACATTTGTTCCCTCTTCCTGATGCAGCAGACACTGCATTAGCAACCTCTTTCTATAACTTATCTGCCAGCTTCTGATCAGCTTGATAGAGAAAGGCGAGAAGCTCTGCCACCAGCTGATAGGCATCCTCGGGAATCTCCTGACCAACCGGAACTTGCGCCAAAAGTTGAGCGAGATTCTGATCCTCATGGACATGGAGATTGTGTTCCCGAGCCAGCTCTAGAATTTTTTTAGCTACCTCTCCGTAGCCTGCTGCTAACACTGTAGGGGCCTGGCCTTTGGCAGGATCATAACCAAGGGCAACGGCTGCCTCCTGCTCACGCTTCACCATAACCGCCCCACTGATAGTAAAAACTCCATCCCATATTTATCGCCCACAAACGAGCCGACATAAGCCTTTAACAGCTGGCTGCGTTGCAAAATTTAAAAGTGAGCGCATGATTTCTCAAATATTGAGGTGATGTATTAACAATTCCGATTCCCATATTCAGCCAGTCGAAATATCCGGACTGCTATCGGAGCCTCACTATCGGGGTAGCAATCGCCTGCGCATTGCACTGGTCGGCCAACCCAATAGTGGTAAAAGCACCGTTTTTCATGCTGTAGCCAGCACGAGTATTGATCGCGGACAACTTGCCGGAACCGACAAGGCCTACAAACGCTGTACCGTTCAGATCGGCATGGATGAGGCGGAGTTGGTTGATCTTCCCGCTATCTACTCGCTGCACAACCTTCAGGGCGATGATCTCGAAGGGCTTAAATACCTACTATGGGGAGATAGCCGTCCGCCCATCTCGGCACATGAGGGTGATCAACCACCTGCACCATTTTCTCGCCCGGACGTTCTGATTCACCTGATGGATGCCAGCACCATTGGCAGACATCTGGAACTCACCCTCGAACTCATTGAGCTGGGATTGCCGATTGTTATCGGCCTGAACATGATGGATGAAGCACGCCGTAAAGGACTCTCCATCGATTTTGAGGCGCTGGAAGAGGAGTTGGGCGTACCTGTCATCCCCATGACCGCAACCAAAGGCATTGGCATATCAGCTCTGTTTAAAAAGGCCGCGGAAGCTGTTCGCCGAGGTACCTGCCCACTTCCACAACCATCGGGCGAACATCTGACTCAGTGGGCAAGCAAGCTGCATAAGGCACTCGATAACACCGAACTGCATGATGCATTCCGGGTTCCCCAAAGCCTGTTGATGATGCAACTGATGCGATCGGATCAATATTTCACCTCCGAACTTGCCTGCCACTTCCCTAAAGAGGCAACAGCATTTGAAAGCATTCGTAACAAGGCGAATCTCTCGTTGCCACGCACTCTGGCAGAAGAGCTGAAGGCAGACTTTCACCATCGCGCGGCCACCCTCTTTGATTGTACAGTTCAGGTAAGTCATCGTTCCAAAACCATCACATGGGAAGATCGACTTGATGCCCTCTTCCTGCATCCACGTTGGGGATTGATTGGTTCGATGACACTCTTTGCTCTGGTGCTCTTCATGGTCTTTGAGGTCAGTACATTCCTTGATTCGATCACAGCTGCACAGCTGGCAGGCATGGCTGAAACATGGCAACCAACCACCACCAGCGGTGTTGTCGGGCGGGCTGTCGTTGACGGTCTCATCGGCCTAATCGGCATCGTTGTTCCCTATATGCTCCCGCTGGTATTGATGCTGGTAGCTCTGGAAGAGTCCGGTGTCATGCAACGTGTTGCCTTTGTCGTAGACCGTTTCTTTCACCACATCGGCTTGCACGGCAAAGTCGCCGTACCTTTCCTGTTGGGACTTGGCTGTAACGTTCCGGCCATCGCCGCCACCAAAGGACTGGTCGATGGTCGAGATCGTGTCGTGGCATCTCTGTTGATCACTTTTGTCCCCTGCTCAGCCCGCTCCGCCATCATTCTGGCACTCGGCGGCAAATACCTCGGAGGTATCGGCATCTTCTCCATCTTCATGCTCAACCTGCTGATTATTGCCATCCTCGGAAAGCTTCTTACCCGCCGCTATCCGGAAATCAGCCCCGGTCTGATTCAAGAGATTCCGGCCTATGCTGTACCGAAGCTTAAGCCAATCCTGCATGCAACATGGAACCGCACTAGCGATATTCTGACTATTGTTACGCCTCTGCTGATAGGCGGCAGCATCGTGCTAGCTCTACTGCACCATGTCGGCGCAGACATCTGGATCAATCAGATGCTGGCTCCCATCACTGTCTGGGCGCTTGGGCTACCGGTTGTCCTCGGCGTACCG
>Ga0316189_10003030_pt1 | contig 16371 bp, 11 predicted proteins | sample LowCovwburrow_MG_FD_204930 | JGI IMG/M metagenome (GOLD analysis project Ga0316189, IMG submission 204930) | Coastal sediment microbial communities from Maine, United States - Lowes Cove worm burrow | ecosystem: Environmental > Aquatic > Marine > Coastal > Sediment | place: USA: Maine... | reverse complement strand
ATGGGATAACCCGGGCGCGGAGGTGATGACGGCTCGCGAACACACCGCAATAGCGCGTCATGTGAAACCGCGGCGACAGCACCAGGGCGAAGGTCGTGCTCGTGCTCGTGCTCGTGCTCGTGCTCGTGCTCGTAGAGCTGACGCCCCCATGCGGTCCAAGATGCTAATTTCCGCCTGTTTTGATGGGTTTGACAGGCACACCGCTGGCTACGGATGCGCGACCTTGACCGCGCTCCACTACCGGGCGATACCGACCGCTATGCGCAACTATCGTCTGCTCAGCTCCCTCGTTCTCGTCCTCGTCGGATGCGGCGACTCCAGTGGCAACGCGAGCGCCGATGGGGCGACCACCGGCGGCGACTCGACGTCGACGTCGACAGCCGGGACCACCGCCGGGAGCCTGCCGACCGCCTCGGCGAGCGGCTCGCAGAGCGCCTCGGAGAGCAACAGCAGCGGCGTCAGTGACACGGCCAGCTCCGGTCCGCTCACCGCGAGCGAGACCGCCGGCGAGACCGAGAGCGGCGGGACGGACACGCTCGACAGCGACAGCGAGACCGGCGACAGCGAGACCGGCGACAGCGAGACCGGCGACAGCGAGACCGGCGACAGCGAGACCGGCGAGGCCTGCGTCGACGCCTGTGACGACGGCGAGCTCGCCTGTGTCGGCGACGACGCCCTCCACGAGTGCGGGGAGACGCGAAACGGCTGCCTCGAGTGGAGCGACCCAGAGCCCTGCGGCGACGGCAAGACCTGCGAAGACGGGGCCTGCATCGTCGGCTGTGTCGACGCCTGCGAGCTGGACAGCAAGCAGTGCAGCGGCGACGGGACGTCGACCTGCATCGACGACCCCCGGACCTCCTGCACGGTCTGGAGCGAGGCGGTCGCCTGCGCGGAGGGGAAGGCCTGCGAGGACGGCGAGTGCATCCCGATCCCCGAGCTTTGCCTGGACGAGTGCGTGTGGACCAAGGAGCAGGTCAGCGCGGACATCGACCTCTACAGCGTCTGGGGCAGCGACGCCAAGAAGGTGTGGGCCGTCGGTGAGAGCGGCACGGCGCTCTACTACAACGGGAGCAAGTGGAAGTCCGTCGACAGCGGCATCGGCAAGCGCCTCGACTGTGTCCACGGCAGCGCTTCGGACGATGTCTACGCGATCAGCTACGACGGCGAGATCATCCGCTGGGACGGCGAGGAGTGGCTGCCGTACGCGAATCTCTACCCGTTTTGGGAGGAGACCGCCTGCATCACCGCGATCGGCACAGGCGACGTGCTGGCCGCGGTCTGGGACTCAAACCCAGAGGCGGTCCGGCTCTATCGGATCAAGGACGGCGAGAAGAGCCTCCTCGGCAGCGCCGACGTCTATATCTGGTCGCCGGACGGGAGCAAGCCGAAGACCATGTCGATGCGCGGCTTCTCGCCGACCGAGGCGATCGTCGTCGCCTACCGGACCTACCGTTGGGACGGCGCCCTCAAGAACATGGGCGCGCCAAACCCCTCGTTCGGCGCCTGGGTCTCATCGCCCGATCTGATCTACGTCGCCTCCGGCCACAGCGGCATCGGCCACCGCTGGAAGAACGACGCCTGGAAGATCGTCAACCCGGGCCTTGGCGGCTACCTGCACATGTTCAGCGGTACCGCCGAAGACCGGATCTTCGGCGTCGGAGAGGTCAAGAGCAAGACCAACGGCGCAGTGGTCACCTTCGACGGTATCGGCTGGTCGCCAGCGACGATCCCTGACGATGCCAAGCCGCTCTTCGCGACCTGGGCCGCGCCGACCGGAGAGGTCTTCGCCGTCGGCAAGGAGGGGACGATCCTCGTCGGCAAGTAGGCCGGTGCTCCAGGCGGCGACGTCTGGCCGGTGCTCGCGGAGCATCCCCATTCAGCGAGATACCCGCCGCCGCGAAGATCTCTCAAACAGCTGGGTACTATGTTCACAGTAGCGCCAGCGAACCCCGGAGGATCCCGACGGCTAAAAACGGACCCGCAGCGCGAACCCACCGCCCCGCGCGACCCCGAGGGGCGCCCAGGCGATGTCCCGATCGGAGATCCGAGTCCGCCGTCTGCGGAGCCCAAGGCCGAGGAGCGTCGCCCCCGTGACGACGGCGAGAGCTCCCGCCGCTCCGGCGCCGATCGCCAAGCGGTCGGCGCTCGTGCCCTCCGAGAGCAGCCCGCGATAGACCTCGACGTCGGTCTGACCAGCGGCCTTCGCCGCGTCGCCCCGCTCGTCGACACGCGCGCCCCAGAAAAGTCCGTAGGTCATCACCCCCAGGCTCGCTGCCCCCAAGCCCACGAGCACAGCGCCGGTGATCGTCAGGCCCCGGCCGCTCGCCCTCTCCGCGCTCGACTCCCCGGGCGTCGACGGCGAGCCGTCCCCCTCGTCACCGATCGACTGGTCCTCGACCTGGGCCTCGCCGGTGCTCGGGTCCTGGGCCGGAGTGTCCAGCGGCCTAGGGTCAGGCTCGACCGCGGCGCTCTTCGCCGGCAGCTCGACGAGCGTCGAACCGGCCTCTGGGAGGGGCACGGCGTCGTCAGCGGTCTCGAGGCGGGTCTGGGACCTCTGGGTGAGTTCACCGATCGTCGCGGGCTCCGGCACCGCATCCCCACGGGCGAGGGCGGGCGTCGCCGCGAGACAACCGAGCCCAAGCGCGACTCCGGCCACAACCCCAGGATTTCGCCACCGCATCAGCACCCAGAATAGAGCCGAGCGTCGTTCGCCGACAAGCGACCGCCCTCGGCCTGGCAACGACTCGCGCGCCAACGCCATGAGTGCGCCATGAGTGCGCTGTGAGTGCGCCATGAGTGCGCCATGAGTGCGCCATGAGTGCGCCATGAGTGCGCCATGAGTGCGCCATCGTTCGGATCCTATCAGACTCTACGGTGAGGTTCGGTGAGGTTCGGTGAGGTTCGGTGAGGTTCGGTGAGGTTCGGTGAGGTTCGGTGAGGTTCGGTGAGGTCGGTGAGGTCGGTGAGGCGAGGCCCGACACATCGATGAATCTCGCGGGCAGCGACGCGCGTGCGAGCCCTTCTGAGGCCAAGCAGAAGTTTTCTCGATTCGCCGTGATCGAAACCAGAGCGCCCTTGTCTATCAGCCCGAGCCGCACCGAGCCGACCGGTCACAACGACCGGCGCCGACGGCCGGATCATCGTCATGAAGAACCTCACCCGCACGACCCTCGCAACTCTCCTCACCGCGCTCTCCCTCGTCGCCCCCGCCTGCGACGCGCCGTCGACCGTTGACCAGGGGCTCACCGACGACAACAGCGAAGCTCAGGCCGAGTTCCGCGCCGGAATCTTCGCCGCTGACGCGCTCTACCAGGACCTCAAGGAGCTCGAGACGCTCTACCCCCTCCCCGCCGAGCGCGAGCTTGTCGACGTCGGCACCTTCAACGCCCAGACCGGCGTCTTCGAGGGCCTCGTCGGCAGCGACCCCTACTACGATCCAGAGATCGGCGTCGTCGTCCCCGGATTCCCCGCGGTGACCAGCATCGACGCCGTCAACGCGACGCTGCGCTTCCACGTCACGAACAACAACGGCCTCTTTCGAGTGACGATCGACGGCAAGAACTACTACCCCGAGGGGGGGCTGGACTACGTCGACGTCGACGTATCGCGGGCCAAGACGACCTCCTGGACCGCCCGCGCAGGGATCAAGAACCACAGCGATGAGCTCATCATCGGCCGCATGGACGTCGACGGTGTCGGCGCCTTCGAGATCGCCGCCTGGCCGATCGTCATGCTCTACGAGCCGCCGACAAACAACGCTGAGACCAACGAGGCGACCTTCACCAAGCTCTCCCAGCGGACCTCGGTCACCCAGATCGGCCAGACCCAGTCCGAGAGCTCTTCAAAGGCGAAGTTCGGGACGACTCAGGCCCTCAGCCAGGGGATCCAGAAGCTCGCCGGCAAGCTCGCCAAGGCCAACCCCGCCTTCTCGGTGCTCGCCAACGCCGACAACCTCCTCGGCACCGTCTCGACCAGCGTCATCGAGGGGACCTCGATCTCGAGCTCCCAGACCTTTGAATTCTCGCACTCCGACATGCTGAGCATGGCCACCTCCGCTGATCTCGGCCCCGGTCGCGGCGACGTCATCGGCTTCCTCGAGAACGCACGCCTCGCCTGGACCATGGTCAACGGCGACATCACGGTGACCCTGATCGACTACGGGGCGGTCACCTACCGCTCGGTCTACCAGCTCCGCGCGGACCTCCTCGCCCTGCGAGGCGGCGGTCAAGCCTCGTACTCGGGGCTCGACGAGGCGACCCTAGAGCAGCTGCTCGAGCTCGACCCCTTCTACACCGGCGAGGAGGCCCCCCTCGACTCACCGCGCTTCGAGTACCTCGAGACGATCAACATCGGCGGTGCGAGCATCACCGCGTCGCTCGGATACACCCACAAGACGACCGACACGCAGGCGACCACGGGCTACAGCGGGGTCGTCACCGATACCCAGAGCGGATGGCTCTCCGTCGTCGGCCTCGGCGTCAGCACAGACGGCAAGACCACCGTCAAGACCTCGCAGAGCAGCTCCCGCTCGGTCACCGTCGGCGAGACGGTCACCTCCTCCTTCAGCCTCGGCGCGGAGACAGAAGAGAGCTACACCGTCGAGGCCTACTACGACAGGGTCTTCGGCACCTTCGCCCTGCGACGCCCCGGCGCCTGCCCCTTCTTTGACCCGCTCCACCCCGACCCCTCCTTCTGCAACGACCCCGCCTGCCCCTGCTCCGAGGGCGAGGGCGACTGCGACGGCGACAGTCAGTGCGGCGAGGGGCTCTTGTGCGCGAACGACATCGGCTGGCACTACGGCTTGCCCGCGACCTGGGACGTCTGCGTCAGTGAGATCGAGTGCCCCGCCTACGACCCGCAAAACCCGAACGGCTCCTTCTGCACCGAGGCCTGCCCCTGCGACGACGGTCAGGGCGACTGTGACAGCGACAACCAGTGCGCGCCAGGCCTCCACTGCGCCACCGATGTCGGCCCGATCTACGGCCTCCCCGTCGGCTGGGACGTCTGTGTCAGCGAGGTCGAGTGCCCCGCCTACGACCCGCAAAACCCCGACGCCTCCTTCTGCACCGCCGGCTGCCCCTGCAGCTCCGGTCAGGGCGACTGCGACTACGACAACCAGTGCGACGACGGGCTTGTCTGCACCCACAACGTCGGCGACCTCTACGGACTGCCCGCCTCCTGGGACGTCTGCTTGCCGGCGTAGCAGCCTGAGGTGAGAGTCCGGCGCGCTCTTGCCACAGGCCGACCCTCGCGCCTCCGACATCACGCAGCGGTACTGGTCCGTACCGCGAGTTCTGGCGGAGACGAGAGGATCGGCGAGGGCGCAAGGGCGTGCCGGTCTCTTGCCACAGGCCGCTAGCTCCTGATCGCGAAGCGCATCGGCCGACATGACCTCGCACAGGTCATGTCGGCCCTCTCCGTAGAATCACTCGAAGATGCGAGGAGCCCGCAGGGCCGAGGGTCGCCCATCGAGCGATCCGCGCGTCTTCACCCGGCGCAAGATCGAGTAGTGTCCACCCTCGCCCATGCTCTCCGTCCTCTCTCCCGCCAAGAAGCTCGACCTGACCCCGCCACCGATCGCCGTCGCGCCGACGACCCCAACGCTGATAAACGACGCACAGACGCTGATGCGGACGACCCGCGGCCTGACCCAGGCCAAGATCCGCGAGCTGATGAAGCTAAGCCCTGAGCTGGCCAAGCTGAACTACGACCGCTACCGCAGCTTCGAGCTCCCCTTCACCCCCGCGAACGCCACACCGGCGAGCTTCGCCTTCGCCGGCGATGTCTACCGCGGGCTCGACGCGCGAAGCCTCGCGAAGCCCGACCTCGAGTGGGCCCAAGAGCGCGTCCTCATCCTCTCCGGCCTCTTCGGCCTGCTCCGCCCGCTCGATCTGATCCAGCCCTACCGCCTCGAGATGGGGACCAAGCTGGCGACCCGCCGCGGGAAGAACCTCTACGAGTTCTGGGGAGGGCGGGTCCGCGAGCTCCTCGACAGCGCCCTCGAGGGCCACGACGATCCGAGCCTCGTCAACCTCGCGAGCAACGAATACTTTAAGGCGGTCCAGGTCAAGCAGCTCGACCGCCGAGTGATCCATATCGTCTTTGAGGACTGGAAAGAGGACCCCGACGAGGGCACGGTGATCAGCTTTATGGCCAAGGTCGCGCGCGGACAGATGGCCCGCTACATCATCACCGAGCGCGTCGATCGGGCCGAGGGTCTGAAAGACTTCGCCCTCGAGCGCTACCGCTTCGACGGGTCGCGCTCGAGCGCGACGACGTGGGTGTTCAAGCGGAGGTTCATCCCCGTGGGCAAGTGAGCAGCCCGCACCGACGCTACCCGACCCGAGCCCCCAGTCTCAGGAGAGCTGTCGCCCTCACGCTCGTCTGCGATCTTCGCAGGCGGTGCGTCATGCACGTCGCCGAAGGGCCCTCGAAGGCGGCGCTGTAGAGCTTCTTCCGCGAGCTCGATCCGCGTAGGCTCGCCTCCCTCCATCGCGGCGCCGACTACACGCCGGTGATCGTCCGCAGCGCGTCCTTCAACGTCCGCATGCACATCTCCGGCGGGATCGGCCGGCTCAGGCTCGCCATCGTCTGCGCGCTCTCGGGCGAAATGCCGGTCAGGTACGCCTTCGCGCCCAGGAGGCTGAGCGCGCTCGTGAGGCGGAGCAGCTCGTTCGCCATCAGCTCGTCGACCGTGTCGATCCCCGTAAGGTCGACGATCACCGCGTGGGCCTGCCGAGCGCTGACGGCGACGAGCAGCTTCTCGCGGACGACCTGGCTCCGCCGAAGGTCGAAGTGACCGGCCAGCGGCAGCGCGAGAACCCCGCTCCAGACCTCGATGATCGGGGAGGTCAACGCCATGACCTCGCGGGTCTCCGCCTCTCCTGCGAGCATCCGCTCGCTCAGCGCCTCTCGCTCCAGCTGCGCCGCCTCGGCGGCCTCGAGCTGCGCCTCCGCCTCCGCCTGCGCCCTCCGAGCCTCGGTCACGTTCGCAAACTCGACCACCGCAAAGCGGTCGCCGAGCGGGTGGACGACGATGGAGAACACGCCGTCGAGGACGAGCTCGTCCTGATAGGGCACATCGCCGAGCGCCATCCCCTCGCCGCTCTCGATGACCCCTGTGAAGACCCCTGGGAGCGGTGTGCTGAGCGAGCCCACAAACCCCTCTCCGATCGGCCGCCCGACCACAGCCGCTCGCTCAACGCTGAGAAAGCGAGCCGCTGCCAGGTTGCAGAGCCGCAAGACCAAAGAGCTCGGAACCCCGGACTCCATCAGCTCCCAGACGCACACACCCACGCTCAGGGAGTCGATGACCCGCTCGAGACAATGCTCCACCTGCGTCATGGCCGGAGAGTATCCCAAAGCTGGCGGTCAATTCTTCTCGCCGGGGCGCGCAGCAAGGTTCTGAGGGCCCAAAACCGCGCATCAGCGAGGGGGACCTCTCGCCACGGACTCCTAGCCCAACCGCTCGAGCACCCTCTCGCCGAGCTCGACCCCGGCGAGGAACGCCCCTTCAGCCCCGCCCTTCGCCGAGAACGCCGAGCCGGTGAGGCCGAGCCGACGACCGCCGTCGAGCTCGATCATCATCGGCGAGCCGAGGCGCTCCCCCGGCCCCAGGTTGGCGTAGCGCCAGCGCTGAAAGAACGTCCACAGAGGCTGGCCGAGCCCCTGAGGCAGGTGTGCTGCAGCGGCGGCGAGGAGCTCGGCGCCCCACTCTGCGGGCGGCTCTTCGAGCTGCTCGATCGACCAGCTCGGCGTCGCCTGGACGACCAAGGCGTGGACCTGCGGCTCAGAGCGCTTGCTCGAATCATGGGAGATCCGGGCGATCGCCCGATCGCCGCGCGGGTAGAGGATGTCCCACGGCGGCGCCACACGATCCCGCGAGTAGCCGGCGATCGCGGTCAGACAGGGCGTCGGGCTCAGGCTCCCGAGCTCCTCGAGCAGCCGACCTAGCGCGTCCCCATCCCGGCCGCTCCGCGCCACCTCGCCCTTCGCGAGCTCCTCCAACAAGGCTTGCGCCTGGGGCACCGGCGCCGTGACGATGATCGTCGGCGCGGCGAAGCTGCGACCGTCCTCGGCCAAGAGCCTCCCGGGCTCGCAGCCGACGATCCTGGCGGAGGTCGCGAGCTCAACCCCTGCGGCGAGACCCTTGGCGAAGGTCGTCAGCCCCGCGGCGAAGGCGAAGCGCCGCTCTCCCGGCTCAAACGCCCGCGGAAGACAGGGCGCCCCATCACCGACGACCCTCCGGGGCCACTCGACGCAGCCCGCGGTGGCGTTCAAGACATCGATAAAGCCGGGGTCCGAGCCGTGCAAGAACGAGAGCGCGTGATCGACAGGCTGTCCGTCGAAGCGCCGCGTCGCACAACGACCGCCGACGCCCCGGGCCTTGTCGACGACCACAACCCGGAGCCCAGGCCGAGCCGCGCGCAGGGTCCGAGCGCAGCTCAGGCCCGCGATCCCTGCGCCGACGATGACGATATCCGCGACAGTTTCGGTGGGAGCTGTGGCGGTCGGCCGAGTCACGGGCAAAGAGTAGCGCAGGACGCAGCGACGACCGTCACCGTCACTGTGCCCGGGCATACCGTCGGTCCCAACGATCGAACTCGAGTATCGGCGGTCGCCGAGCCCGAGCCAGAGCCCGAGCCCGAACCCGAACCCGAGCCCGCGAGAGGACCGCTCGCCTCCCCGCTCGCAGAGGTCGACTCGCCCTCGCGATATCCCACAGGCGGTGATAAGCGCGATGAGCGCGACAAGCGCAGTCATCACGACGGTCAGCGTCGGGCGAATGGAGCGAGAGAGGCTCTGATGCTCATGCCGGACATCGGCGGCTCGAAATCCGGACTTCTGGGGGGAGAGGGGGGACGACGCCCGAGAGCAACCCCGCCTCCAAGTATGGCTGTGCGGAGTTCAACCGGATGAAGACGACTCTGGCCTTGTGTCCTTTCCTGGCACCAGCGCCCCCCCAGACGTAGGAATGGCGCCTTTTTCGAGGCCCCATCGCATGTCGGGAAAGCGGCGACCGCGGCGTCAAGGCGCCTCGAAGTGTGGCCACGACGGACCCCGACGAGGAGCACCCGGCGCTTGAGGTAGGCGCGAGACCGACACTCCTTTGCGCGCGCCGGCCAGAGTTCTTCACTGGCACGTTGCCAGGTTCCCTGCCAGGTTCGCAACTATGCCCGCACAGCTGCTCCTCCTCGCCAGTGCCCTCTCCTCGAGCGCAGGTCTAGAGCCGTCTCCCGGGCCGTCTCCCTCGGTGTCGGCCAGCTCGGGAGAGATTGCGCCGACCGAGCGGAAGGCCTCGTCGCCGATCGAGGCGGCCCCCTCCACGGTCCCGGTGACGACCGCCCCGGCGAGCGACGACGTCGAGCCGACGACGTCGAACCGGACGGACGTCGCCGTCCCCCCCTCCGAGAGAACGACGCCAGCCTCCGCGAGCCACGACCACGACCACGACCGCGACCACGACCGCGACCACGACCACGACCACGACCACGACCACGACCGCGACCACGACCACGACCACGACCACGACCGCAGCCACGGCAACCTCTGGGACCCGCCGAAGAGACCGCTCAGCCGACGTCAGCGCGCCGGCAAGGCGCCGATCTCTGTCCGCCTCAAGACCCTCGGCGAGCTCGGCTCGCTCAACGTGCTCGCCCACAGCCTCCAGCTCGGAAAGAACGGCACCGAGCTCGATCTGCAGCGGGACGGCCGTCAGGACACGATGTTCTTCTTCCGTAGGCTCTCAGCAGAGCTCGAGATCGACGACCACCACCAGATCATCCTCCTCTATCAGCCCATCAGCTTCAACACACAGACGGTCCTGATGGAGGACCTCGTCGCCGACGACGTGACCTTTCCGGCGATGTCCGGCCTCTCGATCTTCTACGGCTTCGACATCTACCGCCTCAGCTACGCCTACGACTTCTTCACCGATCCGGAGCAGGAGCTCGCCGTCGGCTTCTCGATGCAGGTCCGCAACTTCCGACAGAGCTACGTCTCGAGCGACGGCGAGCACTCGGTGACCAACACCAACATCGGTGCGGTGCCGATCATCAAGGTCCGCGGCCGTCACCAGCTAAAGCGGGCCAACTTCTGGTACGGCGGCGAGCTCGACGGCTTCTACGCCAACATCCCCTACATCAACGGCGGTGACGATCCGGTCGAGGGTCTGATCGTCGACGCCAGCCTCCGCGCTGGAGTGACGATCGCCAAGGTCGTCCGCCCCTTCGCCAACCTCCGCTACATCGGCGGCGGTGGCAAAGGGACGAGCAGCGACAAGGTGGGCTTTGGCGACGGCTACAGCAGCAACTGGCTGCACACGATCGCCTTCTCGCTCGGCGCCGAGGTGACCATCCCGGCGGTCGTCGGCGACCGAAAGGCGCGCGACCGTGAGATCGCCGCCCGCAAAGCCCGGCGCAAGGCCCGAAGGTAGACTCAGGGAGCTCACGCCGCGCCCCGAAACACCCATGTCGACGACGAGAGAGACACTCCGCCCCCCCCGACCTTGCCCACGGGTCACGAGTGCACTGACGACGCTCGCCCTCGCAGGGCTGACGATGCTCCCCCCGGGCTGCCAAGCGCAGCCCTCTCCCCAAGGTGCCGGCGATCCCAGCGTGAAGACCGAGGCCAACACAGACCCAGCCAAGGCCGACACCGCTGCCGCAGACAAGACCGCCGCCGACAGAGCTGGGACCGCGGAGAAGACCCCCCCACACCAAGACCGCGAAGAGCGGGCGAAGACCGCCGCCGACGGCCCGTCATCGATCCCCGACGGGCCCACCACCGAGCCCCAATACCACGTCATCGCCAGGACCAAAGACAGTGTGAAAGACGACGGCGAGGGCTACCCACGCTTTCGTGTCTTTGGCACCGACGACGGCGAAGTCCTGGTCGCGCACGGCCCGTGGTTGATGCGTCCCGACGCCGACGGCACCCTCGAGAACGATCCCATGTGGGTCCGCGGGATCGAGCCCCACGAGCGCGATCCCATGGCCGTCACCCTCGCGGTCGACTGGACAATCCACAGCCTCGGCGGTCGCTGGCCCGACGAGCTCTACATGGCGACCGCCTACATCCCCCCCTTCCGAGCCGGCAACACCTACAACCAGACCTACCGCTGGCTCGGCGACCGCTGGCTCCGCCTCGACACCGAGCGGCCGCGCTATGTCTCCTTCCCGGAGCGCGTCGAGGCCTGGGGGGGCTCGATCATCGCCCTTCGGAGCTTCAGCCCCCGCTACCGCAAGGTCTACGCCGAGATGGGCCCTCCTGCGCCCGAGGAGCGAGCGATCCGAGCGGCGATCGCCAAGGTCAAGCCCCTCTCGGTCTACGCCGGCCCCGCAAAGGCCCCGCGACTACCTGAGACGATCGCCGACTTCGACACCCTGCCGTCGGGCAAGCTCATGGGCATCACCACCGCGCAACCACCACGGCTCCTCACCTACGATCCAAAGACAGAGGAGACGACGACGTCTCCGCTACCCGACGCGGATGACTCCGGCATCAACGGTATCGTTCTCGTCGCTGATGATCGCGGCTACGTCTTCGGCAGCGCCCCAAACCACAAGTTTGAGCAGAGCGACCCCTACCTCGCCCGCTTCGACGGCGAGACCTGGCACAGGGAGAAGGGCCCCCCTTGCGGCGAGGGGCTGATCGGGGCCTCATGGTCGAAAACCGCGGGCCTCTACGCCATCTGCCTCAACGATCAGGACTTCGGGGTCTACCCGAGCGGCGATCTATGGCGTCTGATCTCCGGCGGTTGGATCGAGGTCGAGCTCCCGCTGCGCGGCTCTGTGACCGGGGTCGTCGCCGACGGTATAGGCGGCGTCTGGATCGCCACCACACAAGCGGCCTACGGTCCGAGGCGCCCGCGAAAGATCCTCGAGGTCGGCGGCTTTGACGACATCGTCACGCGGATGGCCGAGCACGGCGATCCGAGCCCCACTCGTCTGCGCTGCGAGCCGATGCTCGAGATGCACTACACCCTCCTACGCGGTGACGTCGGCGGCGACCATCGCCAAGAGAAAGACCTCCTCACGCGGGCCCTCGCCGGCGACGACGGCCTCGACTCGGTCGAGGTCGTCGAGGTCCAGTTCCGCGACGAGCCCCGCCTCGCCCTCCAGGTGAGCGGAACGATCGAAGCGCCCTCGATCCGCAGGATCGAAGGGGCCTTCGGCGAGCGCCTCGGCGACACGTACTGCTTCGTCCGTGAGCCCCTCTAGCAGGCCGCGCTGTACGCCAGCTGGCGAGATCGCGGGTGCTCCACGTCCCGCGCGAGGGCTTCATCCTTCATCCTTCATCCTCGCTCCCGGTCCGTCGGCGGCACACAAGTCGCGTCGCCACGGCCCTCAACAAGCTCGCGCTCTCCCCCTTCAACCGCGAGCCACCGCCACGAGCTCGTACTACGGACGAAAACGAGCCTCCTGCGGGACGCATGGGCACAATTTCACCTTGGCGGAGCACCGCGAACGTGTAACCAAGGGTACCCCCTGGGAAGGAGACACGCATGAGCACCAAGGAACCCCTGTTGCATGAAATCCTCGCGGTCGAGCAAGAAGTCAAGGCCAAGGCCGAGCGCGCCCGAAACCAGCTCATCGAGACCTTCCGCAGCAAGCAGACGCACTTCACCGGCATCCGTCGGACCTTCCGCCCCTTCTCTGTCGATGAGAAGAGCGGCGAGCTCGGAGGAGAGCGTCTCGAGGCTGAGACCCGCCTAGCGAAGACTGTCCACGAGGAGCTCGCAGCGGCGCTCCGCGAGGTCGGCAAGGCCGTCGACCTCGGCTTCCAGCTCGACGAGGCCAACACACGCGCACGCGCTGACATTGTCGTCGACGGCGAGGTCCTGATCGCCGACGTCCCGGCGACCTTCCTCCTCCAGCTCGAACGTCGGCTCAAGGAGGTCCGCGCGGTCTTCAAGGAGGCACCCACCTACGATCCGGTCCGCCTGTGGAGCGTCGACCCTTCAGCGGACAAGAAGCACGTGCTCCGGGCTGAGCCGGTGACGACGATCCGCAAGCAACGCTCGCGCAAGTACAACGTCATGGTCGAGGCGACCAAGGAGCACCCCGCCCAGGTCGACATCGTCGAGATCGACGATCCGGTCGGCGAGATCCGCTCGTACGAGTGGACGGGAATGCTCTCAACCGGGAAGAAGAGCGCGCTCCTCGAGCACGTCGACCGCCTCCTAGGAGCGGTCAAGCAAGCGCGATCACGGGCGAACACGGTCCGTGTCGACAAAACCAAGCAGATGGCGAAGAAGATCGCCGACTTCCTCTTGGCTCCCCTCGACTGAGCCCTCTTCCCAGCGCTGAGCCCACACAGCGCCTGCGGGGGCTGTCCTCGCAGGCGCGCTGCTGGTATGGTCAAGGCACCTACGGGTCTAGGCTGTGACTGATCCTCAAACTCAGGCTCTATCCGAAGCTTCCCCTCCTTGTCAGGGAGACGGCGGCCGAAGACTAACACCCGTAGATTCATCCACCGGGCTCGCTCCGCATGCGTTGGGTATTGCTCCGAAGGCCGCACGGAAGTGGGGGTTCGAATCCCCCCCGATTGTAGCTCGGTCGTCCAACGGTAGGACACCGTGGTCACACGACCTTCACGTCTCGCCCGTCGCCCTGAGCAAGGGGGCCCAGCGAAGGTAGCTCAGTCGGTAGAGCGCCACCTTGACAAGGTGGAGGCCGCTGGTTCGATACCAGCCCTTTGCAGGGCACATCCCATTACAAGGATGTGCCCCTTTTTTTCCCCGCGGGCCCGCCCCCCAGGGCGCGCATCGATCCTCACCGGTCGACACAGTGACCGCCCCTACTGCTGCGATGAGTGTACACACTCGGACGAACCCGTAGCGTCGGCGCCCGTGATCACCGAGCGGCCAACCGCCCCGCGACGACCGAAAGTGCACCTCCTGCGCGACACTCTGCCTGTTCCTCGGGATTTGCGGGCTCCGGACAGCTCCTCCTTGGTAGAGTGTGAAGGCTGCCAATGACATGATGCGGCCCTTGTACTCCTCCTTGTCCACTCTCCTCAGCGAACGCTCGACTCCTCCGCCCGTCGAGAGCGAGACCCGCGGCAGGCGAGCGGCGCGAGCGGGGCCGCGGCGAAGGGCCCGTCCGGAGACGGAAGACACGCCGCCACAGGCCCCGCCCGGACTGTCCTGACAGGAGATTTCCTTGTGACCGAGCCCAGAGCGCCCTCTCCTGACGCGACGACAAGCCGAGCCTCCTATGAACACACGATCTATCCCCCCCCTCTTCACGGTGATCGCTCTCGTCGCGGCGTGCTCGCCCAGCCCAAACGCGACCTCGGCAGACGGCGCGACGACGACCGCGACGACCGGCACCACGACCGGCACCGCGACCAGCACTGCGACCGGCACTGCGACCGGCACTGCGACCGGCACTGCGACCAGCCCGGACACCACAGACACCGCCTCGACCACCGAGGACCCCACGGGCTCACCGCTGCAGCCGCCGATCGGCATCACGTTTGACCTCCACCCCGATCCATTTCCTCAGAACACTTCGCTCGAGGTTCGGCGGGTCGACTTTCAGCGTCAGCTCGACAATATCGAGTGGCTCCTCGACACGGTCGAGCCCTACGGGGTGAAGATCTCGTTCCTCGCCGCGGGCGAGTTCTATGAGTTCTGCCTCGAGGAGTCCGAGCGAGACGCCTGTTTCCCGATCATCGAGCGCCTCTACCAGAACAGCGGTGTTATCTCCACCCACCACCACGACAATATGCGCGCCGGAGCCCATGATTGGCCGGCGATCGACCGCACCGATCCCGTTCAGGTTGACGCGGTGTGGGCCGACAATAATGCGATGACCAACGAGGTGATCCGCCAAGCTCTGGGGATCGAGGGCGACGCCGATCAGCGGGCGATCAATGTCGCGACAGAGTCCCATGTTCCAGAAGACCTCGAGCGAAAGGCGATGCTGATGGAGGAATTTGGCTACACCGTCCGCGAGGGCGGCGGAGATCAGATCCTCGCTGCGTACTTCGGACATCAGCCCTTCCAGCCCTTCCGACCTGGCGACACCGTGATCAGCGAAGACCTCTCGACTCCGTTCGTCACCGTGCCCCAGGGGATGGTGATCGGCGAATTCGGTGACCATGCCAATGTATGGCAGGACGGCCGCGCGCCCCACAAGACCGCCGACTTCCTCCAACTCCTCGTCAACTGGTCGGAGCGCGAGCGCCTCGGCGAGGCGCCCAAGGTGTGGTCCTTCGGCTGGGGCGCCCACTCCCAAGACTTCGATCCAGGGTCGCCCTCTCGGCAGGCGGTCGAGGAGTTCATCCCATGGCTGAGCGAAAACATGGTGAATGTGACCTCCGGCGCGGGTCACCCAGTGGCCCGCTTCGCCTCGTACATCGAGACTCGTGACCAGCTCATCGCCTGGGAGGAGGAGCACCCCGGCGAGTCATCCTTCGACTATCCGCTCATGGAGGAGGATTTTGCCGCCTATCCCTATCTTGAGTGGGCGAACCGCTATCTGCGCGTGGTCGACTTTGAGGCCACGGTCGACGCCCCCGAGGGGCTCCGCATCTTTCGTCTCGCCGGCGAGGGACACCCGCTCCTGCTCGTAATCCCCTGGGGCGCGTCCGAGCCTGTCAAGGTCGACGCCTCCTCGCTCGGCGGCGCTGAGGTGCGGCGTGTCGACCTGACCAGCGGCGACACGGTCACGCTCGACGCCGCCGACGTCGAGGTCGGCCCCGGACCGGCGCTCCTCTGCCTTCCCGAGGATTGTGACGCGATCCTGGCGATCGAGCCCGGCGGCGATACGCCCTGCGCCATCGGATGCGAGGCCGACATGGTCTGTTGCCCCGACGCACTTCCCTGTGCTGGTCAATGCGTCCCCGACTGCCGGGTCGACGGCAACACTTGCCCGCCGCCACAGCCGACGTGTAACCCGATGACCGGGCTCTGCAGCGCATAGTCGACCTCCACCTCCAACCTGGTCAAATCGCCCTGCCGTCGGGCGCTCGTTCGACGTCAAGGGCGAGGTCTCGCCTCTGCTCGCCGGGGTCACGGGCTGGTCGTGGCACTCTTCGCCCCACGACGAGGAGTGCACGTGGCTGCTCCTGCCCGAGTCGGCGGCTCGTTGCGCGCAATGCCGCGCTTCGGTGGCCTCGTGCGTCCGGGCCTCGATCCAAGGGCGCCATCGATCACGAAAGACAGTCACCGTAGACCGGCGACGCCCCCGTGAAGCCGCGCGACTGAGGCCCTCCCCCCCCCATGCTCGCGCGAAGCCCCGAGGCCGCCGCGAGGCTCGCGGAGGCCTTGGCGGACCGCCAAGGAACCCGTCAACGTCAAGGAGAGAAACCACCGGAGACAATGACAGTCTTGTGTTTTGAAATACATACATTTCAAAACCT
>Ga0316189_10003029_pt1 | contig 16378 bp, 15 predicted proteins | sample LowCovwburrow_MG_FD_204930 | JGI IMG/M metagenome (GOLD analysis project Ga0316189, IMG submission 204930) | Coastal sediment microbial communities from Maine, United States - Lowes Cove worm burrow | ecosystem: Environmental > Aquatic > Marine > Coastal > Sediment | place: USA: Maine... | reverse complement strand
TTTTGCCAAACCAGGGGAATATACCCTGCCTGTAAGCAACCAGCAGCCAGTCGACGCTAAGCCTGCCACCGGCTGCCAGTAAACCATTTGGCTCCGCCAGCGCTAGCTCGGTATCGGGGAAGTAAGGCGCTTGTTTTGGATCTAGCCAGCGAATCATAAATATATAAAATACAATAACTTATAGCCGATACTTAAAGTTAATTAGCTTAATTGAAGCTTGCGATAGGGCGAGTGTTTCATGAGATCTGCCTGATATTCATCGATATAACGTCTTTCCTGGTCGAGAAAATTTGCAATGGCATCAACAAAACCAGGTTCGGCCAGCCAATGACCCGACCAGGTTCTGGTTGGCAAAAAACCTCGGCTGAGTTTATGTTCACCCTGTGCACCGGGGTCGAACCATTCGAGCCCGTGTTCGATACAATAATCGATGCCCTGATAGTAGCAACATTCGAAATGCAAATTCTGGTAAAAACTCTGGCATCCCCAGACGCGGCCAAATAAATGGGTATCACTGCGAAAAAATAGCGAGCAGGCAACAATTTCGCCATCTTTACGAGCAATTGCCACCAGGGTGTTTTCGCCGAGATGTTGGCCGAGATGCATAAAGAAAGCGCTGTTCAGTGTTGCGGTGCCGTATTTACGATCATAAATACCCTGATATAAATCAGCGACTATTTGCCAATCCTGATCGGATAGTTCATTGCCCGTGTGCATTTTGATATCCAGCCCATAGGCCTGACTGCTTTGCCTTTCCTTGCGAATATTTTTACGTTTTCGTGATGATAATTGCGCGAGGAAATCGTCAAAGCTTTGATAATCGAGGTTTTGCCAGTGAAACTGAATATCGCAACGTAGCATAAAGTCACGATTTTCGAGTGACTTAAGCGTGGCCTGTTGTTCGAAAAGAACATGCCACGAACTGAGCTTGTGCTCCGTGCAAAACTGGATCGCCGCACTCGACAATAACGCTCGATACCTTTTCCTTTGATCGGCGTCTTTGAGCTTTTCCAGGTTCAATAAAAACCGCTCACCAGTAGCCGGCGTATAGGGAATAGCAGTCACCAGCTTCGGATAGTATTCCAGGCCCTGGCGTTGATAGGCATTAGCCCAGGCATGATCGAATACCAGTTCGCCGTAGGAGTTAGTTTTTATATAGGCCGGCAAGGCAGCGACGAGTTGTTTATCTTCATAAATCAACAGGTAAACGGGATGCCAGCCAAAAGGCTTCAGGCAGCCGTGTAATTCCAGGCCATAAAGAAAAGCATGCCGGGTAAAGGGATAGTCGGGTTTCCCCAGTCTATCCCATTGCTCAGCATCAATTTCCGACAGGCTATGGCAAATGGTGACTTGCAAAGGTGGCGTTAATCCTGTCCGAGGGCGTCGAGGTATTTTTCGGCATCGAGTGCTGCCATGCAGCCACTACCGGCCGAGGTAATGGCCTGACGATAGACGTGGTCCATGACATCACCAGCGGCGAAAACACCTTCGACACTGGTTGCTGTGGCGTTGCCTGCGGTACCACTATTGACGGTGATGTAACCATTCGCCATGTCGAGCTGGTCTTTGAAGATATCGGTATTCGGCCTGTGCCCGATCGCGATGAAAATGCCGGTGACGTCCAGATCCTGAGTGCTGTCGTCGTTAACATTACGAATGCGCAGACCAGTAACACCTGAATCGTCGCCTAGCGCCTCGTCAAAACGGTTAAACCACTGAATGTCGACATTGCCGTTTTTGGCTTTTTCGAACAACTGATCCTGCAAAATCTTTTCGGATCGAAGTTTGTCGCGACGGTGTACCAGCGTGACCTTGCTGGCGATATTGGATAAATAAAGCGCCTCTTCGACTGCGGTATTGCCACCGCCTATCACGGCGACATGCTGATTTCGGAAAAAGAAACCATCGCAGGTAGCACAGGCGGAAACACCCTTGCCCTGAAATTTCTCTTCTGAAGGCTCACCCAGATACATGGCACTGGCACCGGTGGCGATTATCAGCGCATCGCAGCTGTATTCGCCGCTGTCCCCGACCAGGCGTTTGGGGCTGGCATCGAGTTCTACGGTATGGATATGGTCGAATATAATCTCGGTTTCGAAACGCTCGGCGTGCTTCTGCATGCGTTGCATCAAATCTGGCCCGGTCAGACCTTCGACATCACCCGGCCAGTTGTCGACATCGGTGGTGGTCATCAACTGTCCACCCGCTTCGAGGCCGGTGATCAGCACCGGATTTAAATTCGCTCGAGCGGCATAAACGGCTGCGGCGTATCCAGCCGGACCAGACCCTAAAATGATAAGACGACAATGTTTGGCTAATGACATGATTATTCCTGAAGAGAAAGCTGCGCTAAAAAGCAGGTAATGGTAAATGTTCAGGTTTCAATGTAAATAGACACACAGGAATATAATGTCTCAGGCGTTATTTGAATCAGGCTAAAGAAATAAACATTATTAACAGAAGGTTTGTGGCTCAGTTGGCCCATGATCAGTTAAAATAGCCGCCTTTTAGGCGAGATCAATTTTAGTGGCGCAGGCAAAAGCGAAACCCAGGGCAGCAGAACGAGAGCAAAAAATCATGTTCGCCAACCATATTAACCAGCGTTTGCGCGAGGTTGGGATGTTGCTGTCTTTTGCTGTTGCTGTTTATATCGTCGTCGCGCTGGTGAGTTACGATGCGCAGGATGCCTCCTGGTCGCACAGCGGTAGCAGTGATGAGATTTACAATTTCGGCGGCATCGCCGGCGCCTGGATCGCCGATTTATTATTTTATCTGTTTGGCTTTCTCTCGTTTCTATTGCCTACCATGATTTTCTACAACGGCATTATCCTCGTACGCACCCGCAATCTCAGCGTCGAAGATCGCTATCAAATGCTGGTGATTCGCTGGAGTGGCTTCGTGCTCACGCTAATTTCGGGCTGCGCACTGTCGAGCCTGCACTTCGGTGTTGAACCCGGGGTTTTGCCGCTCGATTCGGGTGGTATTCTCGGCCAGATTACCGGCAATTACTTTTCACAGGGGCTGGGGTTTCTGGGCGCGACCGTATTGCACCTGGCTTTGTTCCTCGCTGGCCTGACTTTGTTTACCGGCCTGTCCTGGCTGGCATTGGCGGATAACGTCGGCAAATTCACCTTGCTGTTGGTCGAAAAAATAGTTGATCGCTATTATCTACTGCGCGACAAAGTCGAAGGCAAACGCAATCGTGAACAACGCGAACTCGTCGTCTCGGTGAAAAAAGAAGTTCAGGAAAAGCGCAAACCCATCAAAATTGAGCCTGTCGTTAGCCAGGTAGAGGAAAGCCAGCGTGTGATCAAGGAGAAACAGATCCCGCTTTTTCATAGTAATACCCAACAGGATTCTGCGATTCCGCCATTGTCCTTGCTCGACGACCCGAAACCAATGAAGCAGGGTTATAGCACCTCGGCATTGGAAGCCATGTCGCGACAGCTCGAACTCAAGTTACAGGACTTCGGCATCGAAATTCAGGTCGAATCTGTGCACCCCGGGCCGGTTATTACGCGTTTCGAAATACTCCCAGCAGCCGGTGTCAAAGTCAGCCAGATCAGTAATCTGGCGAAAGATCTGGCGCGTTCGCTCTCAGTCGTGGGTGTGCGTGTGGTTGAGATCATACCGGGCAAATCGGTTATGGGTCTGGAAATACCAAACGAACAGCGAGAGATTGTGGTGTTAAGCGAGATACTGCGCTCGCAGGCTTTCGATCACTCAAACTCGCCTTTGACCCTGGCATTGGGCAAGGATATCAGCGGTAACGCCGTGGTGGCTGATCTGGCCAAGATGCCACATCTGCTGGTCGCAGGCACCACCGGTTCGGGTAAGTCAGTTGCCATTAATGCAATGTTGTTAAGCTTGCTTTACAAATCGACAGCCGAAGACGTGCGCATGATTTTAATCGATCCGAAAATGCTCGAACTTAATATTTACGAAGGCATTCCTCACCTCATCGCCCCCGTGGTGACCGACATGAAAGAAGCCGCGAATGCCTTACGCTGGTGCGTCGCCGAAATGGAAAGACGTTACAAAGTCATGGCTGCGCTGGGCGTGCGCAATATCGCCGGTTATAACCGTAAAATTCGCGATGCCATCGCCGCCGGAGAACCGATCAAAGACCCGTTTTTCGACAAGAAGCAGTTGCTACTGTATCCCGATGCCAAACCCGACGATCTGGAAGCCTTGCCCTATATTGTCGTCGTTGTCGACGAATTTGCCGACATGATTATGGTAGTCGGCAAAAAGGTCGAGGAATTAATCGCCCGTCTGGCTCAAAAAGCCCGCGCCTGCGGTATCCACCTGTTGCTCGCCACGCAAAGACCTTCGGTAGATGTCATCACCGGTTTGATTAAATCGAATATCCCGACCCGGATCGCGTTTCAGGTATCGTCAAAAATCGATTCACGCACCATACTCGATCAAATGGGTGCGGAAACTCTATTGGGACACGGCGATATGCTATACCTGCCGCCCGGTACCAGTTTGCCCGAACGCGTCCACGGTGCATTTGTCGACGATCATGAAGTGCATGCCGTCATCGAAGAAATCAAAAAAAACGGTGCGCCGAATTACATCCCCAACGTGCTGGAAGAGTCGCCAACCACGCTTTTACCGGGCGAGAACCCGCGTGACGCTAACGGCGATGAAGTCGATCCGCTTTATGACGAGGCGGTCGCAGTCGTCACCGAAACTCGCAAGGCTTCAATCTCCTATGTGCAGCGGCGGCTTAAAATTGGTTACAACCGTGCCGCGCGCATGATCGAAGAAATGGAAGCCTCGGGCGTTGTCTCGCAGGTGCAGTCTAACGGTAGTCGAGAAGTGCTGGCGCCACCGCCACCTTCCATGGAACATTAAATGAAAAAGATAACTTTAATATTTGTGCTGGTTTTCACAGTTGTCAGTGCTGCTTATGCGGAAACCGCTGAACAGAGATTGAATAAGGCGCTTAAGAATTTGGACAATTTGACCGCTGATTTCAAGCAAACAGTGCTCGACGATGAAAAGCAGGTTGTTCAGCAAAGCAGTGGTCTCCTGGCAATTCAGCGTCCGGGCAAGTTTTCATGGATTTATAAAACACCCTACGAACAGCAAATTATCGCAGATGGCACAGAGCTGTGGATTTACGATGTCGACCTCGATCAGGTCACTGTTAAGCCGATAGACTCGGGTCTGGCAAGCGCGCCAATCATGATTTTGATGAAGCAGAACGAAATTGGTGAAGAGTTTATCGTTAACGAAGTAGGGCAGCGAAAATTCCTTTACTGGGTTGAACTCGAGCCCAAAACAACGGATCTGGAATATACCCACGTCTATATCGGCCTGGAAGATGGCAAGGTAAAAGCCATGGAGCTCCGTGACAACTTCGGCCAGAGCACTCAAATTGTTTTCGACAATCTGCGCCTGGACGTTGTCCACAATCCCAAAACCTTCAAGTTTGTACCGCCGGATGGGGTTGATGTTTTTGGGGTTGGTGGGTGAGGTTGGTAGAGGAGCTAGCCCCCCATATTTAAACAGGGCAGTTACACAGTTTGTTTTACACCCTCTAGGGCTCTTTTTTTATTTTTGTACATGGCTTTATCAGCATAATTAATAAGTACAGTTGTGTTTCTGCCATGTTTCGGATAATAGCTACAACCAATACTGAAGCCGAATTCTATGGTAATACCTTTGCCGTTTTTAAAAGGATATTTCATCGGCAGTTGCTCTACACGCTTGACTAGCGTCTGCAGATACTCTTCAGTCTTGATGTCTCTAAATAGAATAACGAACTCATCACCGCCAAAGCGGGCGACAGTGTCCATCTTACGAACAAAATCGTTCAATATGCTGGCAATATGCCGTAATAACATATCACCGACATGATGGCCGAACGTATCATTGACTGGTTTAAAATCATCTAAATCGATAAAGCATACGCCAAATATCGAGCCGTTGTGGTCATCCTCGGTAATTGCTGCATTTATCTGCTTACACAATAGCGAACGGTTAGGTAAGCCGGTTAAATAATCATGATCAGCAGCATGTTCTAGTTCTTTTTCAACGCGTTTTAAATAAGTCACATCCTGGCAGATTAGAATGCTTTCACAAACAATATCATTGCGTTTAACAGGTATGACTACGGCATGAAAAAAAACTTCTTCGCCCATACCAGATTTCGCATGCAGCATCCTTTCGCTATCACTTGTGATGTCGTTCGATCTGGTATAAAAAAACTCTGAATAATGAAAACCGATAATGTCATTTTCACTTATTCCCAGAAATTGCTGACAGGCACGATTTGCTTCAGTCAGAACGCCTTGCTGATCAATATGAAATGTAATCAGATGCTCATTAATTATATCAAAATTGCTTTTAGTTCTATCTTTCTCATGCCTGTGTGACAATGTTTTCTGGTTAACACTTTGAACAACCTCCGTGTATTTATGAAGCAGATCAGATTTTGCCGTGATATAGGCAATAAATACTTCTTGTTTTTTTGGTGATTTGATAACACCTATTTCTATATCGTAGTAAATATTCTTCTTACTAATCATGGGTAATTTAATCGTATCTTCACAGCGATCAAACAACGTCATCATTTCACGCTCTACGCCAACAAATGCCCAGAATGCTTCTCTTACATCTACACCGCAAACGACTCGGCTTTCATCATCAGCCAGTTTTGGAATGTTTTTACTAAACTCGATCAGTTCATATTGTCTAGAAAAAATGATATACGACATTCTATTTTTACATAACATCGATAAAACATCTGAATCATAGGTAGAAGATGACTTCATAATTATCCACTTACTACTGCTGTATTAATATCGTTAAAAATTGTGTTAACTGTGTCTCCAGTTTTTGCAGATGTTAAATAAACATGTCGAATATAAGGTGAGAGGGCTTTTACTTCATCTCGTTGAATCATAAAGTCACTTTCCAGATCGCTTTTATTAATTGCGACATATATAGGCGCATCCAAAATAATGCTCTGACACATTTTTATATGATGATTCAATGAAGCGACAGTATCCTGTCGTGTTGAATCTGCCACAATCACATAGGCTTTTGAACCATTCAGATACTGCTTTAAGAAAGAATTATGCTCTGTTCGGCCTTCCGTATCCCATATCATCATTATTGAATGTGTACCGTCACTCGATACTATGTTCTTTTTAGAAATAGTTGCACCGATGGTGCTCAAATAATCCTCACTGAATGTATTATCAACAAAACGCCTGATCAAGCTCGTTTTGCCTACACCGAAATCGCCTAGTATTACTATTTTGTATGAAAACATGGTTAAACTTCTTTACCTATCCTGATTGCCACAAAACGCGCAAATTCCGGGTTGGTTTTAACGTCGATATTCTCTGGTGGTTCATAATGGCTTGATATTTCAATAGCCTGAGAAACCATCAGTTTTTTACTCAGCATATCAAATACAACTTTTACTCTATTATCGACAATACGTTTATTGGCATTCTTTGAGCCAATTCCATCACTGTATCCTTCTACGTAGACAATTGCTTTAGTATCAAGCTGAGCCAGTTTTTTACTCAGTGCGACAAGTTTCATTTCATTTTCAGCTGAAATCTGATAACTATTACTTTCAAAATAAATAATTTCATGAATATCAGGAGGCGTTACTTCAACATTATAGCTAGCGTCCAACTGACCACTGATCTTTTTAATTTCTTCAGTCACTGTATGCAATCGCTTCTGGTCCCAGACCGTTCCCGATATTAATACGGTCGGATAATTGAATTCATATGTCAGATTCATACCCGCATCCGTGTTCAAACCATTTAATAGATACGATATGTTTGAGCTTATCTGCATAGGATTATCATACCCCGATACGGCAATAATCTTATTCTTCACCTGTTTCACACCGTGAACATTCCGCACTACATCACTTACAAGCTGTTTATAATATAGCAGCGGAACCTCGCCAGTTAAAGTAATGTGTCCTGCGTCCGATTCAGCGCTCAACCGATACGAGGTCAACTGTGGTGTTTTGTATATACGCTCGTTAACTTTCGAGCTTAGTGCGTCATCCTGATACTGGTGATAGGTGACCCACCCCACCCAGCCGATGATCAGAGCAGGCGCAATATATATCAATGGATGCATCTTCTGTTTTGTTTTATTATTTTCAGATGAGGACTGCAAAAGTGCGGACATTTTAGTACGGATATCGTCGACAGAAACATTGTCGAGATTTCCATCGAATGTTCTGATTTCATCACCATACTGTTTAACGATATTTTCCTGCATTGAGCGTATCGTGTCGTATATTTTTACACTTGCCCCCCCATCTATAATGACGGCCATATAACAGTATCCGGCAGACTCCAGAATAATCTTGCTGCCGCCGTATTCAATTTCACCTAATTCCTGATAGTCACTATTTTTCTCGACCCAGTCATTCACGAAGCTTTTTATCGCACTCATCATGGAGGCTAGCATCTCAGGTTCTACAATGGCTGTTTGAGAATTCTCCGCGATTGATAAAACTATCCCGCTTTCTCTATGGATGAGTAATACAGCCCTGATTAACGCGCCAGTATTTTCAGTTACCAGCAGATCTGATTCACTTACTCCTTTAACTCTAGCTCTTATTTTTCTTGTTACTGTATTAAATGATAACCCTGCTTGAACCTTGTTATTGATAGATTCAAGCATTTGAGTAAACATTTTTGAAGCATAGCGACTGACCATATTACCCATAACAGGGTAAAGTGCATCAACGACATCATCCTTCTGCGTTTCAATCTGCACACGAATTGCCTTGCCGATAAGAGGCGCTATTTGCTCGGCAATCTTGTCCTGTGAATTTTCAAAATTCCTGTCGATGAGACGATTGACTATAGGCGATATCGCTTCCTGTAATGCTTCATCTGGATGTGGTTTTTTTGCCGAGTCACTCATGTCGGAGAGCTACTATTTTGTCTGACTAGGATTTTTCTTTTTCGCTTGTTTTTGTTTTGCTTGTCTCAATATTAAGTTGCTGATTTATACCGCCACCCTTCATCTGTATTGCGGCTTCCATCAGGATGTTGGCGGCATCAGCACGCGATAGTTTAGTGCGCCCCATTTCAGTTAAATTCCCTTCCATGACTTCAAATAATTCATCCTGCAATGTGTCCATTTGACTTCGCAAGGCGTTTCTTATTTCAATCTGCTGCTTATGAAGCTGATCATGCTTCATGACACTATTTTCTTCCTGGGTATCTAGCGAGACCTGTAGGCGTTTTTCTAGCTTCAACGCGGAATCTCGAACGTCGGAGAGTTCATCCTGTTGACTGCTAATAATATTTTTAATTTTATTATTAGTCGCATTTATTTCACTGCTGATTCTGTTTTCAAAATCAAGCTGATTCTGCTCTGATTTTTTGCGCATCTCACTTTGTAGTGCTTTAATTCTTTCTTCATTTTTTTCAAATCGCTCAGTCATCTCTTTAAGGTGCGCGCCAAAAAGGATATCTCTGATTTGATCCACATTTCCTAATTGCTCAATATCAGCTTCAGGCTTTTTGTTGGTTACACTCTTCATAAAAAACACCTACGGCTTGTTTTATATTGTTTAACAGGGGGATGCGATGAATTAGACCGACTGTTATATATGGTTCTGAATCAGTCAAGTGATTTGCTAGATAGATGAGGACGGCATTTTAGCTCTTTTTACTCTTAAAACCAGCACTCTTATTCAGGTACTTATAGGTGATAAAAATCAAAAAATCAAGTAACCACCTGATATTTATAGTGTAACTATAAATATCAGTAAACAGCATGTGCGAGACATCCGAAAAATCGGATTCCAGGCTATTGAGAAATCAGCTCACCCACATCAGAACTTATACGACATGTAATTCAATTCTGGGGGGACATAACCTAATTATGCTACCATCTCCAATGGCTAGACTAGCAAGAGTGATACTGCCAGGTTACCCCACCATATTACCCAACTAAGGAACCGCCGACAGGACGTATTCTTTAAGGAAGAAGATTATTGCTATTACCTGGAGTTACTTAAAAAGTGGTGTGACGAAGAAGTTGCTAGGGTTAAATAGTTATGCGAAAGTTATGTCCCACCAAAATCAGCTGCTAGCCGGTCAGTATCACAACCAATGAGCGATTTATTCGAACAGGAAAAGGCTTTTCAGCCGCTGGCCGATCGCATGCGTCCGCAAAAACTCGATGAAGTCTTCGGGCAATCGCATTTGCTCGCCGAGGGTAAACCCTTACGCCAGGCAATTGAATCGAACCGTTTACATTCGATGCTGTTCTGGGGGCCGCCGGGTACCGGCAAAACGACCATTGCCCGCCTGATTGCGAGCTATTCTGACGCGCGTTTTCTAACTATCTCGGCGGTACTTTCGGGTGTTAAAGATATCCGTGAGGCGATTGAGCAGGCTAAGCAGTTCGGTGGCAAAACCGTATTATTTGTCGACGAAGTGCATCGTTTCAACAAGTCGCAGCAGGATGCGTTTTTGCCCTACATCGAAGACGGTACGATTTTGTTCGTCGGCGCAACCACCGAGAATCCATCCTTCGAATTAAACAATGCCCTGCTGTCGCGGACTCGAACCTATGTCTTGAAATCGATCCTGCCCGAGGAGATAGAAAAGGTGATTAGACGTGCATTGGCTGATATCGAAAAAGGCCTTGGCGCGATGGAACTCAGTATCGACGATGATGCCTGCCAACTACTGGCCAGAACCTGTGATGGCGATGCCCGTCGCGCGTTGACTTATCTGGAAATCATCAGCGATCTGGCCGAATCGAAACAGATTACTTGCAAACTGGTAGAAGATACGGTGGCGCAGGGTTTACGGCGCTTCGATAAGCAGGGCGACGTGTTTTACGATCAGATCTCGGCCCTGCATAAATCCGTGCGCGGTTCGGATCCAGATGCGTCGCTTTACTGGTTTTGTCGCATGGTCGATGGTGGTTGCGATCCGGTTTATATCTGCCGCCGCGTGGTACGTATTGCTGTCGAAGATATCGGCATCGCCGACCCGCGTGGACTCGATCTGGCCTTAAGCGGCTGGCAGACATTCGAACGCCTGGGTAGCCCGGAAGGCGAACTGGCGATCGCGCAGGCGATTGTTTATCTGGCCTGCGCGGCAAAAAGTAATGCGGTCTATTCGGCCTATAATCAGGCCATGGACGATGCACGGAATTCGGGTAGTCTCGATGTGCCATTGCATTTGCGTAATGCGCCGACAAAATTCATGGAAGATCAGGGTTTTGGCGAAAACTATCGTTATGCCCACGACGAAACCGATGGCTTTGCAGCAGGCGAGAATTATTTCCCCGAAGCCTTAAGCGGTCGGCAATATTACCATCCAGTGGATCGTGGCCTTGAAATAAAAATCGCCGAAAAGCTCAATTACCTGCGCTCGCGCAACTCATCAGAGTAGTCATGAAACGACCTTATTCGGAATCTTGCGAACAAAATAAATTCGCCATACTCGACGTCATACAGGCTTTTTTGCAACCGGGCATCGAAGTGCTTGAGATCGGCAGCGGCACGGCTCAGCATGCAATCTTCTTTGCCGAGAACCACCCGAGGATTTACTGGCAAACCTCAGATCGCGCCGCATATATCGAAGGCATCCAGAGCTGGCTGGATTTTGCAGGTTTGACGAACCTGGCGTCACCAATTGTTCTGGACGTGTGTGCGCAGTGGCCGGATAATACTTACGACCTGGTGTTTACTGCCAACAGCCTGCATATCATGGGTGAACAAGCCGCCGAGCAATGTATTAGGGGCGCTGCCAAAATACTCAAACCGGGCGGTAATTTGATTGTTTATGGCCCATTCAATTACGATGGCCGTTTCACCTCCGAGAGTAATTGCCGGTTTGAACAATGGCTCAAACAGCAAAACCCGGAAAGCGGGATAAAAGACTTTGAATGGCTGAATGAAATAGCGACAATAGCGGGCCTGACATTGCGTGACGATATCGCCATGCCGGCAAACAATCGTGTACTGATCTGGCAAAGCGAAACTTTACCCGCTAAATAGTGACTAACCGATGACAACCAATACGGCAAAACGCCGAATCCTCTAATTTGAGATTAATCATGAAATTGAATTTGAAAACCATCCTCAGCATACTTTTTGCCTTTTCTTTCAGTGTTGCCGGAGCGGCGGAAAACCGGTGGTATAGCGAAGCACAGGTTGCCCAAGGTGCGACTTTGTTCAAGCAAAACTGCGCCAGTTGTCATGGTGCTAATGGCGAGTCGGTTGCCGAACAGGATAATGTTAAACCCGCACCTGCTTTAGATGGAACAGCCCATACCTGGCATCATTCTATCGATCAATTACGCAAAACCATCAGTCTGGGCACCCAGCAGCTCGGTGGCCGTATGCCTGCATTCGCCGACAAACTGTCAGCCGACGAAATAGATCATGTGATTGCTTTTTTCCAGTCAAAATGGCCGCAGGCAACCTACGCCAGCTGGTCAGACCGTTTCGATGTCAAATCAAGTCAGCAGCAGGTCGCTGATGTCACCGAACTATTAAGGTTAAGACTGGGCACCAGTAATATTGAACCAGCGGTTGAAACCGGAATAAAAGGCGTTTATCAAACCAAATTCGATGATAAATATGCTTATCTTATCGATGATGGTCGCTATGTTTTCATCGGCGATTTAATCGATCTCAAACGGGCACGCAATTTGACAGAGCTAAGCCGTCGAGATGACGTGAAAAAAGCCATCGACCAGGTACCCGCATCTGACACGATTGTTTTTCCTGCCAAAGGCGATGAAAAAACTGTGCTGAATGTCTTTACTGATACCTCCTGTGGGTATTGCCAGAAACTCCACGAAGAAGTGAATTTCCTGCAGGAAGCCGGTATTAGCGTGCGTTATTTTGCCTTTCCTCGTGGCGGTAATCGTGGGCCGGGATATCAGGATCTGAAAAGTGTCTGGTGTGCAGAGAATCAACAGGAAGCCATGAGCATCGCCAAGGGTACCAAATCCGGTAATCTGGGCGCTGGTGATTGCGACAATGCACTCTCAGTGGACCGGGGCTTTGCCATGGGGCGTACAATCGGAATCACCGGTACGCCCGCCCTGTTTTCGGCGAATGGCACCAAGTTTAATGGTTATGTACCGCATCAGGAACTGATTCCGCTTCTCCTCAATGATCTGTAACCTGACCTGACCCGTATACACATCCAATCAATATCGCCGTTAATCAGCTGGACGTAAAACCATCTGTTTGACGGCGTTCTTTAATTTTTCAATAGAAGTTATAAAAAAATTGTTTTCGCGTATTTAAACGATTTATTTGGCCCTATGGGAATTTTTATTGTGCTAGTATTCCAGCGAAATATTCTTAAGAAAATACAGGTTTCAAACCAGTGATGTCCTCAGAAAAAGACAGCAATGATATCGAGTCCGATGCCGCGCAGGTAGAGCCCTCGGTCGCCATAGAAACTCAGGAAAAAACCAAAGAATACGGTGGGCCTAAAGGTAAAGAACCAACGCGATATGGCGATTGGGAAAAAAACGGGCGTTGCATCGACTTTTAAATTGCCAGGCTAATGACACATTACCGAGTGAATCGGCAGGATTATTATGAACACTAATTCCAGACACCCCATTTCACCCCATTTACAAATTTATCGGTTGCCGCTGACGGCGTTATTGTCAATAACCCATCGAGCAACTGGGGTTATCCTGGCCCTGGGGGCGGTTTTACTCATCTGGGTACTGGCCTCGTTATCGGCAGGTCCGGAAAGTTACGCTAAAGTGCAACCCGTTTTGCAACACTGGTTTGGGCAGCTCGTTCTGTTCGGCATCACCTTTTCGCTTTATTTCCACTTTTGCAACGGTATCCGTCATTTGTTCCTGGACGTCGGTATGGGATTCGAACTGGAAACCTCCGACAGGACAGCGAAGCTCGCCATCGTCGTTGCCATCATCTTAACCATTGCAACCTGGGTGGTTGCAGCAGGTATGGAGTAAGTCATGAGCGATTATCGTACCCCATTATCCAGAGTCAAAGGACTTGGCTCGGCCAAAGACGGCACATCGCATTTCTGGCATCAACGCCTGACCGCGATAGCACTTATACCACTGGTATTGTGGTTTGGCTTTGGTCTGGCGTCTTTACCAACCGATTACGACAGCCTGACCGGCTATATACAACAGCCAGCCATTGCTGTGGCGCTGATTTTGTTGATTGCATCGGTGTTTTACCACGCACAACTCGGCATTCAGATTATTCTTGAGGATTATGTCTCATCGCATGCCAAACGCACATTGATGATTATCGCTGTTAGTTTTACCTGTCTCATTTGTGCATTAATCGGCATTGTTGCCGTCATTAAGATTTTAGTTGGAGCCTAGCCAATGACGCAGGATTATAAAATAATTGATCACGCCTACGATGTCGTTATCGTCGGTGCCGGTGGCGCTGGTTTGCGTGCCACACTCGGAATGGCCGCAGCCGGTTTGTCCACCGCCTGTATCACCAAGGTGTTTCCAACTCGCAGTCATACCGTCGCCGCGCAAGGTGGTATGAGTGCCTCTCTCGGAAATATGGGTCCGGATAACTGGCGTTGGCATATGTACGACACAGTCAAAGGTTCCGACTGGTTAGGCGATCAGGATGCGATTGAATATATGTGTCGGGAAGCCGTGCCCGCTGTGATCGAACTGGAACATTACGGTGTGCCGTTTTCGCGCACCGAAGAAGGCAAAATATACCAGCGTCCATTCGGTGGTATGACCACCAATTTTGGTGAGGGCACTGCTCAACGTACCTGTGCCGCAGCGGATCGAACTGGACATGCCATTTTACATACGCTCTACCAGCAATCGCTCAAGCATAAAGCTGAATTCTTTATCGAGTATTTCGCTATCGATTTAATTATGGACGAAGGCGTTTGTCGTGGTGTTATCGCCTGGGATCTGGCAACCGGCGAATTGCATCGATTCCGCGCGCATACAGTTGTCCTGGCGACTGGTGGCTGCGGTCGCGCCTACTTCTCGGCAACCTCGGCGCACACCTGTACCGGTGATGGCAGCGCGATGGTGCTTCGTGCCGGACTGCCACTGCAGGATATGGAATTTGTGCAATTTCACCCGACCGGTATTTACGGTGCCGGTGTTTTGATCACCGAAGGTGTCCGCGGCGAAGGTGGCTATTTAACCAATTCTGAGGGTGAGCGTTTCATGGAACGCTATGCACCCAATGCCAAAGATCTGGCTTCGCGTGATGTCGTCAGCCGATCTATGACCATTGAAATTAACGAGGGCAGGGGAGTTGGCCCTAACAAAGATCATATCTATCTTCATCTTGAGCACCTCGGTGCCGAAGTCATCGATGAACGTCTGCCGGGCATTTCTGAATCGGCCGAAATTTTCGCCGGTGTGGATGTTAATAAAGAACCCATCCCGGTATTACCGACGGTTCATTACAATATGGGTGGCATACCGACCAACTACCATGGAGAAGTCGTCACCAGCAGAGACGGCGATCCAGATTCGGTGGTGCCGGGCTTAATGGCCATCGGTGAAGCGGCCTGTGTATCGGTTCATGGTGCGAATCGACTAGGTTCAAACTCATTACTGGATATCGTCGTATTTGGTCGTGCGGCGGCGCTTAGAGCCGCCGAAATCATTACGACCGGAACACCGCATAAGCCGCTTGGCGAAGAAAGCATCGAGCCTATCATTGCGCACTTCGACAGATTACGTCAGGCCTCTGGCGGAACCTCTACGGCAAAAATTCGAGATAATATGCAGCGCACCATGCAGAAGCATGCCGCGGTTTTCCGTACCGGTGATTCCATGCAGGAAGGTGTCGACAAGATGAATGAAGTCTTCGCCAGCTTTAAAGATGTCGGCATCACCGATAGAGGTTTAATCTGGAATACTGATCTGGTAGAGACGCTGGAACTCGAGAACTTGCTAGTGCAGGCGCAGGCCATCATTCAGGGGGCACTCAATCGCCCCGAAAGCCGCGGTGGTCATGCTCGTGAAGACTATGCCGAACGTGACGATAACGAGTGGATGAAACATACACTTGCCTGGGTCGATGAAGAAGGTCAGGTTAAATTCGATTATCGGCCCGTGCACATGTATACACTAACCGACGAAGCCGAAGTCATTCCGCCTAAAGAGCGCGTCTACTAACTTTTATAGAGGATTCATTCATGGCAGAATTTTCATTACCTGCGAATTCAGTCGTCAAACAGGGCAAGGTCGTCAAGGCCGCCGAAGGCACCAGGAATATAAAGCGATTTGTGATTTATCGCTACGATCCTGATTCGGGTGAAAATCCATCGACGGACACCTTCGAGGTCGATATGGATGATTGCGGACCAATGGTGCTTGATGCGTTGCTAAAGATCAAAGA
>Ga0316189_10003028_pt1 | contig 16380 bp, 12 predicted proteins | sample LowCovwburrow_MG_FD_204930 | JGI IMG/M metagenome (GOLD analysis project Ga0316189, IMG submission 204930) | Coastal sediment microbial communities from Maine, United States - Lowes Cove worm burrow | ecosystem: Environmental > Aquatic > Marine > Coastal > Sediment | place: USA: Maine... | reverse complement strand
GCTGCTGAATATGTAGGTAAATTTATTGGAACATTTCAAGAATACCCTCCACGAATGAAAGCGGCAAGTTTTAATTTAGGAGATACCATGAAAGCCTTACAAGAGGGCTCCGGCTCTAAGTAACTATATGATAATTACATAAGTAAGGGATTGTGTTTTTAAACACAATCCCTTACTTTTACTCATTATTTTTAATTAAAAAGAACTAACTATGAAAAAAAACATTTTCGTTTTAATGCTTTTGGCCTTTGCTTTCTCTCAAGCACAGACCAAAAAACCCAATATCCTAGTGATATGGGGAGATGATATTGGCTATTCCAATATTAGCATCAACAGTCAGGGAATGATGGGTTATCAAACGCCTAACATCGATAGGATTGGAAAAGAGGGTGCTGTATTCACCGATTGGTATGCACAGCAATCTTGTACAGCAGGAAGGGCAGCCTTTATTTTAGGCCAACATCCCTTTAGAACAGGCTTGTTAACCATTGGTATGCCAGGAGCAGATCAAGGCATTCAACCTAACCAACCCACTATAGCTGAGCTATTAAAACCTCAAGGATATACATCAGGTCAGTTTGGTAAAAATCACTTAGGTGACCGTGATGAAATGTTACCGACAAATCATGGTTTTGATGAATTTTATGGCAACCTATATCATTTAAATGCAGAAGAAGAGCCCGAAACGTATTACTATCCTAAAGACGAAGAATTCCATAAAAAATATGGACCTCGTGGGGTAATTCATTCCTATTCAGATGGAAAAATTGAAGATACGGGACCAATGACGCGTAAGCGTATGGAAACTGCAGATGAAGAGTTTACGTCAGCAGCTATTGCGTTTATAGAGAAAGCACACAAAGCAGGAAAACCATTTTTTGTTTGGTTGAGTGCAACAAGAATGCATGTTTGGACCCACCTTAAAGAAGAAAGTGTTGGCGTAACCGGCATCGGTCTGTATCCCGATGGTATGGTAGAGCACGACAAAGCCATAGGTACGGTTTTGGCCAAGCTTGAAGAATTAAAGATTATTGACAACACCGTAATCATGTATTCTACAGATAACGGCGCAGAAAAATTTACGTGGCCTGATGGCGGTACCACGCCATTTGCTGGCGAAAAAGGGTCTACCTGGGAAGGTGGCTTTAGAGTACCATCGGTTATCCGGTGGCCAGGTGTTATTAAGCCAGGTACTATAGACAACAACATATACTCTCATGAGGATATGATGCCAACCTTATTGGCAGCAGCCGGTGTGCCAGATATAAAAGAAAAAGTTTTAAAAGGATATAATGCGGCAGGTAAAACATTTAAAGCACATTTGGATGGCTTTAATATGATGCCTTTTTGGCAAGGAAAGGTTGAAGAAGCCCCCAGAAAGTCTATTTTCTATTTTGATGCTGCAGGCAACATGAATGCGATTCGCTACAATAACTGGAAATTACATTTCACCTATATGGAAGGGTCTATTAATGAAGGATTCCGAAAAACACCAGCGTGGCCCTTAGTGATTAACCTAAGAGCGGATCCTTTTGAAGTTTCTTGGAAGTCTTCCATGTACACAAGATGGTATGGTGACAATATGTGGTTATTTGTACCGGCACAAGCCCTTGCAGGGGAGTTCTTGTCAACCTTTAAAGAGTTTCCACCAGTAGCTGGAGGTACGTTGAGTATTGATAATGTGGTGAAGAAAATGACATCTAAGCCTCATAATTAAAGTAAAAACATAAAAAATCTTTAAGAATTGGCAGGTATGATTTGGGAACAGATTTCCTGCCAATTTTTTTTAATTACATCTTACAATGAGAAAAATTGCACTAGTACTAAGCTTTTTGGTTGTTTTAAGCAGCTGTAAAAGTGAGGTAAATCCAGAAACTACAGCCCAAACAGCTGATGTTAAAATGGATCCTTTACCTTCTTGGAATGAAGGAGAAACAAAGAACGCTATTATGGCCTATGTGAAAGGGGTGACTACCGAAGGAGATGCCAATTTTATACCAGAAATGGATCGTGTAGCCACTTTTGATAACGATGGGAACTTATGGTCTGAACAACCGGCTTATTTTCAATTGTTCTTCGCTATGGATCGCATTAAAGCCTTGGCAGATGAACATCCTGAATGGAAGACCACACAACCATATAAATCCGTATTGGAAGATGACATGAGTACGTTGATGTCTTATGGCGAACATGGACTACTTGAAATCGTGATGGCATCACACGCAGGAAATACCGTAACGGAATTTGAACAAATCGTTAAAGATTGGCTAGCAACGGCCAAACACCCACGTTTTAATCAGCCGTATAATGCGCTAGTCTATCAGCCTATGCTAGAGTTGTTAGACTACCTTAGAGCTAATGGATTTAAGACCTTTATCGTGTCTGGAGGTGGTATAGAATTTATGCGTCCATGGGTAGAAGAAGTCTATGGTATTCCAAAAGACCAAGTGGTTGGTAGCAGTATAAAGACTACTTTTCAAATGAACAACGGCAAAGCCGAGATTGTTCGCTTGGCAGAACTGGATTTCATTGATGATAAAGAGGGGAAACCTGTAGGTATCAATAAATTTATTGGCAGAAAACCTGTGTTCGCCTCTGGAAACTCAGATGGTGACCTTCAGATGTTACAGTATACGGACTCTAACAGCTATGAATCGTTTCAATTGTACCTGCACCACACCGATGCAGAAAGAGAATGGGCCTACGACAGAGACTCTCATATTGGTCGTTTGGACAAAGGACTTGATGAAGCGAATGAAAAGGGCTGGACCGTTATAGATATGCAAAAAGACTGGAATGTTGTTTATCCATTTCAACTAAACAAATAAATACGCACATTAATTGTAAAAAATCATGAAAAATTACTTGTATCTTTTTTTAGTAGCACTAGTCACAACCGGTTGCGGCAGTAGTGTTTCTGTGACATCGGATTACGATGAAACAACAGATTTCTCTCAATACAAAACCTTTTCCTACTACGGTTGGGCTGATAATAGTGACAAAATTTTAACGCAATTTGACAAAGATCGAATTGAATCTGCTTTTCAAAACGAATTTGCAAAACGGGGAATAACTTCAAATCAGGACAATGGTGATGCCATCATATCCCTGTATGTTGTTGTGGACCAAAAAACGAGTTATAGCTCTTACACAGACCATTATAATAATGGAATGTATGGCGGAATGTACGCTGGGAGATATCGATACCGATATGGTTATGGCGCTGGCTATGGAATGGGAACTAGTACCACAACCACTACGGAGAATAACTATGCGGTTGGAACACTTATTGTAGATGTTTTTGATGCCAAGGATAAAAAGCAAATCTGGCAGGGTATCGGGAAAAAGACAATCGATGATAATAAAGGCAAACGTGAAGAACGTATAAATGCAGCGGTTGCGAAAATAATGAAGGAATACCCTGTTCAATCTCAGGAATAGCTACATGCTAGCGTAATGAAAAAAGCGAGTGCTGTTATTTTACAATAGCACTCGTTTTGGTAGCACCTATTAGCATATACATTTTGTTTGTTGTGTATTTATGAAGCAGCTTTATATTGTTTTAGTCGTAGTGTTATGTGCAGTACCTAATGGATTTGCACAAGATAGCATAGTTGATCAAGAGGTTAAGGTAAATGAACAATTTTGGCTGGACTACAATCACGCTACTATCCTTAGTGAAACCCAGTCTATACGTACTCAAATCGCATTCCGAACGATTGTACCCAATGTTTTCAATCGTTTCCAAGCCGTTTCAACCGTAACGTTTAAAAACACAAAACAAGAGAATAAAATTTTGAGTCTAATAGACTCTTATCAATTGGGCGGTGGTGCTATTTATACGCAAAATAACAATACCACTGATAATTTTGAACTACGGCTAATTCAGGGATTCAAGTTTAATATCCCGACCATTAAACTAATCACCATAAATAACTATGTGCGATTAGAAGAACGCTTTCAAAATTCTTTTAACGACGATGGTTGGCGAAGTGGTTATCGTTTGCGCTACCAAATAGGCACCAATATTAGTTGGGCAAAACACTATCTAAGGTTTATAGAGGGCATCTACTTCCCCTTCAAGGCTGAATTCTTTTTTAATCTAAAAAAAACAGACCGTTTTAATGACGTGATTAGGATATCTCCGGGGGTAGGCTACAAATTTAAAAATAACTGGCGTTACGAGCTTTTTGCCATATTCAACCGAACTAAGAACATCACAGAAACCAATAACAAATCTAGCGACTTTATTCTGCGACTACGGGTGTACAGCGGCGGAAAAAAAGAAAAGGCCCTAGACGAACAACTAGATTTTCAACTAGATGATGGTGATTAAATTCACCCAGTACTAGTGTTAAAGGAACCTACTCTATTTTCTGTAAACTCTTCATCATGTTACTAGCATAAACAGCGGCTGTTTTATACGCTTCTTTGGGGTCATTAACATCTGAAGTGACCACAGCTACCAGCTGGTTATCACTGATTTCATCTAGATTGTAAGCTACGGTTTCTAAAACATAGTTATTGTACGTTCGGGTTGATGTAGATAATGGAATATAACCCCCAAAGGAACTGTAATAAGAACCATAGGCATACGGATTACCATAGTAATTGTAAAAGTTGCCATAATAACCTGGATAATAGTTTCCGTAGCTGGCTCCCACATACATCCCACTGCTAGATGTTGACGTAACCTGCTCCTTGTCTTTAATAACTGTTAGCACAATACCCGTATATCCTTCACTGCTCAAGAGACTCTTGATCAAAGCAACGCGTTCTTCTGATATTTCGCGATTAGGATATATTTTTGGTGCCTTTTTAAAACTTTCAGTAGCGGTTATCCCAACTGCTTGAAGCTCTAAGACTATTGCTTCCTCAAATGCAATACGGGCATGATCATCAGCTGTTCTGGCAATAACTAAAACGTTTTTCTCCTTAAAAATATCTACCACATTCTGATCAGCTTTCCAAGAACCGGTTACTTTCGATTTTGAAGAGGAACATCCTTGCATAAGAAAACAAACGGTAACGATGAAGACGGCTTTAAAGCTATTTGACATAAAGAAAAAGTTTTAGAAATAATTGATTAGTTTTTTATCGCATTTGGTTAAACTAAATTCCAAAAGGTGGGTAAAAATAATACCTATTTACTTATTCTAAGACAATGGGGATGCTAATTTTGCTTTTTAATGAGAATTTCTAGTCTTTTCAGCAGTACATACTAAAACTAAAACGTTGGTTTATTGAATAAAACTAGTTGAGAAATAGTAAAACCACCAGGAATACATATCACAATAAAATTTTGCAGCAGCTAGTTTTAAAACAAAAATGTAAATTTGCTAAGTTTTCATATATGTAGTAGTGCATTTCTAACCCTGGTCCAATATATGTAACTGTAAACCAAGAAAAACACACTAGATGAATAAATTACTATATGTACTTGTATGTTGCCTAACACTAGGCAATGTTTTTGGTCAAGTATACGCGGATAAACCAAAGGTGCTTAAAGACACCACCCCCTATAACTCATTACTTCCCATTTTTGGAAAAAAAGTGAAAGAGTTGGGTTTTGATTTACCCTACTCTGCTGGTCTTTCTGTAAATTATTTATGGCAAAAATCAGAGATCAGTATCTCTAACGTGAATGTGGGTTTCAATAATAGTCCGCTGTATGACGTAGATGAATTAATTAATTTTAATAGTACCACTGCCGAATCCAATGGAATTAATATTCGACCAGATATCTGGGTTTTTCCTTTTTTAAACGTGTATGGTATTATTGCCAATGCCCAATCTACAACGAACGTAGATGTGAGCATATGGGTGCCCCGTATTAACGAATCTGAAGAAATATTAAACATACAAACGAATCCTGAGTTTAACACGACGACTGCCGGTTTTGGGTTCACCCCAACGGCTGGCTTTTTTGGTGGGTGGATAGCCTTTGATATGAATTTTACCTGGACCGATGTAGATGCTCAGGAAAAACCAGTATTCGCCTTTGTTTTTGACCCCAGAATTGGAAAAACATTTGAATTAGCCAAACCTAACCGGAACATCTCTTTTTGGGTTGGAGGATTTCGTTTAAAAGTGAATAGAGACACGCGTGGGGATATAGCTTTAGGGGAGGTATTTCCGATACCGGAATGGGATCAAAAAATTACTTCTGCACAAGGAAAGGTTGGCGAAGCGCAAATAGAATTAGACACCTGGTGGGAAGATTTGTCCCCGATAGAGCAACGAAACCCGGTAAACGTTGTTAAACGCGAGGGTAATCAAAAGAAACTTAATCTAGCCTCGACTTTTTTAAATGCTGCGGAAAATGCCGTAGATACAGCGGACGGTTCTACCTTGCAATATACCTTGGACAAGAAGCAGAAAAGTATGTGGAACTTTGTGGTAGGCAGTCAGTTTCAACTGAATAAAAGTTGGATGATTCGTGCCGAATATGGTCATGCTTCAGGTCGTGACCAAGTCTTTTGTGGGCTACAATACCGCTTTGATTTATAAAGTGCTAATGCTTCACCCGTATACAAGTGCTTAAGTTAAGGTTTAGAAAACAGGGTTCTTTAAACCTGCCAAAAATGTAGTCCTAAAAAAAATTATATTTGTAGTATCCTTCCATAGAAAATTCAGTAATTGCCTTGTGCATAGGATAAGTGATTATAGCATCTCAAAATTAGGTGAAGATTTATAATTAAGTTCCTGATTAATCTATAGTTAAAAAGACCATTATGCCAGATACCGAACCAGTAAAACGATTTAAACTTTCTCAAAAAATTGAAATGTTTTTCAGACCCAGATTTTTGGCCCTGATTATCTCTATATTGTTAATGCTATGTGGTATACTCGCTACCGTTTTAGGAGCAAAAAAAATCATAAATGCAATTCTCATTTTTGCCGGTTTTCATGAAGGAAAACCAGGTGTTTATCTTATAGAATCTATAGATACCTTTCTTTTTTCACTTGTGATTTTCATTTTAGCCGGGGGTATCTTTAAGTTGTTCGTAGGTGATGAACATACTTTTAAGGATAGTATCGTTTTTTCCAAAATCATTAATTTCATGGATTTGAAGATTCTACTCTGGGAAACCTTATTGTTAACTATGACCGTTTGGTGTTCCATGGGCTTTTTCTTAAAACCCGAAAGACTATCTTACGAACTTTTGATTTTGCCAGTGAGCATTGTGCTCCTCGCAGTCGCGTTAAAGCTTGTTAAAGGAAAAAACCATTAGTAAAGCAATGTTATCGACCCTTTTTAAAAAGCCATTATTTCTTATTTTTTTCACGAGTTCCTGCGTTTTTGCACAACAGGGTAATTATAGGTTTAACAATTTTGGTAACCGGACTATATTACTGGCAGGGAACGTCACCGGAAGTGTTGAGGATTTTGGCTTGGCCTATTACAATCCCGCTCGGTTGACAGAGGTTAAAACGAATGGCTTTGCCTTTAATGCCAAGGCGTATGAATATAGCACCTACAAGTTAAAAAATGCAATTGACGAAAACTCGGCTCCTAAAGATGCTCAGTTTAGTGCTATTCCCTCTACTGCTGCTGGAACGTTTAGTCTTTTTGGAACCCGATTTGCCTATTCTTTTTTTTCTAAATATGCGACCAGAGCCCGACTGAATTATCGCACGGATATACTAGAAGATGATATCATTTCTGAGTTGCCCGGAGAAGAAAACTATATTATAGATTTCGCACTTAATAATGTGTTGAACGAGCAATTAATAGGGCTTACTTGGGCTCATGCCTTCAATGAAAAATTTAGCCTAGGTATTTCAGTCTTTGGGTCAGTCTACAAACAGGAAGGAGGCACAAATTTAGAATATACCCTGCAAGCTGAAGATAATCGTGTAGCCTATTATCGAAATCGGCCTAATTTCAGACAAGATTCTTATGGTCTTGTAGTAAAACTCGGGGCAAGCTACCATTTTCCGAAGTTTGATTTTGGAGTCAATATCAATGTGCCTTATTTAGAGGTGTATGAAAAGGGAAGGTTTAATTATCAAAATGTGGTCGCTGGAATTGGGGCGGAAAGCGATAAATTATATAACTATAAATTAAACGACCTTAAAACAAGACGAAAAGAACCTTTAGGCGTTTCACTGGGAGCGGGTATCCCTATTAAAACGCACAAACTACATGTTAATTTAGATTTTGTATCAGGCTTAGATTCCTACTCCCGTTTAGATGTTCCTGCTATAGACACAGGTCAAGTTGACCTAACCACCATATCCTTTGCAGAACGCCGTAATTCTATTATAAACTTTGGAGTTGGAGGCGAATTTTTTATCAACAAATATGTGAATTTGTATACTGGTTTTTCTACCGATTTTAATGCCATAGCCACCGATTCAGATATCTTAGATTTAGGTGATCAACCTGCGGTAAACAGCGATTTGGGAAGCGATTATATTCATGGAAGCTTAGGAGCTCAGTTAAAATTGAAATGGGGAAACCTCATAGCAGGTGCTACCCATACCAGGAGCACTACTGACTTTTTAAGTCCTTCAAGCATTCCAACTGATGACTTAAATATTGCTATTGATACCTATGCAGTGTTAAGTTATTCGCGATGGCAATTTATAGTAGGCCTTGATATTCCCTTCCTTGATAAAAAGGTGAATGAAGTGAAGAACATGACGAAAGAATAAGATACATTCATACCTATTGCGAACCGCAGTTAGGTCTTCTAGTTACTAAATCCATAGCGCTAGTAGGCACTACAATTTTTAAATATGTTGATTTGTCAGGATTTATTCTGATTTTAAATACAAGCTTTCTTATCTTTAGTAAAATATTAACATTATAGTTTTAGCTCATGCGATATCTCTATTCATTCTTAGTATTGTTACTAGTTGTAATTCCTACAACTGCCCAAGATGAAACGCAAGTACCTGATAAAGAACAGAAAAATAAAGTAGGCCTCATGGTGACCGACCTTATAAACGGTACTACTTTGTTGAGTTATGAAAGAGCATTAGGTAAACATATTTCGGTAGGGCTAAATGCTGGATATAAGGGAAAGGAAGGGTTAATTGGCTTATCTGGATTGGATACCGAACAACTACAAACAGGGGATATCACCTATTCTGGGGCTAAGTTTATTCCTGAATTTAGATACTATCTCAACGAAAAAGGGCATAAAATGCTCACTGGGTTTTACTTTGGAGCCTACCTTAAATTTCTCAACTATAAATCTGATTTGGGCGGTACATTTATCAACAGTGCAGGCGAATCTTTCAATGTCCTTTATGAAGGAAAAATTGGTGTGGTTTCTGGAGGTCTTATGGTAGGGTATAAATTGGATGTTTCTAAAAGATTCAGTATCGATTTCTTAATTGCTGGTCCAGGCGCTGGGAATTACAACTTTAAATTGAAAAATATCATACCTCCACCGGATGAATTCTATGATGCCTTAAACGAAGCCTTAGAGGAATATAGTTTCTTGGATTTTATTAATGCAGACTTTGAGTTCAATGAAAATAGGCGCAGCAACAAGTTGTTTCTGCCTGAATTCAGATATGGGATTACCTTGGGCTATTCATTCTAATTTAAATCTCAAGACTTGGTTGAGTTGTGTTTTGTAAAAGATAGAACTCACTTAAATAGGATATATTTATCCTAGGTTTGGACTGAACCTGATTATGATTTTTAATAGGAACTACATACTAAAACTATGAAACATATTACACTATTGTTTATCGGCTTTGCCCTATCCTTCACTGCTAGTGCACAAATTGGTGGATGGAATCCAGAACTAGAAAATGAATCCAGAGAAGCCATGAGTGGTATGATTCAGGATGTCCCAAAATTACAGTCCTTTTATGATAAGGCGTATGGGATGGCTGTGTTTCCTAAAATAACCAAGGCAGGTTTTGTGCTTGGTGGTGCAGGAGGCAATGGTATTGTATACAAGCACAAGGAAGTCATCGGAAGCGCAAAATTAAAGCAAGCATCTTTTGGGTTACAAGCAGGGGGACAGCAATATAGTGAGGTTATCTTTTTTGAAAATAAAGCGTCTTTTGACCGCTTTATAAATGGTAATCTAAAATTCAATGCCCAAGCATCTGCCATAGCCATCACCGAGGGTGCATCTGTTGATGTGGCTTACCAAGACGGAGTTGCTGTATTTACCAAGGTAAAAGGAGGGTTAATGTTAGAGGCGTCTATTGGCGGTCAGCACTTTAAATACGAGCCTAAGAAGTAGCAACTCTTTTTTGTACAATACCCTGCTCCAAGTACTATGTTTCGCGTTCGGCATACCAAAGTAATCCAACAGAGGCTGTATGGAGCTTTGGGTAACAAGAAATTAAGTAAATTGGATGAAAAAAATAGTACCGTACCTCTTCCTATTCATAGCTGTAACGCTATTCTCTCAGCAAAAAGAGACCTATGCAATTGGGATATTGACAGACGTTAATATGCCCAAACTAGTGCCGCTATTAGACCATCTAAAATCGGAGATTACGGCGGTTGTTGGAGAGGATGCTCATATTAGTTTTCCTGAAAACTTCCTACTCACAAACGATTTTAACGAGACAAAAGCAGCGGCAAATTATGAGTCTTTAGTAAATTCTGAAGTTGATATAATATTGGCCTTTGGGGTAATTAATGGAAAAATAATCGCTGAGAGGAAAGAATTCTCTAAACCTACCATCTTGTTTGGGGCGGTGAATGACGATTTTTTGAGTATAAATAGGGAACAAAACACCTCTGGTATTCCAAATTACACCTATTTAATTGCCCCAAAATCGTATAGATACGACCTTACTACCCTAAAGGAATTAACGGGGTTTGAAAAAGTAGGCATCGTTATACACCAACCCATTATAGATCTTTTTCCTTTCCAGCCTTATTTTGACAACTTGCTTTCAGAGCTTGGTGCCGAATATAGCCTTCTACCCTATGAGACATATGATGATATTGTCGCTAATCTAGAGGAGGTAGATGCCTTATATATTGCAGAGGGATTTTACCTTAGTGAAGCTGAAATAGTAGCCTTAGCAGAGGAATGTATTCGTTTGAAAATTCCTTCGTTTACCTCTAATAACACCGATGAAGTAAAGAACGGTTTATTGGCTACGAATCAAGCACAACAAAATCTTACACAGTACTTCAGAAGAATTGCCTTAACGGTGGAAGCCGTTGTAGGAGGACAAGAACTTGCGAACCTACCTACCTACCTCAGTTTAGATGCAAGCTTAACGATAAACTATAATACGGCAGAGCGCATTGATCTTCCACTTAAATACAGTCTCATTACCAAGACTAATTTTTTAGGGGAATTTGATAAAAAATATTCTGATAAAAAATACGATCTACTTCAAGTAATGAACGATGTTTTGGTCAATAATTTATCCCTTCAGGGAAGTCAAAAAGAAGTAGACTTAAGTGAAAAAGATGTGCAATTAGCATGGACTAATTACATCCCAAAGATTACGGCTAATGCCACAGGAACCTATATTGATCCTGACCTCGCTGCAGTTTCGTTTGGGTTGAACCCTGAATATTCTACGGATGGAAGTATTGTGCTTTCGCAAACACTGTTCTCTCCAGATGCGAATGCAAATATTAAGACACAAAAAGACTTTTTGGAATCGCAAAAGCAACGTTTTAATGCAGAGCAATTAGACGGCCTTTTTGAGGCTTCAAATAACTATTTCAATGCTTTAATTTTAAAATCGAATTTGCAAATACGGGTTACCAATATGAACCTGACCAAGAAAAACCTACAAATTGCTCAAGAGAACTTTGATGCGGGGCAAGCAGGCAAATCAGACGTACTTCGATTTCGAAGTGAATTGGCTCAAGACATGCAGGCTATGATAGAAGCCGCTAATGGATTAGAACAGGGGTTTATTGCCTTGAACCAAATACTAAACAATAAGATTGATTACAATATTGATGTTGATGAGGCGGAATTGGGAGAGGGGCTCTATGATAACTATAATTATATTCAGATACGAGAGTTGTTAGACGACCCTAAATTACGCAAGTATTTTGTTGATTTCTTGGTGGAAGAGGCAAAGAACAATGCCCCAGAGTTAAAATCGTTAGATTACGATATAGCCGCAATTGGCAGGCAGATAAAACTGAATACCGGAGGGCGTTTTTTGCCTACTTTGGCATTGCAAGGACAGTATAATAGTAATTTTAATCGCTGGGGAATAGGCGTAAATCCGGATGCTCCAGGTAAGAATTATAATCTTGGAGTGAGCCTTTCTATTCCTATCGTGGATCAAAATAGAAAAAATATTAACCGCCAGATAGCCACTATTCAGCAAGACCAATTGGATATCAATAAAAGTAATTCGCAATTGGCTATCGAAACCAATGTAAATAATGCGGTACTTGCCATCATAAACGAGGTGTCAAACATTGAATTATCTACCGTTTCTGAAGTAGCGGCTAAAGAGGCTTTAGAACTAACCCAGGCATCCTACTCCAATGGAGCAGTTACTATAGTGCAACTGATTGATGCTCAAAACAATTATCTCACCGCTAGCCTATCAAGATTCAATGCCGTCTACAATTACCTATTAGCCAGTTTGCGGTTGGAGCGATTCATAGGCTATTACTTTTTAATGCATACCCAGCCTGAAAATGAGGCATTCATTCAAAAATTCACAACATTTTTGGAAGATAATAACAACTAACAAAACGTTTAATTATGAAGTTCAAAGGTGTATATATAATCACGATATTGGTGCTTCTTTTTACCTCTTGCAAAGACAAGGAAGTTGAAAAAGAACCACCCATACGCCCAGTCTTGTATCAAAAAGTGGGGTACTTGGGAGGAGATAACAGCCGTACCTTTAGTGGGACCGCACGTACCGAAAAAGTAATCAACCTTAGTTTTAGAAGTAATGGTATTATTACACAGTTTAATCTAAAAGTTGGTCAGCAAGTAAGAAAAGGTGATCTCCTTGCAAAATTAGATAATGTACAGGCACGCTTAAATTATGAGTCAGCCATCTCTGCAAAGAATAGTGCCGCTTCTCAGATGAACACGGCAAAGTTAAGCTTAGAAAGGACTCGTATTCTTTATGAGAAAGGAAGTTTATCTCTTAGTGAATATGAAAGTGCGAAAAACTCTTACGAAACTGCGCAGGCAAGTTTTGAATCTTCACAAAGAAAAATTGGAATTGAACAGGAACAGATTCGTTATGGATTTCTGTATGCTCCAGAAGATGGGATTATTGCGGCAGTGGAGGCAGAAATTGAGGAGAATGTCACCCCCGGCCAAAACATTGCCGTCTTAAATGCAGGAACCGAAATGGAGATTGCCTTAGGCCTCCCAGAATCGGTGATTAATAGGGTGCACCGAGATATGAATGTAAATATCAATTTTCCGGTATTAGAGAAAGAAACATTTTCCGGTACCGTTACAGAGGTATCTCCTTCAGTAGATAGTAATACCGCAACCTATCCTGTGCGTATTGTATTAAATAATGGTACCGAACAGATTCGTTCTGGGATGGCAGCAAATATCACATTTAACTTCGGAGAAGAAGAAAAAGGGACTCGACAATTGGTCGTGCCGCCGATTTCAGTAGGAGAAGATGGTGAGGGCCGATTTGTGTTTTTACTTAACGAAGCGGGAGATAAAACGACGGTTAGTAAAAAATACATAAGCGTTGGTGAGCTTTCATCCGAAGGATTCGTAATAACCAAGGGGCTTTCTCTTGGAGATAAAGTGGCTACCGCGGGTTTACAAACCCTATTGGAAGGACAAGTAGTTAGGACAGACTAAATAATATTAATAGGGCCATATAGGGTTTAAAAAGTGTACCAAGAACACATCAGTACCAACAATAATCTGGTAGTGTAGTTATTAAAAAGGTAACGCTTATAACGCTAAGGCATAAAAGGCTCAAAAGCATAAATCAATACCAATGAATCTAACCCAATTTTCTATTGAAAAAAATAGAATAACCTTTACCATTCTGGGTACGATTATTCTAATGGGCTTAGTCCTCTACCTATCCCTTCCCAGAGATAGTATGCCACCCTATACGGTGAGAGTAGCTAATATAGTTACCCAATTTCCTGGGGCGAGTCCAGAACGGGTAGAGCAACTGGTCACGGATAAAGTTGAAAAAACGGTTCAAGAGCTACCGGAATTAAAAGAGGTCAAAAGCACCTCTCGCTCTGGATTATCGGTAGTTACAATAACACTAAAAGACGAAACAGAGCCTAAAGACCTGCAAGCCGTTTGGGACCGACTTAGAAGGAAGTTAGCCGCCTTAAAAGGATTGCCACAAAACGTAACACCCTATTTAGATGATGATGGAATAGGCGATGTTTTTGGAATCGCTGTAGGCTTGATTTCTGACGGTATTTCCTATGCCGACATGAAAGAGTATGCAGACGACATCAAAGATGACTTGATTAAGCTCAATGAGGCAGCAAAGGTAGAGTTAGGTGGAGTGCAAGAAGAACGCGTTTTTGTAGAGTTTGAAAATTCACAACTAAAAAAATACGGGCTTTCGGCCAGTAAATTACAAAGTAGCATTACCGCGACTAATATTTTAAGTTCTGGGGGAGAAATTAATCTAGAAAATGAACGTATCATTTTGGAGCCCACCGGAAATTTTAATTCCCTAGAGGACATCCGCAAAATGCTTGTTCCTGTCGGAGATGGCAGTGAACAGGTATACTTGGGCGATATCACCACCGTTTCCCAATCCTATATAGACCCACCTACGCAACGTGTTCGGGTAAACGGAAAGGATGCTATCTCCCTACATGTAAATTTAAAGGAAGGGGCAAATATCCTAAAGCTGGGTGAAGAGGTAGATGCAATAGTAGCGAAATGGCAAGATACACTCCCAATAGGGTTAGAATTGAATAGACTGGCCAGTATGGACACCTATATCGATGTGAAAATTTCCGATTTTATTATTAATTTAATTCAGGCCATTGTTATTGTTTTAATAGTAATGTTGCTCTTTTTAGGGATTAGGTCCGGACTGGTCATTGCTAGTTTAATACCCATTGTGGTCATCACGACCCTAATGCTCATGGGGGTAATTAATATGGGTTTAAACCAGGTTACCTTGGCCGCTTTGATTATGGCTTTAGGAATGATGGTGGATAATGCCATTGTTGTAGCAGAAACCATTATGGTAAAGATGGAAGATGGTATTGATGCCAAAAAAGCTGCGATTGATGCTTGTTCAGAGTTGTTCACTCCTTTATTGATTTCAACCCTAACCACCTCAGCCGCGTTCCTGGCCTTCTATTTGGCAGAATCTACTATGGGTGATATTGTAGGTCCCATCTTTGTAGTGATAAGCATGGCCTTAATATCATCATGGCTTATGGCTTTATCCGTGATTACTCTATTTTGCTTTTTATTCCTTAGAATAGAACCAAAGGGCACCACGAAACCTAGTTTTATTGACCGTATCATACAGCGTTTGAAAACCTATTACAAAGATTTGATTTTATGGGCCTTGTCTAGGAAGTATGCTGTCATCATTGGTATTTTCCTCGCTTTCTTTTTGTCATTAGTTGGGTTTACCAAGATTCCTTTTATTTTCTTTCCCGATAGTGATCGGAATATGATTACCGTTGACATTAATTTGCCCCAGGGAACAAAAATAGAGCGCACTTCTGAAGTGGTCTTGGAAATTGAAAACTATATCTCAGATTCGCTTAAAGTCACATCGAAAAGAGCAAATGGCATTTCTGATTGGTCTTCGTATATAGGCGAAGGTCCAGAGTCCTATGATCAAGGGTATACCCCAGATGAAGCCAATTCTAGTTATGCCCATATGTTGGTAAACATTTCAGATGCCATTTACAATGTTGAAATGATTAATAAACTTGATGCTTTTTGTTTCAACACCTTTCCAAATGCGGATATTAAGGTTGGCTCCTTAGCTTCAGGTGGGGGAGGAACTCCAATTGAAATTCAAGTTTCGGGCGATAACCCTGACGAACTCGCTAGTATATCAGAAAAGATTAAAATTAGACTCTCAGAAATTTCAGGCACAAAGAATGTAAAAGATGATTGGGGTCCTAAGAGTAAGAAATTCGTCATTGATATTGATCAGAATAGGGCGCAAATAGCCGGAGTTAATAGTCAAGATATCGCCACTTCTTTGCAAACCGTTCTTGATGGTTTTCAAACAGGGGAATATCGGGAAGACGATAAGTCTATTCCTATTAAAATGCGAAGTGACGCCAGTCAGCAACAATCCTTAGAGTCTTTGGAAACCTTAAATATCTATGCACAGGGTTCTGGTAAAAGTGTGCCTTTATTACAAGTAGCTAGTATTGTACCTAAATGGCAGTATTCCAAGATTAGACGATTAGATCTCTATAGAACAATCAATGTTTCTAGTGAACTACGGGATGATGGT
>Ga0316189_10003027_pt1 | contig 16381 bp, 14 predicted proteins | sample LowCovwburrow_MG_FD_204930 | JGI IMG/M metagenome (GOLD analysis project Ga0316189, IMG submission 204930) | Coastal sediment microbial communities from Maine, United States - Lowes Cove worm burrow | ecosystem: Environmental > Aquatic > Marine > Coastal > Sediment | place: USA: Maine... | reverse complement strand
TCAGGCGGGGCAAGGCGGTGACTGGCAGCATCAGGTCCAGATCGTCATCCCACGGAATCAGGTCGCCGTCGCGCACCAGGCCGAGTAGCGTGCCGGCGTCGACTGTATAGGGCAACTGAGCTTCGTCCAGGATTCCGCATACGTCCAGCAGCATGCGCTTTGCCCGTTGGTTGTATTTGGGCTCGGCAAAGGTAGGGCGTTCCGTTCTGAGTCCGAGTCCGCGCTTGAGCCTGCGTCTGAATTCGCTAAAGGAATCTGCCATAATTCTTGGGGCACGTCTTTTTGCCTGAGTGCACCGCAGTCTACCATCCCTGTAACGGGTTTTACGCGGCGAAGAATCGACCGCCGTGATCCAGTAAAGCCGCTGAGAAACAGTGATATGCGTTTGATATTGAGTCGACCGGTGATGAATGCGGCTCGCCCATGGACCGTGTTTAATTGTGTTCTCACTGGCACAGTCTGCCGAAACAAAACGCAACCAGCCCATTGGGATGCGATGCAGACCGCCGAATGCCGGCAGTCAAAGGCGCTCGTCCCGTCTTTCGGTCAGCTCACATGACGATAGACCATGCAGTCATCCTCGCAGCGGGTACCGGAACACGGCTGCAGAACTCGGGGAAGATCATACCCAAGGGGTTTTTACAGCTGGGTGATCGACCCATTGTGGTTGAATCCCTTGAACATCTCATTGCCGCAGGTATCACCCGTGTTCTTATTGTGACGGGACATCAGTTTCAGTATTACCAAGCGATAATCCCCGACTATCCCGGTTTGATAGAAACGGTTCACAACGATGTTTATGCGAATTCGGGCAGTTTTCATTCATTGCTGATGGCGGCGGAATTCATTGATGGCGATTTTTTGCTGTTGGAATCCGATATTTTGTATGAACCGAGTGCGCTTGAGGTGATCCTGGATTACCCGGGGGACAATGCGACTCTGTTGTCTGGCCGTACCGGTTCCGGCGACGAAGTCTATGTCGAGACAGTGGATGGACTGCTGCATGATATGTCGAAGCAGCGGCCGTCCCTGGGAGAGCGCATTGCCGGGGAATTCGTGGGCATCTCAAAGTGCACACCGGTGCTGTTCCAGGCACTGTCCGAATTTGCCAGCGAGCAAGTCGCTCGCGGCCAACATATGCACTATGAAACCGATGGGTTTGTGGGTGTGAAGGCACGGGTTGCCATGAGTTGCCCGAAGATCGAGGATCTTGTTTGGACCGAGATCGACGATGAGTTCCATTTGCGCAGAGCGCGCCAACGCATCTATCCGAAATTGACCGATTTGCGTGATGCTCGTCGGCGCCAGAAGGAGTGTTCCGTGTTACACGACTACCTCTCGGCTGAGCAGGTCACAGCGTTCCGGGAACTCGGTTACATCGTCGTCAGGCAGCTTTTCAGTCCGGCTGAAATGGCAGATATGGAGGCGTGGACCGACGATCTTCAGGCTTGGCCAGAAACGCCTGGAAAACACATGATGTATTTCGAGACCAGCAGTCATGACCAGAAACGTATTCTGAATCGCATGGAAAACTTTGCGCCCTATCATCCGTTTTTCAGAAATCTGTTTCTGGGGCAAAGGATGGTCGGTGCCGTGGAGCAGTTGTTCGGTGAGCCTGCATCGATGTTTAAAGACAAGATCAACTTCAAAATGCCGGGCGGCGATGGTTTCGCGCCCCATCAGGATGTGCAGGCCGGCTGGAGCCGCTATTCGGATATCCATATCACCGCGTTGGTCAGTATCGACAGTGCGACCATAGAAAACGGATGTCTTGAGATCGCCCCCAGTTTCCATGACCGGGGGCTGGTGGGTTCGGAATGGTCACCGTTGACGGACAGCGACATGGACGGAATGCGGTTCGAGTTTGTCGAGACTGAACCCGGTGATGCCATTTTTTTTGACTCGTATGCCCCTCATCGGTCCGGACCCAACCTGACCAATAAATCTCGGCGGGTCTTGTACGTCACCTACAATCGCGCATCCGAGGGTGATCATTTGACGCAATACTACGCGGACAAGCGCAAGAGCTATCCACCCGACGTCGAGCGGCAGGGCGATGGGGTCTATGTGTTCAAGGTTTGACTGGACAAGCCGGTTCCGCGGCGCAGCACGCTTTCGAGAGATGAGCTGCGCACGGGCAGGGCGGACGCCTTCGGCTGAGTGGGTCGCGAAGCACTGAGCGGGCACCGGGCCAGGGTATGGATTTGGGCGGTGGACGGATGCGAGTTTGGCTGTATGTGGCTTTGTTGTTCGCTTGGGTTTCGACCGCAACGGCGGCGGGGCCGCCGTCCGGGCATACCGATGCTCTACCCTGGTTCAAAAATTCATTCCTCGACCTTCCCGAGGATCTGGCCGAAGCTAAGAAGCGCGGCAAGCGACTGATCCTGTATTTTCATCAGGATGGTTGCCCCTATTGCGCCAAGTTGTTGCGGGATAATTTCGGTCAGCGTGAGATCGTCCTGGCCACCCAGCGCGACTTTGATGTCATTGGGATCAAGCTTTGGGGCGATCGGCCCGTGATCGATTTTTCCGGTCACGGGGTAAGCGAGAAAGAATTTTCCGCGAACCTCAAGGTGATGTTCACCCCGACATTGCTGTTTCTCAAAACCGCCTCCGAGGTGGTGATGAGAATCAACGGCTAATACCCACCGCATCGATTCATGATGGCGCTGGCATTTGCCGCTGATCCGTATCAGGACGGCCGATCATTCAACGCGTTTCTGGCTCAGAACGAGCCGGTACCTGCGTCGGGTGAATTGCATAGCGAGCCTGGGTCGGTTCCGGCGCCTGCCAAACTCGATCATCCCGGATCGGACGCCCGACCCCTGCTGGTGATGTTTGAACAACGCGAATGCAGGTCCTGCGATGAACTCCACCTGGATGTGCTCAAACGCCCGCAGAGCCGGGCGTCGAGGTGAAGCTTTGGGAATAGGTGCAGCCCCGTTTCGGCTGTAGGTTCAGTCGCTGTTGACCAGCGGGAGTGGATCGTCCTTCCGGATAAGGCGCCCATTCAAGCCAGCCGTCTCCGCGCTCATGAGATGCACATACAGAGGCACCAGCGCATCCGGTGTACACAGATCAGATCGATCCTCAGCCGGATAGGCCTTCAATCGCAGTGGCGTGCGCACCGGCCCTGGATCAACCGCATTGACTCGGACCGACGTGTTGGCCTCAAGTTCTTCCGAGAACATGCGCATCAAGGTCAGAAGTCCGCCCTTGGATACACCGTAGGCGCCCCAGTACGCTTTGCCTGAGTCCGCAACCGAATCATGGGTGAACAACAGCGATGCGTCCGGTGCAGCACGCAGCGCGGGCAGGCAGTACTGAGTCAGCAGAAAAGGCGCATTGAGGTTGGTCTGCATGACTTTGGCCCAGGTCAGGACATCGTAGCTGTCGAGACCGCGCATATCGCCCAGTTCCGCGGCATTGTGCAGCAGACCGTCCAGGCGCCCGAACTCCGTTTGCAGCACCGTCGCCAGGTCATCGTAGTCCTTGGGCGTCGCCCCTTCGAAGTTCATTGGGTAGATCGCGGGCTGGGGACCGCCGGATGCTTCGATCTGGTCGTACACCTGCTCCAGTTTGCGGATGGTACGGCCAAGCAAAATCACCGTCGCGCCATGGGCGGCAAACCCCTCGGCCACGGCGCGACCGATGCCGTCACCGGCGCCGGTCACCAGGATTACGCGATCGTTTAAACATTGGGGGTCGGGGCGGTAGTCCGTCATTTTTCTCTCGGGAGTGACCATTGAGCCAGCAGTTTGGCGCATTGTACGCCACTCTCGACAGCCCCTTCGAGGGTGGCGGGTAAGCCTGTGGCGGTGTAGTCCCCGGCCAGCAGCAAGCCTGGAACCCCGGTTTCGTATCCTGGCCGGGTGCGTTCCGCCTCCGGCGTTGCCATGTAGGTGGCGTGGCGCTCGGAAACGGCTCGGCACAGAGTCGGTGCCGGCCAGTCGGGATAGAGCTGTGCCAACTCTTCGGTCACATTGGCCTCCAGTTCGGCTCTCTCTGCTTGACCTTCCGGGCCCCAGCCACTGATCACGGCCGCAATCCAGCCGGGTTGGTGACATACCGAGCGATCGAACAGCCACTGCGCCCGATAGCCCACCAGACCCACCATCGGCGATTCCAAGGTTACCGACCGGGGATACTTGACATACACGGTGCAAATGGGTGAGCGGCAATAGGAAAACCCAGCTTTCACGGCGGGTGGAAGCAGTCGTTGCGCCGCGACCGGGTTGACTGCGATCACAATCGCTTTGACTGCGATGGTCGAATCGCCCACTTGCACAGCCCTGGGGCCACCGCCATCCAGCTTCAGTCCGGTCACCTTGGCCCTCAGCCTCAGGTCGACCCCGTGCCGCTCCAGGTATTCGCGGGCGGGTTCGGCCACGATCGCCTTCAATTGTGCCGATGGAATCAACAGGTCCGAAGAGGATCGTCCAGACAAGAAAGCGCGTCGCAGCGTATGGCGAAACAGATTCGCGTCGGCCCGATCCAGATCGATATTGAGAGCGGCCAGACATAATGGAGCCAACAGATCGCGCAGGGCGCTGGCGGGTGTCCCGACCCGGGTCAGCGCCGCCGCAGCCGTCTGCATGCCCTGGTTCGATGAACCTGCGGCGAGGAACCGGCTTACTGCCAGAGCCGTTTTTCCGCGTTCGGCCTGGGTGAGGCCCTGGCATCGAAGCATCCCGCCCAGGAGATTGAATGGCGCCGGCAGTGGCGAGACCGCGAAGCGCGTCGGGGCCATTCCGCGTCGGCGCATGTGCAGAGACAGGCGGTGACGTTGCAACACTGTGGACGGATCCACACCCAAGCGTGTCAGTAGATTCAGGGTGGCTTCATAGGCGCCCAGCATGAGGTGCTGACCGTTATCCAGTTCGGTACCGGAGACCGCGATCCCCCGGGCACGCCCGCCCAGGCATCGACCGGCCTCAAGCAGACAAACCTGATGACCTTGGGCGCAGAGCTCTACCGCCGCCGCCAGGCCGGCCCAGCCACCCCCAACGACCGCAACCGGTGCCTCAGCCTTCACTCGGTACCGGCTTACGGGCCCGTGCCGCGGTGCGCCAGGCGATCCAAAGCTTTCTCAGGGGCGTGAGCCGGGTGCGATGTTCCAGGATGCGGAATCCGTCCCGCTCGATCTCGTCCAGCAAAGCGGTGTAAATGGCACCCATCACCAGGCCCCCGCTTTGTCGTGCCCGATCCGTCGTAGGTAGAATATCCAGGGCGCGCCTGTACTCAGCTCGGGCCCGCTCGGCCTGAAAGGCAAACAGTGCGCGGATGTTGTCGCTTGTCTGCCCCTGGAGCAGATCCTGTGGACGGACCTGGAATCGGGCCAGCTCATCCTGAGGTAGGTAGATCCGTCCAAGTGCCAGATCCTCGCGGACGTCCCGAAGAATGTTGATCAACTGAAGTGCCAGTCCAAGGCGTTCGGCGTAGCGCAGAGTGGCCCTGTCCTCATAGCCGAAAATCTCGGCACTGAGCAAACCCACCACACCGGCCACTCGGTGGCAGTAGAGCTTGAGTTCGTTAAAACTGGGGTAGGCATCGTAGTCCAGATCCATCTGCATGCCGTCGAGAATCTCTTCAAAGTAGGCCTGCGGGAGGTTATAGCGCGAAACGGCAGGGGCCAGCGCCCGGGTGACGGGATGCTGGGGCTGTCCTTGGTACAGGCCGGCCAACTCTTGCCGCCACCATTCAAGTGTGGTCCTGGCCAGAGCCGGGTCCTTGCACTCGTCCACAACGTCGTCCACCTCGCGGCAGAAGGCGTACAACGCGGTCATCGCCTGTCGTCGCTCTGGGTTCAGAAAGCGAAAGCTGTAGTAGAAGCTGGAACCGCTGCGAGCCGCCTTCGCTTGGCAGTAGGCGTCAGGAGAGCTTTCCGCAGTGCTCATGGATCACGGTGCATGGGCAGCCCATGCCACACTGCCTGCGCGATCAGGCCCGGCCACGCCGCGCGGTTAAGCGTCGGGCGCAGGAACGGCTGGCGCCAGGCTTTGCGTTTTGCTTCGCCCACGCGGGCCGCGGCCAGAACGATGAGTCGCATCTCCAGGCCGATACGGCCGGGGAGGGCACGGCCCAGTGGCGATCCTTCCCGCAGGAGCTCAAGCGCGCGCTCAAGCTGAAATCGCATCAGCTGCTGGGTTCCTGGGGTGACAGCTCCGGTGGCCAGGTCTGCCTCGGTCACGCCGAAACGCACCATTTCCTCCAATGGAACGTAGATGCGATTGCGCTGTAATAAATCCGCTTGCACATCCTGAGTGAAATTGATCAGTTGGAGCGCTGAACAGACTGCGTCCGCATGGCCGCGATTGCGTTCCGTATCGGCATCGAACAGGGCCAAGAGCAAACGACCCACGGGGTTCGCAGACCGACGACAGTAGTCCATCACTTCATTGAATGTCTGGTATCGGCTCTGCTCCACGTCCTGACGAAAGGCGGATAACAGGTCCCGCAGACAGCAACGCGGCAGCGCGTGCCGCTCAATTGCATCCGCCACGGCCAGCCGCATGGCATCGTCGCCTCGGTAGGTTTCGCATTGCTGGACGAAACGGTCGAGCGCATCCAGGGCCGCACGTCGGGTTGCGGCATCGGCATCGCCTTCGTCGGCCAGATCGTCTGCTTCCCGGGCAAATGCGTACAGCGCCGCAACTGGACGGCGCAAATGTCGGGGCAGGGCCCAGGAGGCGACGGGAAAATTCTCGTAATGGGAACGGCAGCGCGCGAGCACCTGCTGGTAGGCCTGGTCCAGGGAACTGATGGTCACAGCCAGGACTCAATCTCGCTGGCATGCCATACGATTCCGTCTGCGCCCCAGAGCTCGGGCTGATCCGTGTCAGAGATATACCCGAAACCCGCCGCCAAGGTCCGCATGCCCGCCCGCTTGCCGGCTTCGATGTCCCGCTCCGCGTCGCCAACGTAAAGGCAGGTGTCGGGTGCCACACCGATTCTTTCGCAGGCCAGAAACAGGGTGTCCGGATGCGGCTTGTTTCGGGCGGCACTGTCACCACTGATCACTGCCGCGGCTCGAGCGTGAAGCGCCAACGCGCTCATCAGCGGTTCAGTTAGCCAGGCCGGTTTATTGGTGACCACACCCCAGGGTTTGGCGGTGGCTTCGATCCGGCTGAGCAGGCTCTCCATACCGGGGAACAGACGCGTGTCCTGCGCAACCCGTGAAGCGTAAATGTCCAGAAATCGAGCTCTGAGCTCATCGAATCCGGAATCCTCAGGCTCGAGATTGAAACCGAGTCTGACCAGTGCGACGGCACCATGGGATACATGGGGCCGAATGGCATCCAACGTGAGGGTGTGTCGTCCTCGTTCAGCCAGCAGTTGATTCAAAGCACCCGCCATATCCGGTGCGGTGTCCAGAAGGGTGCCGTCCAGATCGAATAGGATGCAGCTGTTGCCCTGCCTCATTGCAACCCAATTCCAGTGCCTGTGTCCGATAGCCGGCAGTGCACCAGGTAGTTCACCTCCACCCCGGGTCCCAACCAGTATCGCCGGGAAAGTGGGTTGTAGTGGAGTCCGGTGATATGTTCGACTTCCAAGCCGGCAGCCCGGCACCATACGCTGAGTTCCGAGGGTTTGATAAAGCGCTGATAGGTATGGGTGCCGGTGGGCAACATCCTCAATACGTACTCTGCCCCGACCACCGCCATCAACCAGGATTTTGGGTTGCGATTGATGGTGGAAAAGAACACCTGTCCGCCGGGACGGCACAGTGCCGCGCAGGCCGCAACGACTGAATCCGGGTTCGGGACATGCTCCAGCATCTCCATACACGTCACCACGTCGAATTGGTGAGGCGCTTCAGCCGCCATGGTTTCCGCAGTGCACTGACGGTAGTCGACCTCCACACCGGTTTCCAGTTGGTGTAGGCGCGCGACCGACAGAGGGCCCTCGCCCATGTCCAGGCCGATGACTTGGCCGCCAGACAGCGCAAGGCTCTCGGTCAGAATGCCCCCGCCGCACCCCACGTCTACGACCCGGCGGCCCTCGAGCTCTGCCCGCGCCCGAATGTATCCAAGGCGTAGCGGGTTGATCTGATGCAAGGGCTTGAATTCCCCTTCCGGATCCCACCAGCGACTGGCCATCTCATCGAACTTGTGAATTTCTCCGTAGTCGACGTTCGCGCTCATGCAGTGCTCCGAAAAGTCGCTCAGCCCTTTTCCGGGGCCAGTTTCAGACCCCACTGGCGCGCATCCGCGGCCACCTCGGCTTGGTCGATGGTGGTGAGCACACCTGTGTGCAGTACCCGCCTGCCGGCGATCCATACATCGGTGACCTGATCACGGCCTGCGGCATAGACCAGTTGCGATATCGCATTGTAGACAGGCAGCGTGGACAGGCCGGCGAGATCGATGGCCACCATGTCGGCTGCCATGCCCATCTGTAGCACGCCAACCTTACCATCCAATCCCAGCGCTCGGGCACCGCCACGGGTTGCCATATCCAATGCCTGCGGTGCCGGCAATGCAGCGGCGTCGCCGCTTACGCCCTTTGCCAGCAGTGCGGCTGTGCGCATTTCACCCATCATATCCAGATCATTGTTGCTGGCAGCCCCGTCCGTGCCCAGGGCGCAACTCACGCCCTCCGTCATCAAAGTGGCGACCGGACAAAATCCGCTGGCCAACTTCAGATTCGACTCCGGGCAGTGCACCACATGGGCGCCTGTGTTTGCCAGCAAAGTGATTTCATCGCTTTCGAGTTGGGTCATGTGTACCGCGATCAATCGCGGGTTAACCATTCCCAGCGCATCCAGGCGTGCCAGGGGCCGCCGCCCATGCTTTGACCGCGCTTCCTCCACCTCATGACGGGTTTCATGCAGATGGATATGGATCCGGCTGTCGTGTTCCTCGGCCAGTCGCCCGATCCGCGCCAGTGTACCGTCGCTGGTGGTGTACGGTGCGTGGGGTGCCCATGCGGTGCTGACAAGAGGGTGCCCTTGCCAGAATTGTTGAACCTCACAGCCTTTGGCAATGTATTCGGAAGCGGATTGGGCCCACACCGTGGGCAGATCTATGGCGATCAATCCCACCGTTGCGCGCATTCCAATTCGCTCGGCCTCGGCCGCCACCACGTCCGGGAAAAAATACATGTCGCTGAAGGCGGTGGTGCCAGAACGGATCATCTCCGCCATCGCCAGCCGGGCGCCCGCGCGGACAAACGATTCACTCACCCACCGCGCCTCAGCAGGCCAGATGTGATGCTCCAGCCAGCTCATGAGAGGGAGATCGTCGGCCATTCCCCGCATCAGACTCATGGGGGCATGGGTGTGGCTGTTCACGAAACCGGGACATAATGCATGCCCGGTCAGTTCTACCTGCTCAGCCTTGGGGGGCGCCGGGGCCCGTTCAGACCAGGGTCCAATCCAGGCGATGCAGCCGTCAATGCAGAGCACTCCGTAGTCTTCCAACACCCGGCCATCGCTCGGATTGGGAATCAGCCAACGGGCCCGTATCAGGGTGGATTTGGAATTCATGGGTGCTCAGTAACGCGCGGTCGGCGGGTGGCGCACAGCAGTATAGGACAGGTCGACAGCGGCACAAAAAAAAGCCGTTCCGGTGTATGCCGGAACGGCTTTCCGATAAGTGTTGGTGGTGGATTAGTTGGTCGTCACCTCTTCGACGACGACTTCTTCAACCACAACCTCCTCAACTTCTTCGACGATACCTTCCACGTTCACGTCCACGCGGCGGTTCTCGGCGCGGCCTTCGCGGGTGCTGTTATCTGCACGCGGCATGTTTTCACCTTCGCCGCGGGCCTGGATCAGCGCCGGGTTGATGCCCAGGTTAACCAGCTCGTCGCGGACCGAGTTGGCACGACGCTCCGACAGGCCCTGGTTGTAGTCAGCAGGACCGGTGCTGTCGGTGTGGCCAACCACTTCGATGGTGTTGATGGTCTGGGCGGTGCTCATGTCCCGGACCAGCTGTTGCAGTTTTGCGGTGGCTTCGGGCTTCAACGAATCGCTGTCAAAGGCGAAGAATGCGTCGGTCGCGAACGTGGCGCGCTCTTGCACCAACATCGGCGCCATGGGCACCACTTCTTCCGGAACGAGTTCGGGGTGACATGCTTCCACGAACTCAGGTGCCCCGTTCTCGTAGTCTTCCACCGCCTGCTCTGGCGACCAGCGTGGCGTTATCAAGCACCCATCGTGTCCGGTGCTAACGTATTGGCCTTGGGCGTTTGCGTAGCCTACTGCGGCTTCTGCGTCGGCGTGGACTGTTCCCACCCACGAGGCGCAAAGCGCGGCGCAGAGGCCGATCTTGATCAGTTGCTTCATCGAAGAATTCTCCCTGATTTGGGCCGAGGTTAATATGTGCAAGCCGCAACTAATACCTTTGCCAGCTTGGTGCAAGATTAGAACGCTTTTATCTAATATGCAACAGAATGTTGAATGTATTATCTAAAAAACAACAAGTGCCTTTGAGCATCCATTCAGCCACCGTCTCTGGCGCGTTCGCGGAGATCAGGCAATTTAGGGGTTTCCGACCGCTACCTGCCGCTTTGCCGGCATCATTTTCTGGTCTGCGGCATTGTGTCAAAATTACCAGTGCGATGCCTAGCGCTTTTGCGCGCAAGTTTGATCCGGTGGGTTTATCACAACACTTTCGGATCGCAGTGAGACCGGCGGTCCTCATTCAGCCTGCCAGACGTCGTTCGAATTGTTTCGTTCCTTTAAATGATGCTTCTTGTGGGCGTGGGTCTTCGGGGCCGTTTTCTGAGGGACTCTGCCATCAAGGCGGACTCTGAGGCGGCACGGTTGTTCCCTGGGTTAGACTGGCTGTGGGTTACCGAACTTCCCGCATGGCCCAGTAGGGAGCCTTATCTATTCGTGAACGTACATCTTGGGGCTGAAATGCACAGCTTCATCGTTGCAAATCTTGGCAATAGAACAACTATTACTCGCGATCTGCCCCGCGTTCCGCCCTTGAATCTGCGCATTTCACCCTCCAATCTGCTTCGTCCAGAACAAATCAGAGGCCCCCTAGGAGGCGATCCCCAGACATGAAACATGCAAACCATAGTGTCCTCGATTCGATCCGAGCCATCGTTTGGTCCGATGACGAGCTGATACTTCTGGACCAACGCAGGCTGCCGGACGACGTGGTTTGGTTGCGCTTTGACCGCTGCGATGCGGTGGCGGAGGCAATCCGGGGCATGGTCGTCAGAGGTGCGCCGGCGATTGGAATCACCGCGGCCTATGGTGTGGTGCTCGCCGCTCGAAACAGGATTCGCGCCTCTGGTGAGGATTGGCGCAGCGGTTTTGCCGATGATCTGGACCAGCTGGCGGCCGCCCGTCCAACTGCGGTCAATCTTCGCTGGGCGGTGTCGCGTTTACGGGCCCTGGCGGCCACGCTTGCCACCTCGGAGGTTGAGAGCGCATTGATTGCGGAAGCTCGGGCCGTCCATGACGAGGACATCGCAGCCAATCGACGAATGGGCGAGCTGGGTGCCGCGCTGATACGGGGTCCCTGTGGCGTCCTGACCCATTGCAACACGGGTTCACTGGCGACCGGCGGGTTTGGCACCGCGCTGGGTGTTATCCGAACCGCATACGGACAGGGCAGGCTAAGCCAGGTCTACGCGGATGAAACCCGACCCTGGTTGCAGGGGGCGCGTCTGACCGCCTGGGAACTGGTTCAGGATTCGATTCCGGTAACGCTGCTATGCGACAGTGCCGCGGCCTGGTTGATGCGCACCGGCAAAGTAAACTGGGTCATTGTCGGTGCTGACCGCATTGCCGCCAATGGCGATACAGCCAACAAAATCGGGACCTACAGTCTGGCGATCGCGGCCCGGCATCACGGCGTGCGGTTCATGGTGGCCGCGCCCACCAGCACCATCGACCCGGGCACGCCGGACGGCGGTTCGATTGCGCTGGAGCAGCGTGCGGGTGAGGAGGTGACGACCATCGGTGGCCGGTTGTTTGCGCCCGAAGGTACTCAGGCCTGGAATCCGGTGTTCGATGTGACCCCGGCCGGGCTGATTGATGCGATTGTGACGGAGCGGGGTGTGGTCGCTGATCCAAGCGGTGAAACAATCCAGGCCATTCTGCGGCCCCAAAACCCCTGAAACGCTCCGAGAGCCATTTTAAGCGCCGGTCCGGGTGCTGCCCTGGGGGCACCTAATGTGCTACGATTTCGGATTGAACGGCGCCTGCGTGGCGTCAGTGCTTGTCTGTATATCTGAGGAACCCCGAATCCATGGCTGACTTCGCAAAGGAAGTCCTACCCGTCAATCTCGAAGACGAGATGAAGCAGTCCTACCTGGATTACGCCATGAGCGTGATTATAGGGCGGGCCCTACCCGATGTGCGCGATGGTCTCAAGCCGGTACATCGCAGGGTGCTTTATGCCATGAGCGTGCTTGGCAACGACTGGAACAAGGCCTACAAGAAATCAGCCCGCGTGGTCGGTGACGTGATCGGTAAGTATCACCCACACGGCGACACAGCGGTGTACGACACCATAGTGCGCATGGCGCAACCGTTTTCCATGCGTGCCGTACTGATCGACGGGCAGGGCAACTTCGGTTCGGTGGACGGTGACGCGCCAGCCGCGATGCGATACACGGAAGTGCGCATGGCCCGTATCGCCCACGAGCTTCTGGCCGATCTTGATAAAGAGACGGTCGATTTCATACCCAACTACGACGGCTCCGAATCGGAGCCCGCGGTCATGCCCACCCGGGTGCCCAACCTGCTGGTAAACGGCTCCTCCGGGATCGCCGTCGGCATGGCCACCAATATTCCGCCGCACAATTTGCGGGAGGTCATCGATGCGTGTCTGGCACTGATCGAACGTCCGGGCATCAGCATCGAGGAGTTGATGGTGCATTTGCCGGGACCGGATTTTCCCACCGCCGGCATCATTAATGGCGCCAGTGGGATTCGCGAGGCCTACCTGACCGGTCGCGGCCGGATTCACGTGCGGGCACGGGCTGAGATCGAAACCGACAAAGACAGCGGTCGCCAAACCATTGTCGTGCACCAGCTGCCGTATCAGGTGAATAAGGCGCGGCTGTTGGAGAAAATTGCAGAACTTGTAAAAGAAAAGCGATTGGAGGGCATCTCGGAACTGCGCGACGAATCCGATAAAGACGGCATGCGCATGGTGATCGAGCTCAGGCGAGGCGAGATGGGGGAGGTGGTCCTTAACAACTTGTACAAACACACACAGATGCAGAGTGTGTTCGGAATCAATACCGTTGCGCTGGTGGACGGCCAGCCACGCCTGCTGGACCTCAAGGCGCTACTGCAGGCCTTTGTCCGCCATCGCCGGGAAGTGGTGACACGGCGGACGGTATACGATTTGCGCAAGGCGCGGGAGCGGGCGCATATCCTGGAAGGTCAAGCCGTTGCGCTTGCCAATATCGACGAGGTAATCGAGCTGATCAAGGCATCGGCCAGTCCTGCCGAAGCCAAACAGGGTCTGATGGCGCGTTCCTGGCCTCCCGGTGCCGCGATCGAGACCATGTTGGCCCGGGCGGGCGCCGATGCTTCGCGACCGGATGAACTGGACGCGGCGTTCGGCCTGGATGAGGGTGGCTACCGTCTTTCCGATACCCAGGCCCAAGCCATACTGGACCTGCGTCTGCACCGACTAACGGCGTTGGAGCAGGGCAAGATCATCGATGAGTACAGCGATATTCTGGAGCGTATCGCGGACTTGATCGAGATTCTGACCGACCCGGACCGGCTGATGGCGGTGATTCGCGATGAATTGGCCGACATTCGCGACCAGTTCGGGGACGATCGTCGCACTGAGATACGGCAATCCCACGAAAACCTCACCTTGGAGGACCTGATCACCGAAGAGGACGTGGTGGTGACGCTGTCCCACGGCGGATACGCAAAGGCACAGCCTCTGACCGAGTACCGGGCCCAGCGCCGGGGGGGCAAAGGCAAGTCCGCTGCTTCGGTGAAGGAAGAGGACTTCATCGACCAGCTGTTCATCGCCAATACCCATGACACTATGTTGTGCTTCTCCAACCGCGGACGGGTCTACTGGAAGAAGGTTTACGAGTTGCCACAGAGCGGGCGGGGTTCGCGGGGTAAACCCATCGTCAATCTGTTGCCGCTGGAGCCCGACGAGCGAATCAGCGCCGTGTTGCCCATCCGGGAGTTTACCGACGACCGTTTTGTTCTGTTCGCAACCCGAAGCGGAACGGTCAAAAAAACGCCGCTTTCGGCATACTCGCGACCTCGCGCCAACGGCATCATTGCGGTTGATCTGCGCGATGGGGATCAGTTGGTGAATGTTGCGCTCACCGACGGTCAGCGGGACGTGATGCTGTTCACGGACACGGGTAAGGCCATCCGGTTTGCGGAAAAGGATGTGCGAACCATGGGCCGCAATGCCGCCGGTGTGCGTGGCGTTCGTCTGCCCCCCGGGGGACAGGTGATTGCCTTGGTTGTGGTGCAGGATGAAGGTCGAATCCTGACCATAACCCGCAACGGTTTTGGCAAGCGCACAGATGTGGATGCCTACCCCGGTCACCGTCGCGGTGGGCAAGGTGTCATATCCATCCAATGCAGTGACCGCAACGGCACGGTGGTCGGTGCGGTGCAGGTGGCTGATGACGATCAGATCATGATCATTACGGATGCCGGTACCCTGGTTCGTACCCGCGTTGACGAGGTCTCGACTCTTGGCCGCAACACCCAGGGTGTCACCTTGATCAATGTGTCCAAGCAGGAACATGTGATCGGTATCGAACGCATCGAGGTGATGGGCGAGAGCGATGACGATGATGCGGAGTTTGATGACTCGGAAGAACAGCCCTGATCGAGCCGCAATGAACCGACCGTACAATTTCAGCGCCGGCCCAGCCGTGCTGCCCGAATCGGTGCTGCGGCAGGCCGCTGCCGAGATGACCGACTGGCAGGGTAGCGGCATGTCCGTCATGGAAATGAGCCACCGGGGCAAGCAGTTCATGTCCATCGCCGTCCAGGCAGAGTCCGATCTGCGCAGGCTACTGGCGATTCCGGATGACTATGCGGTGCTGTTTATTCAAGGTGGCGCAACCAGCCAGTTCGCCATGATTCCGCTCAATTTGATGCGGCAGGGTAGAGCCGACTACGTGAGTACCGGGGCGTGGTCGAAAAAGGCTATTGCGGAGGCGCGACGATTCGGCCAGGTCAATGTGGTTGCCGATGGCGAACCCGCTGGGTTTGACCACATTCCCGACCAGGCTGAGTGGGGCAGCCGCGGCGATGCAGACTATCTGCATTACACACCCAATGAGACCATCGGCGGTGTCGAGTTCCACTGGATCCCCGCCAATACGGGCGCACCCCTGGTGGCGGACATGTCATCCTGCATTCTGTCCCGGCCGATCGACGTGAGTCGTTTTGGGCTGATCTATGCAGGTGCCCAGAAAAACATGGGTCCGGCCGGTTTGACCGTGGTGGTGGTCCGTAGAGACCTGATCGGTTGGACCCGAGAAGGGACTCCCAGCATGCTCGACTATGCCGCCCACGCGGAGTCTGGATCCATGCTCAACACCCCGCCCACCTTCGCTTGGTACATCGCGGGTCTCGTGTTTCGCTGGATACTTGATCAGGGGGGGCTCGAGGCGATGGCCCTGCGGAGTGAACGCAAATCCGACACCCTGTATAAGGCAATCGACGCATCCGAGTTGTATCATTGCCCGGTTGCCCATGATTGCCGATCCAGAATGAACGTGCCGTTCATTCTGGCCGAACCTGAACTGGAACCCCGTTTCCTGTCCGAAGCGGCCGAAAACGGTCTGCTCAACCTCAAGGGGCATCGTTCGGTGGGCGGCATGCGCGCCAGTCTCTACAATGCGATGCCCGAGGATGGCGTCGACGCATTGGTGGCGTTCATGGGCGATTTCGAGCGTCAGCTCGCCTGAACCCAACCCGCCGAATTCCGCCCAGCGAGACGAGCTATATCGTGTCCAATACCGAAAACGAGCGTCTGCTCGAGATTCGAAACCGAATTGACAACATCGATCGGGCGCTGCTGTCCCTGCTTTCCGAGCGCGCGCAGTGCGCGAAAGATGTGGCTGAGGTCAAGGCGTCTCTGGGCATGCATTCGGACTTCTATCGCCCGGAGCGCGAGTCTCAGGTTTTACGCGGCGTCAAGGAAAACAATCCCGGGCCGCTGGGCGATGAAGAAATGGCGCGCTTGTTCCGCGAGATCATGTCTGCCTGTCTCGCCCTGGAGAATCCACTCAAGGTCGCGTTTCTGGGACCTGAAGGCACTTTCACCCAGGCGGCGGCGATCAAGCATTTCGGCCGGTCGTTGCAGGCCGTACCGATGCGCGCCATCGACGAGGTGTTTCGAGAAGTGGAATCCGGTGCCGCCGACTATGGTGTGGTACCGGTGGAAAACTCCACCGAGGGGGT
>Ga0316189_10003025_pt1 | contig 16386 bp, 15 predicted proteins | sample LowCovwburrow_MG_FD_204930 | JGI IMG/M metagenome (GOLD analysis project Ga0316189, IMG submission 204930) | Coastal sediment microbial communities from Maine, United States - Lowes Cove worm burrow | ecosystem: Environmental > Aquatic > Marine > Coastal > Sediment | place: USA: Maine... | reverse complement strand
TGACCGTTCACGGATGATGCCACTTCGACAGCACCCGCTTTTTCAGAACTGAAACCTACGCGTTTCATCAATGGAATGGTAAATGTTCCGGTTGTCACCACGTTGGCGATGGACGAACCGGAAATCAGGCCCGTCGCCGCAGAACCGACCACAGCGGCTTTCGCAGGACCACCACGCAGGTGACCTAGGGCGGCAAAAGCCATTTTGATAAAGTAGTTGCCGGCGCCCGCCTTATCCAGCAATGCACCAAATAAAACGAACAGGAATACGAATTTCGTGGAAACCCCCAAGGCAATACCGAACACGCCTTCTGATGTGATCCACATATGGCTCATCGCTTTTTGCAATGACGCGCCCTTCCAGCGGATCACATCGGGGATTGCATCTGCGGAACCGAAGAATACATAGCCCAGGAAAACAATCGCCACGATAGCCATTGCAGGCCCAAGCGCGCGACGCGCAGCTTCAAACAACAGTAACAGGCCGACTAGGGCCACCCATTTATCTGTGTTGTCCGCAAGACCGCCGGAATTCACCAGTTTTTCATAAAATATATAACCATATAATGCGATAACAGAGCCTAGGCAGGCCAATATCCAATCCACAACCGGGATATGGTCACGTGGGCTTTTTTTAAAGGCAGGATAGGCCATGAAGGCCAAAAATATCGCAAAAGCCAAATGAATTTGCCGCGAATTGTTGATAACGGAACCCGGTAAAAACATATTGGAGATTGGCGAAGCCAAAACAAGTTGGAAGACAGACCAAATGATAGCAAGGACCGCTAAAAATGTGCCGACCGACCCCACCGGGTTACGTGCACCTGAATCAGCCGAGGCAACCATATCTTGTAATTGCTCGTCTGTTAGTGGTGCGTTATTTTCATTATTGGCCATGCTGTTCCTCCCAAAACAAACCGATTATAGACTTGGTATTATCTATTTATACCGGCGCTTATAATTTGTGCCTTTCAGTCAATCGGAAAGGGGCCGAAGCCCCTTTCCATTCGTTGTGCGTGGATTACTCAATCCAACCCTTTTCTTTGTAGTATTTAGCAGCACCGGCATGAAGTGGTGCAGACAGACCAGCCGTTGCCATTTCTTGTGGCTCCAGATGGGCAAATGCAGGATGCAGCTTTTTGAAATCGTCAAAATTTTCAAAGATTGATTTTACCAATGTGTAAACAACATCTTCTGAAACAGCTGTTGAAGATACGAATGTCGCACCCACACCGAATGTTTTTGTATCGTCTTCATTGCCGCGATACATGCCGCCCGGAATTGTCGCAGAACGGTAGAACGCATTATCTGCGATCAATTTGTCAACTTCTGCACCTGTTACGTTCACAAGAACAGAATCACACGCGGTTGTCGCTTCTTGGATTGAACCGGACGGGTGACCAACAGTATAAACCATTGCGTCGATTTGGTTATCACACAAAGCCGCAGATTGCTCGGAAGCTTTAAGTTCTGACGCCAAAGCGAAATCGCCCATCGTCCAACCCAGAGCGCTTACAAGAACTTCGGTCGTGCCACGTTGACCTGAACCGGGGTTGCCGATATTGACGCGTTTGCCTTTCAGGTCAGCAAAGTTTTTCACGCCTGCGTCAGCACGTGCCACAACCGTGAACGGTTCCGGATGAACAGAGAATACCGCACGTAAATCAGTGAACGCGCCTGCATCTTCAAATTTTGATGTACCGTGGTAAGCGTGGTGCTGCCAATCGGATTGTGCAACGCCAAACTCTAGCTCGCCTGCGCGAATTGTATTGATGTTGTAAACGGAACCGCCTGTGGATTCTACGGAACAACGCACGCCGTGCTCTTTGCGGCCTTTGTTGACAAGACGGCAAATCGCGCCGCCTGTTGGGTAATAAACACCCGTAACCCCACCCGTACCGATCGTAATAAACGTTTCTTCTGCAACTGCAGCACCAGCCATCATAGTTGTGGCTGTCAATGCAGCGGCTAAAAAGTTAAATTTTTTCATAAGTTTCTCCCATATGATCAAGGTCGGCATACCGCCGACTCGTACCATAAATACATTATGTTATATTGATGTCACTAAAAAACATTTGTTTTTAACTTGTTGCCCAGCAAGCAAAATAAAAACATGCGTTATGTGCAGACAGGATTTATTTCACAACAAAGGGCGTATAATCGGTATGTAAAAACCCATGTACTGCGCAACCGAATTTCCTGCACTCCGGCACATTTACAAGAAAGATTGGAGTGCCGATTAATTTGAAACATCGCCATGGTCTGGCCGTCTACCGATATGATAAGCTTTATCCTTGGAACAACACGATCACCAATGCGGGTGGCCGGTGGGTGGAATACCTGACGCCCGCCGCGATCACAGGGCAAATCCGTGAAGTCCACATGTGTTACCGCAAGACGGGAAGAGGAAGTCGCTATCGAACGCGTCGTGTCAAATCGCTCGGCACAGGCGACGTGCTTCTCGCATTTGAAGGTGGAACAGGCGACAAAGGCGAGGCTGGACAACCGGCATAACAGAGCCTCATGGGTTTTGTGCTGTTGCGTTATCTGCCGGATAGCCGCAAATACGATATTCACATTGTCTTTCGCGATAACCGAAGTGGGTCACTGAAACGATCCGTCCGACAAGGTTTAAGCATCACTCGGGCACGTGGAAATGCTGACTGGATCACCGGTTTGAGTTACGATTATATCCATCCCAGTGGCGGTGCTGGCCATATAACAACCATTGGCAGTGCCCACCTTGGCTTTGCGCAAAGTATGAAGTCGATTTTGCCACAAGTCTTCGGCTGTCTGGGAAAGCAGCTGCCTTGGCGCCGGGTTTCAAACCAAACAATATTTACGTCACAGGCCATAGCCTTGGTGGCGGTTTGGCCCAACATTTCGTCACCGCGGCGTTACTCGGCGATCAGTACTGTTCAGGCCGAGTGGTCGAATTACTATATCAAAAACGGTATTGGTTTCGGTCATGAGGCATATGCACGCCACACCGATTTATTCAACAGCATCGTGTCTGCCCCATGACGATCTGAACGCATATCCCGCACGAGTATCAGAGAAACCAGACGCGCAGAAAACGTGACGGACCAAACAAGACCATTGTACTGCTTTCTTTCTTATAAAATAACGGAAATCCATTTTGGCACTAAGCAGATACGCTAATCGAAGTCCTATTATTTGTCCTTATGCGCTTTTACATAGGCCGCCGCCTCTTCCCTTGTCTCAAAGATATGCGGTGAGATTTTGCGGGTTTTCAGGTCTTGCCCCATTTTCTGTCGCAAAAAGGCCGAGGTCGAATAGCGTGTGGCGGTGCGGTAGTATTTTGTTTCCAGATCCGTCAGCATATCGGCAAAGCACGATGACAGGCGGGGTGCTATAGTAACACCGTCATAGTTGGAAATCACATCAACCTTGCAGCCAATGCCCGCAAAGAACGCATCAAACTTGGTGCGCATTACGTCCAGATCATCAATCGTTTCGATGCTTAATCCACTGATATTGGCAAAGACCGTGTTTTCGTCTGCGATGTAGCGCAACCGATCATCCCAATTCATCGACAGCATGCTTTTTTTCAGGCCCATGCGTACCTCGGCGAAAATCGCAGGGTTCATGGATTTCGGATCATTGATGATGGGCATAAACGCCATATGGGCAAGAATGTCTTTTTCAACGTCGATACCGGGGGCAACTTCGGCAAGTTCCAGGCCTTCCGCAGTCAAACGGAACACGCAGCGTTCTGTGACATAAAGAACATCCTGGCCCAACGATGCGGCATATCTGCCGTTAAAAGTGATTTGTTCAACATTTTCGATGAATTTTGGCACCGCCCCTTCATTGTCGATTTTCAGGACATTGTCTTGTGCACTGACGCGCAGCCCTTTGGCGGTAAAGGTGCCTACGAATACCAGCTTACGCGCATTTTGCGAGATGTTGATAAAACCGCCGGCGCCTGCGAAACGATCCTTGAAGCGGCTGACATTGACGTTGCCGTGCTGATCCACTTCCGCCATGCCAAGGCAGGCCATATCAAGGCCCCCGCCATCGTAAAAGTCAAACTGCTGACTGGTTTGTATAATGCTTTCGGCATTGATTGCCGCCCCGAAATCCAACCCTGATTGCGGGACGCCGCCCAAGACACCTGCCTCGGTCGTCAGCATGATGTGGCCAAGCAGGCCCTCTTCATTGGCGACGGTTCCCACCCCTTCCGGCATGCCGATACCAAGGTTGACGACACCGTTGATCGGCAGTTCCATCGTCGCGCGGCGTGCAATGAATTTACGCATATCAAACCCCATGGGCGGTAGCTCATCCACGATACCGCGCAAACGTCCGCTAAAGGCGTGATCATATTGCGTAGTATAGGTTTGACGATGCTCGTCGGCTTGGGCAATCACAACGCAATCCACCAGATTACCGGGGATAATCACGTCTTTGGGGGCTAATGAACCGTGTGCGGCTACGCGTTCCACTTGGGCGATCACAACGCCACCGCTGTTTTTTGCAGCCATGGCGATTGAAAGCATGTCCAGTGTCAGGGCTTCGCGTTCCATGGTGATATTGCCGAATTTGTCGGCGGTTGTCCCACGGATCAGAGCTATGTCTATGGGTATAGCGCGATAAAACAGCCATTCCTTGCCGTCGATTTCTTTCAGTTCCACCAATTTTTCGGTGGAAATCGGATTGATCGCACCGCCATCCTGGCGCGGATCCACGAAAGTGTTCAAACCGACTTTGGAAAACATCCCCGGCTTGCCTGCGGCAATATCGCGATAAAGCTGCGAAATACAGCCCAAGGGCAGATTATAGGCAGCGATTTTGTTCCGCATCGCCATGGCACCCAGTTTCGGCACCAGCGACCAATGCCCACCGATGGCACGTTTGATCAATCCTTCTTTGGCGATGCGGTTCAGGCCAGCATCTTTACCGTCACCGGGGGCGGCAGCGAACAGAAGCGACAGATCGCGCGGCGATTGATCGGCGTCAAAGCGCTCTTCGATACCGCGTAACAAGCATTCGGGTGTGCCGATACCGACGAAACCGGAAATACAAACCGTATCATCGTCCTCGATCAATGCAATTGCATCTTCCAGATTTACGATTTTATCGACCATAGTTTAGCTTCCCCCAATATTTATTTTGCCTTGGTGTTTTGTGTCTCTTTCAACCAGTCAGATAGGCCAGAGGCCACAACCCCTTGCGCCTTGCGGCTAACGAAAACGCCCACATGACCCCCCGAAAACCCGATTTCGCGATAAAGTTTCGGGCGAACATATTTACCCAGTGCTTTTGTACAGCTGACAGGCACGATGTGATCCTGTTCGGCATAGATATTCAGCACAGGGCAAGAGATATGGCCAAGATTTACGGTGCGACCACCCAATTCCAGTGTACCCGCAGTCAGGCGGTTTTCACGGTAGAGTAGATTGAACCATTCTTTTGCCGCAGTCCCCGGATGATCGGGGCGGTCGGCAATCCATTTTTCCATACGCAAAAAGTTTAGTGTTGCAGCTTCATCCCCTTCCAAACGCGCCAGTCCCAAATTGTATTTGGTCATGCTGGCCATCGGTGTCAGGGAAGAGAATATCGCACCCGTCAGCGCGCCCGGCATATTGCCGTGAATGTCGATGATTTCATTGACCTCGGCCTCGGTCATATTTTGCGCCCATTTATTCAGGAAACCTTCGCCCGCCCAAAAATTATCGGGGTCACCTATGAAATCAATCGGGGTGATGGCCAGTGACAAACCCGAAAAAAGTTCAGGCTCAAGGGCAACCAGACAGGCCGCAAATGTGCCACCTTCGCAGATACCGAACATCGAGATCGGCTTACCGTCGTTTTGACCGATCAGGTAATCGACACAATCGCGCAGATAGCCGTTGATGTAATCGTCAAGCGTCAGAAACTGGTCCGCACGCGTTGGGTTGCCCCAGTCCACCACGTAAACGTCGATGCCGTCATTCAAAAGATTGCGTACAAGGGAACGGTCTTCTTGCAAGTCAATCATCGTTTGGCGACCAAATAATCCGTAGCAAATGATCACAGGCGGCACATCCGCTTTTTTCTTGGCCAGCGGACGATAGCGCGACAAGGTAACTTTATCGACACGAAACACAACATCCGCAGGGGTTTGTGCTATTTGCACATCCCCGTGTTTGATCTTGGACAGTGTATCATTGGATTTGACCGCCTTGATGCCCTCATCCATCAATTGCTGCCACGCGACACGATAGGCTTCGGTAAATTCCGCGTTGATCGGTTTTGTGCTAACCATGTTCAGATCATCCTATTTTACGCTTTAGGTCGCGCAGTTCGCGGCGCAATTCGGTCACGATTTGAGTCAGATCATCAATTTCAGAACGGGTTGGCATCTGGTAGGTTTCAGCCCACTTTTGGGCCGCTTCGGCCTGACGTTTTTTCAGCCTTGTAGCTGTAGTCATCAGCTTTTTCTGGGCGTCCATGAAATCCTGGCTGGCCTGTGTATCCAATAGCTCTTTGTTGGCTATTTTCAACCATGCGTCCAAAGCTTGTTTCACTTTACCAGATTTCAAATCTTCCAGACTAAACGCTTTGGAATATTCAGTGTAACTGCGCAACCAGGCTTCATGCATGATCTTGGCAAAGTCAGCCGTTGCTTCCTGAAATTCCACGGTTTCCGCCCATGCAGTCGCCATGTCACCTTGCGGCATCACCAGATCGGCGAATTGCGGGGCATTGGCGATGCCCTGCAATATGGTTTTCAACTGTTCGGGGCTTTGCGCCATCCAGGTGCTTGGGTCAAACAGGCTGAACATCGCGTCACGGCTTTTGCCCATCATGTCCGCCGCACCTGTTGCCATTGCAGTTGCAGGGTCCCAACCGGGCGCCCACGCTTTGACGAAGCCTTGCCATGCGTCAAAGCCCTGCGGCATCATGTTTGTCGGCTTTGGGGTGAACCCTTGTGTCATGGATTTGGCGAAACCATCCGCCAAATCCTGTTGCGCATTGAAGAATGCATCCTGGCCATCCTGCCAAAACTTGAACATCTGGTTCATTGGGTCTTTTGAATCGGCCATTTTGCGTATTCCTTATAATGCTGCGGTATAGATCGCCAACGCGGCGTCATAGGTCATTTCGCGCGGATTGTTGACCAGCAGTCGGGTTTGTTTCATACCGTCTTCGGCCAGCATCGGAAGGTCGTTATGATTAACGCCCACTTCGCGCAGTGTGGATTTCATGCCCAGTTCGGGGCCGAGCTCTTTGAAACCTTGTACCATACCGGCGCAAATCTCTTGTGTCGATTTTCCTGCAAGTTCCGGGAAGATGATCGGGGCGATTTCCGCATATTGCGCGGCACCCAATGTATCTTCCATGTTAAACTCCAGCACATGCGGTAAAACGATTGCGTTCGACAACCCATGCGGCACGTGGAAATGGCCACCCAAAGGGTAGGCCAACGCGTGAACGGCTGCAACGGGTGCGTTGGCAAATGCCATGCCCGCCAGCATCGAGCCCAACAACATGTCAGAGCGTGCAGCGCGGTCTTCGCCATTACTGCAAGCGGTGCGGATCGCCCCGCCCAGCAGAACAAGTGCTTGTTTTGCCAGCGTGTCGGACAGAATGTTTTTGGCGTGTTTCGTGGTGTAAGCTTCAATCGCGTGGACCATCGCATCAATACCTGTGGCCGAAGTGATATGGGCCGGCAGGCCCACGGTCAGTTCCGCATCCAGAATAGCCCAATCGGGTAATAGCACGGGGGATACCACGCCTTTTTTCTCGGACGTGCGGGTGGTGACGATGGAAATCGGGGTCACTTCAGAACCGGTACCCGCGGTGGTTGGCGCCAACACCAGTGGCAAACGGCCACCTTTGACCATGCCGACACCGTACATGTCATCCAAGTCTTGCGGAGCGTCAGGTCGCGACAGGATCGAGATCAATTTAGCGGTGTCCAAAGACGAACCGCCACCCACGGAAACAACACCGTCTATACCCTGCGACTTGGCCTCTTCTACCGCTGCGCGGATCATCGCTTCTGGCGGGTCGGCGACCACATCGTCAATAACATGCACAGCAATACCGGCCGCTTTCAGGCTATCAAGACAAGCATCTGCAAGACCCAGTTTCAGGATCATGGCGTCGGTGACGAAAGCAACTTTCGAACACCCCATATCGGCCATGATCTGGCCGATTTTTGCAGTGGCACCAACTTCGGACAAGATCGAGCTGGTGGTTTGGAATTTAAACGGTTTCATTGTGATGTCCTTAGTCTTCAAATGGGGAGGAAAGGGTTTTCAGACGCGCAGTCAGTTTCATATTCTCGGAATAATCAACCGGGCAATCAATAATGGATACTGTGCCGTCATTCATCGCGGTTTCGATGATGGATTGCAGGTCTTCGGTTTTATCAACACGGTAACCTTTGGCCCCGAAACTTTCTGCGAATTTCACGAAATCGGCATTGCCGACATCGATATTGCTGGAACGGCCATATTCACGCAACTGGTGCCATTCGATCAGGCCGTATTTATTGTCGTTGAAAATGATAACCGTGATATTCAGCCCAAGGCGCATCGCAGTTTCGATTTCTTGACTGTTCATCATAAAGCCGCTGTCGCCCGCCACTGCCAGAATATTCTTTTCGGGGTAGACCAGTTTGGCGGCAATAGTCCCGGGCAATGCGATACCCATGGAAGCAAAACCGTTCGAAATGATACAGGTGTTAGGTTGTTCAGCCTGAAACATCCGTGCCATCCACATTTTATGGGCGCCCACATCGGATATAACGATGTCTTCGTCATTCATTGCCGCTCGTAGGTCACAGATTATTTTTTGCGGTTTCGGTGGGTAGCTGTTGTCATCCGCATGGGCGTTCAGCTCGGCCACGATTTTATCGTGCAGTTTGGCGACTTTGTTGTCAGAGTGACCGGTGCAACGATTAGCCAGTCGTTTCAGACTGTCTTTGATGCAACCAATCATGCCTATTTCAGGGATGTAATGTGTGTCTACTTCCGCAGGGCTGGCATCGACATTGATGATTTTAATGTCGGCGTTCGGGTTCCAGTAGCTTGGGGTGTATTCGACCATATCAAGACCGACACAGATCACCAAGTCGGCCTGTTCAATCCCGAAAGCCACCAGATCATGGGCTTTCAGACCTACGGTACCGATGGATAATGGGTGTGAAGACGGCATAGCACCTTTGGCCATAAAAGTAGTGGCGACGGGTGCGTTCGCTGCTTCTGCAAAGGCCACAAGCTCTTTGCAGGCGCCAAAACGGATCACACCGTTGCCTGCAATCACCACAGGATGTTTGGCCTCATTGAGCAGTTTGATAACCTTTTTACCGACCCCAAGCGGGGCCACAGGGGCTTGCGGTGCCTGCACTTTCAAAGCTGGTATTTCGTCGATTTCCATGTCCCCTACGTTTTCGGGGAAATCGATGAATGCGCCGCCCGGTTTTTCGGCTTGGGCGAATTTAAAGGCTTTGCGCACAACTTCTGGTACAATTTCAGGCATCAAAACCTGTACCGAGTATTTTGAGATCGGGTCGAACAGGTTCACCAGATCAAGGATTTGATGACTCTCTTTGTGCAGGCGTGTGGTGGAACCCTGCCCTGCGATTGCAACGATTGGCGCGCGATCCATATTGGCGTCGGCAAAACCCGTAACAAGGTTAGTAGCCCCCGGGCCAAGCGTTGACATGCAAACGCCGGCACGGCCCGTCAGGCGGCCATACACATCTGCCATGAATGCGGCACCTTGTTCGTGGCGGGTAGTAACAAATTCGATTGAGCTGTCCAAAAGTGCGTCCATAACGGCGATATTTTCTTCGCCCGGAATGCCGAAAATGTAATCGACACCTTCATTTTCAAGACATTTCACAAGCAGCGTTGCCGCATTGATTTTTTTCTTCTGTGTCATTTGTTCCTCCAATGACATTAAGAGCTGCCTTTCGGCCCCCATTCAATTCTGTTGTTAATCTATCAATAAACGTGCGGGTTTAAAGGTGCATCCTATAAGAATTCCGACAAACCCGTTATTTATTGCCAATAATATGCGACATGACAACCGAGCTTGAGTGTTATTACCCGATAATTGTGCGCCGCACAATGTTTATTTTTGTGCGGTGCACAATTTATTGCGGACGTTTACCCGTTAGCAATATAGGTAATCAATTTCCGCAGATCAAATAACGGTAGTATATATTATAATAGCAGTGCGTGTACTACCAACAACAGTTGTGTTTTTTCAGTCTTATTATGTATGTAAATAAACGTATTGTGCGCTGCACATAAATAATTTGCGCACTGCGTCATTTTTTTGTTGCACCGCACAAATAAATCGCTATATATGATTTTAGAAATAAAAGAGATCAATAGATTCTCATCCACTATCAACATTCCGGCACACCTCCCGCGTCGGTATAAAAAAGGAAAAAACAATGGCTAAGACAACACAAACAAACGAAGCAATTGCAACTGCAACAACAGAAGCACTTGTTAAAACTCAAGAAGTATTCACTAAATCTACTGAGACTTCAGAAAAAGTTGCCGAAAACCTGATCGATTACAATACTGCAATCATCAAAAGCGGCGAAGCTTTGGTTAAAAAAGCATATGACAACTACCTTGCAAACGTTGCAGCCGCTTTTGACGGTGCAAAAGCACTGACAAAAACGTCCGACGTTGCCGAATTTTACAAAGTTTCTTCTTCTAACTTCGCTTCTGCCGCTGAAAAAATCTCGGCACAAGGTAAAGAGTTGGCTGAACTTTCCGCGAAAGCCCTGAAAGACAACACAGAAACAGCAAAAAAGCTTTATACAAAAGCATTTGCTGCTTAATTTAAGACTAAATTACTCCCTTGAAAAACGTCGCAAACCCTGTTTGCGGCGTTTTTTGTGCATATGCTAGCAATGTATGAGTTGCGCTGCACAAATAAACTGCCTAACACTATCAAATGATTAGCGTTTGGATGTGTTAGCATGACCGAAAAACCGGAAAACCCTGAAACCACTGCCAATACCGGCAAGGTGGTGATCAAAAAATACGCCAACCGGCGTCTGTATAACACGTCTACCAGCAAATACATTGTGCTGGCGGACGTGATTGCACTGGTCAATCAGGGAACGGAATTCATCATTGAGGATGCTAAGTCCGGCGCCGACATCACGCGCGAAATTTTGAACCAGATCATCTTTGAACAGGAAACCCGCCCCGCCGAATTTCTGTTTCCGTTAGAGTTTCAAAAACAACTGATCCGCATGTATGGTGACAGTTACGGCAAAATGTTTCCTGATTTTCTGACCCAATCAATCAGCTTTTTCAATTCAGAACGTAACCAGATGCAAGAAATGTTCCAAGGTGTGATGGGACAAAATGCCGGTGCGTTTTTCAATCAAGCCCAAGAAATGGCCCGCAAGAATATGGAAATGTTCCAAAAAAGCTGGGATGTTTTCGGCGTTATGAAGCCCCCGACAGAAACGGAAGAAAAATCCGAAGAGACGAATTCAAAATCCGAAGAGCTGGACGATATTCAAAAGCAAATCGACGCTCTACAAACCCGCCTTAAGTCCATCAAGTAACCCGTAAATATGTCAGCCATGAAAATATACACCAAACAATCCGTTAAAGCGTACTCCACACATCACTTTCTGGGCCTTGGGTTCCACGGGTTCCACCGCACCCATTATCTGGAATGGGGCACACCTGCAAAACATGAGCGTAAGGAAACCCTTGTCTGCGTCCACGGGGTGACCAGAAACGCCCATGATTTTGACTATTTTGCCGAAAACATGTGCGACAAGTACCGCGTTGTTTGCCCGGATATTGTGGGACGCGGTGAAAGTGATCACTTACCCGAACATCAAGGCTATGATTACCTACAATATAACGCGGATATGAACGCGCTTCTGGCCCGCTTGAATGAAACCGAAGTGGATTGGCTGGGCTCCTCCATGGGGGGGGTTATCGGGATGGTCCTAGCCTCGGTTGCACAATCGCCCATTCGCCGTTTGATTATCAATGACATTGGCCCTGATATATCACGCGATGCACTGACACGGATTGGCGAGTATATTGGCAGATCAGGTGATTTTGACACAATCGAAGACGTAGAAACCCATCTGCGCAAGATTTATGCGGAATTCGGCCCTATGGCCGACGACGACTGGAAGCAAATGGTGCATTATTCCACGCGACGCACGAAAACCGGTAAGTTTCGCCTGAAAATGGACCCTGCCATTGGTGATGCATTCCGCAATGATATCTCGTTGTTTGATGTGGATATGTGGGACACGTGGGAAAAAATAACTTGTCCGGTTTTAATCCTGCGCGGAAAGAATTCATCCTTTTTCAGCGAAGAAACCGCGCATAAGATGCTAACTTGCGGGCCGGAAGCAACACTGGTGGAGTTTGATGATGTCGGGCATACACCGACATTACGCAACGACGAACAAGTTGCCGTTATACGCAACTGGCTGGCGGAAAACTAAGTGATTTAATAGGGGCCTATGGTCAATAAAAACAATTATCCATAAACTTTGCAATTAGTTCGGATCTTCATCGTCATCCAATAGAATTCGGGCCGCATTGCCCTCCGGGTCGTCAAATTGTTTGGACTTAATTGCCCAAAAAAAGGCCACCAGGCCAATACCGCCCAGAAATAGGGAAATCGGGATCAGATAAAGTAAAACGGACATTAACGACCTCTTACCTTTGTCAATCGTAAAGCATTTAGTGACACGCAGATAGACGAGGCTGACATGGCAAGGGCCGCAAGCAATGGTGTGGCAAGGCCCACAAGCGCAATCGGGACCGCTATCGCGTTATAGCCCGCTGCAATCGCAAAGTTTTCCAACATGCGAATTTTGGCGGATTTTGACAGGGATATACAAGCGTCGATCAGGGTCAGATCATCTTTGATCAATACGAAATCGGATGCGGCACGGGCGGCATCAATTGCCGATGCCGGTGACATGGATACATGTGCGGCTGCCAGTGCCGCCGTATCATTCAACCCGTCACCCACCATAAGAACATGATTGCCGTAAGATTGGACCAGCGTCAGTTTTTCGTCCGGCAGAACACCGCCAACGGCGCGTTCAATACCAAGTTTTTCAGCCAACCGGTCGGTTGCAGACTGGGTATCGCCCGACAGCATCACAACCTGTAATCCACGCGCCTTCAGGCGTAAGATAGCGTCTTTGCTGCTGGCTTTGATTGTATCTTCGAACAGAAAAGCAACAGGGGTCGTTTCACCTATCTGAAGCCATGTTTGCACATAACCTTCTACCGGTTTGCAACCGATCCATTCCGCGCGACCAAGACGAATACGCGAACTGCCCGAACGCGCCTCTATCCCTTTGCCGGCATGTTCCATCACATCCTGAATAACGGGCAGATCTTGGGCAGTGGCAAGTTTTGCAACCGCATGTGACAACGGGTGATCGGAATGGGCTGCAAGGCTGGCGGCAAGGTTCAGAACCGCGCCTTTCGGTGCGTCGACAACAGTCATTTCGCCCGTGGTCAACGTGCCTGTTTTATCAAACACCACGGTATCGACATCGACCAGACGTTCCAATGCAGCCCCGTCCCGGATCAGGATGCCCGCCCGATACAAGCGCCCACTGGCAGCAGTCATCACAGCAGGAACAGCTAGCCCCAGTGCACATGGGCAGGTGATGATCAAAACGGCGGTGGCAATACCGATGGCAAGGCGCGTGTCGCCCGTATAGAACTGCCAGAACAAGAATGCGACCAAGGCCAGCAGGTGGACCAGTGGCGCATAGATTTGTGCGGCTTTGTCAGCCAGTGTCGTGTATTTTGTTTTGGTGGCCTCGGCAGTGGCCACAAGGGCCGCAATTTCAGCCAGCTTTGTGCCCTGACCGATTTGCGTGACATTCACTTCGAACGATGGACCAAGATTAAGCGTACCGCTGTAAACCGCATCCCCAAGGGTTATGCTGGCAGGCATGGTTTCGCCTGTGAGCAAGGACATATCCAGCTCACCGGCACCTTTTGCCACAACACCGTCGACAGGCACGCGTGCGCCGCGCCGCACAAGCACCCGGTCGCCGACATTCAGGGTTTCAATGGCTACGGTTTCCACCTGTCCCCGGCTAACCTTTTGGGCACGCGGCATTTCCAATGCGGATAATTCGACGGCTGCAGAGCGGGCTTTGGCGCGGGTTTGGTGATCCAGATACCGTCCCGCCAACAGGAAAAACGTCAGGGACAATGCGGCGTCGAAATAGGCATGTTCGCCACCATGCGCCGTTTCATAAAGCGATAGGCCAGACGCCATAAGGATCGCCAGACTGATCGGTACATCCATGTTCAGCCCCCGAACCCGTAAGGCCGACCACGCATTTTTAAAGAATGGTTGTGCGGTATAAGCAATCGTCGGCAATGCGATTGCAGCTGAAATCCAATGCAGAAAATCCCGTGTAATGCCGTCGGCACCCGCCCAGACAGACACCGATAACAGCATCACGTTCATCGCTGCAAACCCTGCTATACCCAAACGGATCAACAGGCCCCGTGCGGTCGTATCCGGTTTGTCCGTTAAAACTTTCCCGTCCAGCAAATGCGCTTCAAACCCTAGGTTTGCAAGTTCGTCCAGAACCGCGTCTTCGATCGTTTGGCGTCCGTCATACTGCACGCGCAGACGTTTTAATGACAGGTTTACGCGCGCGCCCTGCACCCCGTCCAAAGTTTTCAAGCCGCGTTCGATTTTACCGATGCAACCTGCGCAATGCACCGTTGGCACAGATAAATCCAGCGTATGTTCGGCAGCAATGGTCTGTTCTATCTTGTCATGGGGCACCGCAACGCATGCAGAACAAGTAGCGACTGTCATGATGCCGCTCTGATATAAAGTGACAGTGTGCGGTTAAATTCGGTCCCGTCCAAAGCGGTTGCAAAGACCCTTGCCTGCCAGTTTCCTGCAGGCAGATCCACTTGCCCTACATATTTACGACCATCAAACTGCATCGTAACATCCTGATCATAGTCGTCCGAAGTGGCAAGCCTAATCACAAGGGACACATTTGGCGTGACAACGGTTCCACCACCTGCTTCGGTCAGGGTCAGGGTCACCTGCCCCGCTTCATACGACACGGTAGAATTCCAGTTCAGATTATTCTGCGCCTGACGCCGTGCTTCGAACGTCAAGCTTTCATTATAAGGTGCACGTGTTTCCAGACCCGGAAATGTTCCAACAGCAGAGTAAGCCAAGGCAAGATTAACCCCAATAATCACGGTGAATGCACCGCCAAAGATCAATGCAACGTGGCGGCCCTTCAGTTCGCGTTGTTTTTTTATCCGGGTCATTGAGCGTTTCCTGCAAACATGGTGTCGACATAAGTAAGTTCACCGTTATCCATAGCTTCAATCCAGAAGCGTACCGGCGAGGTATCGGATTTGCTTGCACTGTATTCCGATTTGGCAAAGATATAAACCCGTTGGTGTACCCTGCCGTCAGCCGGCACGGATACCTTCAATTCATCCGTTCCCTCCAAATCTAGCCGCAAAGGTTCTTCGGTTTTGACCGAGATATGAAACACCCTGTCTTCGCCGGTTTGATTGCTGATCTTCAGATCATACGCGTTGCGGATAGTCCCGTCAGATAGGGTCACATAACGCGGATTACGATCGGGTTTTACCGAAGCCGAAAAATCAGACCGTATAAACAAGGCAACGACAAGACCTATTCCGATAGCGGCCCACAGTCCGAAATAGATGAAATTGCGCAGGCGCAGGATATGGTTCCATACCGTTCTGGGCGCATTTCCCGCGCGTTCAAGCGGTTCATCATTTAGGGTACAGTAATCAATCAACCCACGCGGTCGGCCGATTTTTTCCATCACATTATCGCAGGCATCAATACATAATGCGCACGTAATACATTCCACTTGTTGACCATCACGGATGTCTATGCCTTGCGGGCATACGGTTACACAGGCCATACAGTCGATACAGTCGCCTTCGGCCATGCCCAACTTGCCGCGCGGCTCACCACGCCAATCGCGGTAAGCAACGGTCAGGGAATGCTCGTCCATCATCGCAGCCTGAATGCGTGGCCAAGGGCACATATAGGTACAGACCTGTTCACGTAAAAATCCGCCAAACATGAATGTTGTTGCTGTCATAACCGCAATGGTTGCATAGGCCACAAAAGCCGCTTGTCCTGTTATCAGATCACGTAACAAAGTCGGGGCATCGGCAAAGTAGAACACCCATGCACCACCGGTTGATATACCAATCAGCACCCACAATATCCATTTTGTCATGCGCAGGCGGGCTTTGTGAAAGCTCCATTTTGCGCGCAACAGGCGGATACGTTCATTGCGATCCCCCTCAACCCAGCGTTCAACCAAAATAAACAAATCCGTCCAAACGGTTTGCGGGCA
>Ga0316189_10003024_pt1 | contig 16388 bp, 11 predicted proteins | sample LowCovwburrow_MG_FD_204930 | JGI IMG/M metagenome (GOLD analysis project Ga0316189, IMG submission 204930) | Coastal sediment microbial communities from Maine, United States - Lowes Cove worm burrow | ecosystem: Environmental > Aquatic > Marine > Coastal > Sediment | place: USA: Maine... | reverse complement strand
GGACAACTTTCTAAAGCTTCGTCTACAATACCTTTTAAGTCAATGGTTTTTGCGCCTCGATAAGAACCATCGCTAGTAATTACCATTTTACAGTCGCTATCGTTAATTCTTGTTGATAACGCTGTTGAAGAAAAGCCTGCAAATACAACTGAATGTATAGCACCAATTCTAGCACAAGCCAAAAGTGAGATTGCTAATTCAGGAATCATAGGCAAATAGATACAAACACGGTCGCCCTTAATAATTCCTTGGTTTTTTAATACATTTGCAAACTTGTTAACGCGTTCGTATAATTGGTTATAAGTGATATGCTCCGCTTTTTCTGAAGGATCATTAGGCTCAAACAAAATAGCTGTTTTATCTCCTCGTGTTGCTAAATGTCTGTCGATGCAGTTTTCTGTAATATTAAGTTCTGCGCCTTCAAACCATTTAACTTCTGGTTTAGTAAAATCCCAGCTTAATACATTATTCCACTTTTTTTGCCACATAAAATGTTCTTCGGCAACTTCTTCCCAAAAATTTTCAGGCTCGCGAACAGATTTTCTATAAACTTGATAGTATTCTTCTAAATGTTTAATGTGGTAATTACTCATAACTTATTTTTAGTAATTTATAATAAGAATTCAAAAATATATTAAAATTCCCATCTAACAAAGGCTTCCATTGCAGCATAATGAGATAGACCCAGATCGTGATATAAATCGGCTGTTTCTTTATTTCTATCTTCTGCACGTTGCCAGAACTCTCTACTATCTGCACCTTGAAATACAACACCATCTTTTTGAGATTGATGCTTAAAAATTCCTTTTCTTTTTTCTAATACTTGGTCTGGTCCCATTGGTACTGCCATTTCTATCTCATCAATACCCCATTCTTGCCATGCACCTCTATATAGCCAAACCCAGCAATCTTTCATGAATTTTTTTGATTTCAGATTTCTTACTGCTTCAAAAATAGCATCTAAGCATACTTTATGAGTACCATGCGGATCAGCTAGATCGCCTGCTGCATATATTTGGTGAGGTTTTATCTTTTCAATTAAATCTGAAGTTATTTTTACATCAGCTATTCCAATAGGATTCTTTTTTATTGCACCAGTTTCATAAAATGGTAATTCCATAAAATGGATTTGTTCATCTGGGATACCAATAAAATGACAGGTAGCTCTTGCTTCTCCTTTTCTTATTAATCCTTTTATATATCTTACTTCAGGAATATCTATTTCACTGGATTTCTTGTTTTTAAGAAAAGTTACTGCTTTTTTGTAAATAGCTTTAGCTTCTTTACTTTCTATTCCAAATTTGTCATTATAATCACAAACAAAACTAGCAAAACGAAGAGCTTCTTCATCAGCAACAGCAATATTTCCTGAAGTTTGATAACCAACATGTACTTCATGCCCTTGTTCTTGTAATCTTTTAAATGTGCCTCCCATGCTAATAATATCATCATCTGGATGGGGACTAAAAATAATAACACGTTTTTTTGCAGGTTCTGCACGTTCTGGTCGTTTACTATCATCTGCATTTGGTTTTCCACCAGGCCAACCCGTAATTGTATTTTGTAATTTATTAAATATTTTAATGTTAATATCGTAAGCTGGTCCAGAATCTGCTAATAAATCGCTCATACCGTTTTCAATATAATCGGCATCGGTTAACATTAAAATAGGTTTTTTTAAATGAAGCGCTAAGCTTAATACCGCTTTTCTTATGAGTTTATCTGTCCAAATAATTTTTTCAACCAACCAAGGTGTGTTAATCCTTGTTAGTTTTGATGCTGCTGCCTGATCTAAAACAAAGGTAGCATTGTTGTGCTCTTGTAAGTATGACGCAGGCACACGGCTTGTTACTTCTTCTTCTGTTGAGGCTTTTATAATATTAGATTTACTTTCTCCCCAAGCTAAAAGTATTACTCTTTTGGCTTCCATTATTTTTTTAACACCTAAAGTAATTGCTGTTCTAGGCGTATTTTCTAAACCACCAAAATCACCACTTGCGGCAACTCTTGTAATATGGTCCAAGGCTACTAAACGTGTTTTAGAATTTTGAAGCGACCCTGATTCGTTAAAACCAATATGACCATTACCTCCAATACCTAAAATTTGTAAATCTATACCGCCAAATGCTTTAATTTTTGCCTCGTATTGATCACAATAAGGTCTTATATCTTTTTTAGCTAATGTTCCATCTGGAATATGATAATTTTCTGGTAAAATATCGACATGATTAAATAATTGTTCTTTCATAAAGCGAACATAACTATTTACAGAATCGGGTTCCATGGGGTAATATTCATCTAAATTGAATGCTATTACATTTTTAAAGCTTAAGCCTTCTTCTTTGTGCAAGCGTACCAGTTCTGCATATAACCCTTTTGGTGACGACCCAGTTGCTAAACCTAATATACATGGTTGTTTTTGGGCTTGTTTTACCCTTATAAGGTCTGCCATTTCTTTAGCAACTGCTTGAGACGCTATTGTTGAATTTTCAAAAACTACAGTACCTATGTTTTCAAATCTTTTTTCGAAACCTGTTGCCTTGTCTATGCTACTTTTTAACATTATTCTGGTTTTTAAGCTTTTATTATTGTTTTTTTAAAATATTTTCTAATACCCAAGTGGTATGTGATGCTGTTTTTCCTGTTGATGGATGCACTATGTTTTCTGATAAATGTTTTTTTATATTTTGAACATGAAACAATTGAATGTTTTCAGGATTCTCGATAAATAGACTTTCTTTATGAGTCCCTTGTTCTAATACTATGGGTTCTTCATTAAAAACAGAAAAACTTATTTTCCCTTTTTCGCCATAAATCTGAACTGTATCTTCTCTTTTTTCTGTTCCAAAATTCCAACTCCCTGAACCTGTTATACCAGATTCGAGAACCCAACTACCAGTAACGGAATCCATAGCTGTATATAATCCTTGTTGGTTAATTGCTATTCCATGAGCTTCTTTAATATCTCCTAGAAAGTGCATGAATAAATCGATGCCATGAGATGCTAAATCATCAAAATAACCACCATGTGCAATATTAATATCTGTACGCCAATTATATATTTTAGATAAATCTATATCATTAGCCGGCTTACTTAAATGCCAATTTATATGCCTTATTTCGCCTATTTTATTGTTTTCAAGCCACGATTTAATTTGATTAAACCTTGGAAGCGATCTTCTGTAATAAGCAACAAACAAAGGTGTTTTATTTACTTCGAATGCCTTACTTATTGATAAACACTCTTTGTAAGTTGGTGCCATAGGCTTTTCGATACAACATATTTTACCAGCCTCGGCAACTTTTAATGCATAATGGGCATGAGAATCTGGTGGTGTTGCAATATATATGGCATCAATTTCTGGGTCGTTAATCAATTCGTCTGCATCACCAAAAAACTTAGATACATTATGCCTAACTGCATAATCTTTAGCCTTTTCAATATTGCGGCGCATAACAGCATGTAGCTCAAAACCTTCTACCTTTTGGTAGGCTGGACCGCTTTTAAGCTCGGTAACATTGCCGCATCCTATAATTCCCCATTTATATACTTTACTCATTTATTTAAAAAATACTGTGCCTATTCTTTTTTAATATTGCTATCTTTAAAATTGTTCTTTGTTGTTTTTTGATTTTTTTAGTCTTTAGACCAACTTCTATATTTATGTCCTTTAAATGCATAAAACATAATCATAAAATATGCAGGTAATAATATTAGATAAGCTATTTGATTTCCGCTCTTCGATGTTTCTACTATTCCTTTAGCTTCATTAGAAAGATTAATTGAATCTGCCCAAGCACCATAAATTAATGGGAAAATTGCGCCACCTATAATAGCCATTATTAATAAAGCCCCACCAACTTTTGTGTAGCCTCCTAAATCTTCTAGTGCCATAGGCCAAATTGCTGGCCAGCATAATGCATTTGCAAAACCTAAAAGAGCTACTAAAATAATTACAAAAGGTAATGGGGGTACACCTGGTAATTGAATCATTATATCAGGAGATATCATTACTATAAGTACAACTAAAAGAACTCCTACTATCCCTGAAAATTTTAATGCCACAACTTGTGAAACCTTCTTTGGAATTAATATAATTCCTAAAATATAACCAAGTACCATTGCAGTCATAGTGAATGAAGTCAGCTTTAAATAAAAATCACCATTGTCTCCATAAACGCCTAGTTGTTTTCCAAAACCGCCAATAGAATCTCCAGCCAATACCTCCGCAGCTACATACAGCATTAAAGTGATAACTCCTAAGACTAATTGAGGATATTTGAATACTTCTTTTATTTGTTTAAAAAAACTTAAGTTCTCTACATGTCCATCTTCGTCTAAATTAATTTCTGGAAGTGGTGAAAACTTAAGTAGAACAGCTAGTACCAAAACAATTAATCCCATATAAATATATGGAGTTTGCAACTGTAGAGCTAAGGCATTTAAAGCATCTGTTTTAGTAATACTATCCATTGCTTCGATTTTATCAGCTGTATAATCAGACATATTGGATAACACCAATGCTGTCAATGCTAAAGGAGCAATAAATCCAGCTAATTTATTTGCAATCCCTAACACACTAATACGTGCTGCTGCACTTTCACGTGGTCCAATTACAACAACATAAGGATTTGATGCAGTTTGCAACAAAGCTAAGCCTGTTCCCATGACAAATAAGGCTACTAAAAACAATTCAAAAGTTCTTACAGCTGCAGCTGGATAAAACATAAATGCACCTATAGCTATAACGACTAACCCTAGTGACAAACCATTTTTGTAACCAACTTTCTCTATTACCCATGAAGAAGGAATTGCCATAACAAAATATGCTATATAAAAGGCAAAAGTGACGAAATAAGATTGTGACTCTGTTAATTCGCAAGCTAATTTAAAAAATGGAATGAGAGGACCGTTTAACCAGGTTACGAATCCGAATATAAAAAACAATGCTGTTAAAATAATCATCGGAATGAGAGTCTTCCGACTCTTTGTTTGGGCACTTTCAATTTGTGTCATAATCTTATTAGTTTTTAGTTAGTGTTTGCTTTTATGATATAATATTTTACAATGTTATAAAAGTTCTGTTTTTTTAAGTTCAATTATTAATCTTAATCGTATAAATTTTAGGCTTTTTGTTTTAATCTATTTCCATTTGAGCCATCATACTATCAATAAGTTTAAATTGATTTTTAGCTCGGTCTAAATTATGCTCTGGGTATTTTGTTTTATAATATACATCGCCATTTAAAAAATCGGTTAAAAAACGTATAGCCATAATAAAAATCATGGTTTTTGCTGCTAACGGTAATGTTTTTATTTCTAAAGAAGATAACGCCGATTCTACCTTTTCTAAAAAGCCTTTTTTATAGGCTCTATAATATTCAACATTAAAGTTAACCAAATTTAAATTGGTTTCATCTTCGGCTGCTGTATTGCAAATGGTTCTAATGGCATCGCCAAAATCGTAATGTACTACTCCTGGCATTACGGTATCGGTATCAATCATGCAGAGCCCTTTATTATTCTTATCGAATAGAGCGTTGGATATTTTAGTATCGTTATGCGTAACTCTTAATTTTATTTTTCCAGATTCTTTTAAATTCTGGATGACATGCATTTCTTCTTTAAGGGCATTAACTTTATCTATGTATGTTTTGGCTTGTTCTAGTCTTTCTGTAGAAACCACTTTTAAAGCTTCTTCAAATTGCCAAAAGCGAAATGACATATCGTGGAATTTCGGAATAACTTCGGTTAAAACCGAGGCATCAAAATCGCTTGTTAGGTTTAAAAAATCGCCTGCTAATTTTCCGCCTTCGTAAGCCACTTCTTTATTCGTTACAATGTCGTAGGTCACACTATTGTTAATATAGACCATAACATTCCAGTAATTCTCATCTTCATCTTTATAATAATATTTACCTTTTTTGGTCTCAACAAACATTAATACACTTTGGTTTAACTTGTCTTGTGGCAAATACGCTAATTTTTTTTGAATATGTTTGCTTACACTTACTTTATTAGAAATTAACCCTGGTACATCCTTAAAAACAATATGATTAATGCGTTGAAGAATATAATAGGGTTCTTCTTTTGTTTTTATTAAATAGGTGTCATTGATATGTCCTGAAGCCAATTCTTTATGCGCCACATATTCTGAAGCATGTTTAAATTGATTAAACTTATATTTTAACTGTTCTTGTGTCATTATTCCCAAAGTTTTTTTGGATAAACCCTTTGTTCTTTTAACTCTCTAATTGCTTTTTGAACAATTTCTTTATCTTCTTTATAAGTTACTCCAAACCATTTAGCATTAGATTTTAAGACCTCAACAGTTGCTTTTCCTGACTTTAGCATCTCATTTACAATAGACGGGATGTAAAATTCTGCTTTTAAATTTGTTTTATTGGTTTCTAAAAAATCTTCAAATAAACGATTTCCGAAGTTAAAACATTTAGGCGTAAAACCCCAAAAATTCATTGAAACAATGGCGTTTTCGTCAATAGGGATAAAACTTCCATCATCATCTTTTCGCATTAATTTTCCATCTATTTTTTCAATATGTGTGCGCTCAGTTACATCGGTTAAGAATCCTTTTTCATTAACTTGACACTCACCTCTAGAAACATAACCATGCTCTGAAACCGTGTTTTTTAAAAAATATGCCATGGTACTAAATGCATAGGAATCTTTATTTTTATTCATTAACGATTTAGCCATAACCTCAAAGGCTTGTTTGCCATAAAAATCGTCTCCATTTATAATGGCAAAGTTTTCTTTAACAACATCTTTTGCCATTAAAAGCGCATGACCGGTTCCCCAAGGTTTTACTCTTTGTGGATTTATATATTTTTCTGGAACATTTTCAAGTTCTTGATAAACATAATTTACCTCTGCTTTTCCTTGTAATTTACTATTAATATTTTCTTTGAATTCCTTTTCAAAACTTTTTCTAATAATAAAAATGAATTTCCCAAATCCTGCTTGAAGTGCGTCATAAATTGAAAAATCAATAATAGTATCGCCTTCAGGAGAAAACGTGTCCATTTGTTTTAAACCTCCGTAACGACTACCTATGCCAGCTGCTAAAATTACAAGCGTTGGTTTGTTTGTCTTCATTTTTACTTAAATTAATTATACCCTTAACGATATTTATATTTTTCAAATATAAATAAAAATTTCTAAATTTGTGCTCGAACACATAAAAAATGTTATCGAACACACTTTTATGTGTGTTAAACTTTTATATATTTGTTTTTATGGTGAAGAAATATACGATAAAAGATATTGCTGAATTAGCTGGAGTCTCTAAAGGAACGGTAGATAGGGTTATCCATAAACGAGGGAAAGTATCTGAAAAAGCACATAATAAGGTTACTAAATTACTAAAAGAAATAGATTACCAACCTAACCTTATTGCTAGAAACTTGAAGAACAATAAGTTATATAGGATTTGTATATTAATTCCTAACCCAGAGGTTGATGCTTATTGGAGTCCTTGTATAGATGGTGTTAATAATGTGATTAATGAATTAAATGCTTTTGGAATACATATAGAGACAATACTTTTTAATTCAAAAAGCACCAAATCGTTTTTAGATGCAAATGCAAGCGTAAAAAAAATAGCTCCAGATGCCGTTTTAATGGTTCCTTTTTTTTATAAGGAAACTTTAATGGCATTAAATGATTATAATGATTTAGGTATTATTGTTTCTACTATTAATAACCGTATTGAATCTGAAACTATAAAAGGGTTTGTAGGTCAGGATCTACATCAAAGCGGACGCATAGCCGCTAAACTAATGCAAAGCGCTGTGCAGAAAAAAGGTGATATTGTTATTATTCATATTGATGAAAAATATAAGAATGCTATACACATGCAAGAAAAGGAAAAGGGGTTTAGAGAATATTATAAACAATACAACACTTTTAATAATAATGTTATAACATTAAAGGTAAAGCGCTCAGATTTTGATAAGACACTCGTTAGTTTTTTAAATGAGCATAAAAATCTTGTAGGTATATGCGTAACTACATCAAAGGCATACAAGGTTGCAGATGTTATAAATAAGATAGAGAATATAAAAGTATCTCTTATAGGGTACGATCTTGTACATGAAAATGTAACGCATTTAAAAAATGGTGTTATTGATTTTTTAATTCATCAAAACCCAAAACAGCAAGCCTACCTTGGGCTAAAAGTTTTGGCAGAGCATTTACTTTTTGATAAAGAATTACCCGAAGAAATACTTTTGCCAATAGATATTATGAATTCTGAAAACGTAAAACCTTTTATGAGAAATTAAAAATAACCCAATTTTAATATCTGTATGACAAAAAAGATTATAATATTATTTTTCTTATGTTACAAGACCTGTCCAGGTTTTTAAAACCTGACAGGTCTAAAAAATGTAAATAATAGATTATAAATTTTTAATAGCTAATTCTTCTCGAAATTGTTTTTGTCATGTACTAAACCAATTTTAATATTCCAAAGGATGACGCTATGTGAAAGTTAGGGGTTTCTGTCATTGGGTTTACCCAAGTAATCCATGTAGGTTCATAATTTCCATTGCTCTGCTTATTATATTTTGCTCTGTAAATTCCTGTTTCTATCTGTCCGTTTTTTAACAGGTTAAGTTTTTTAAGTGATACTATGCTAATCGCTCCTTCTACTATAAAATATGCTTCTTCTATAGAAGATTTTACTTTTATTTCATTTAGCGGCCAATTCCAATTAAAATCAAAAATTTTATTAGGTCTTGCTATAAAATCCATAATTCTAGGTTTTGGATCAATCTCTAAGCAATAATATGGGTTTAAGTTTTTATCCGATCTAAAAAAAAGTTCAACACGATCAGAATTGTTAATACTGCGTTGTGTTTCATCGGTAGAATCAATATATACATTAGGGTCAAAAACCTTAAAATTAAAGTATAGATAATCAATATTATAAAGCGCTCTAAACTCTATTTTGTCTACTCTTTTTTTGTCCCAAGGTGAAATAAAGCTTGTTAAAACATCAGCCTCATTCCATGCTTTATTATTACCTTTTCCTGTAATAACCAATTCGTTATTATTAATAGAATGTACCTTATATGTTTTCAATGTTGTTTTGGTAAAATTAACCTGTAGTGTATTTTAGAAAAAGTTATATATACTGCTACTTAGTAGCAATTGTATTTACGCAAAATAATACAAATGCGCAATTTTGAAGCAAAATACATTTTTTTTTTGAAGTATTAAATCACTATAGAATTAAAACCTAGATTTAGTATCAAAACCTAATAATTTTAATAATAAATATTTATATCGCTAATAAATGATAATATATTAAGTTGTTGATTTGGAAGTATTTAAGCTATTGTATTATGAGTAACTATAGCATCTTGGTGATTTTTAATCTATTTTAATGCAAAAAAAGTATTAGTTAAGGTGTTTTTAATGCTAGTAAGATACATGCAAGATATTTATTTTTGTAATTATGCTAGTCGTTGATATATTTATGACTTCTTTGTAAAAAGATTAAAACAAATTTTATTTAAAAGTTTTGAAAAATAATTTAATCATATCTCCCGAAGATAATGTTGCTGTAGCCTTGTCAAATATTGAAAAAGGAACAAAATTATTAATAAAGGGAAAAGAAATTTGCCTTATTGAAGATATACCTGTTAAGCATAAATTTGTTTTGCAGTCTATAAAAGTAGGAGATGTTATAACCATGTATGGTGTGCCTGTTGGTACAGCAACTAGGTACATATTAGAAGGCGCTTTAATAACTACCAATAACCTAAAGCATATTGCTGCGCCTTATAAATATAGAAATGCTAATTATAAATTCGATAAACCTTTTATTAATGGTTTGTCTAAAAAAACATTTTTAGGCTATCATAGAAAAGATGGACAAGTTGGTACAGCTAACTATTGGATTTTTGTACCTATGGTATTCTGTCAAAATCGAAATTTAAAAGTTCTAAAAGAAGCTTTTGAAGCAGAATTAGGCTTTAAAAAAGAAAACCCATATCGATTAAAATTAAGAGGTTTGGTAAACGGTTTTTCTGATGATATCTATGAAGAAGAAAAACTATCTCAAAAAGTATTTAAAAATATTGATGGCATTAAGTTTTTAACACACGAAGGCGGTTGTGGAGGAACAAAAGACGATGCTCAAGCCTTGGTGAATTTATTAGCAGGTTATATTAAAAACCCAAATGTAGCAGGAGCAACAGTAATGAGTTTGGGCTGTGAACACGCTCAAATAGCCATGCTAAAAGAGGCTTTACAAGAACGTTTTAGTACAAACAAACCAGTGTTGTATTTCGAACAGCAAAAATATTCTACCGAAAATGATATGCTTTCGGAAGCAATAAATAGTACCTATAATGAATTAAAAAAAGTAAATAAAATAGAAAGACAACTAACACCATTAAATAGATTGAGTGTTGGTTTAGAATGTGGTGGATCTGATGGGTTTTCAGGAATTACAGCAAACCCACTTATAGGTGTTGTATCTGATAAAATTAACGCTATTGGAGGAAGAAGTATCCTGTCAGAATTTCCAGAGTTATGTGGTGTAGAGCAGGATTTAATAGATAGATGCCCAACCGAGAAAGTAGCTAATAAATTTATAAATATTATGGAGCGTTATAACGACCAAGCTGAAAAAGTTGGATCTGGTTTCGATATGAATCCTTCTCCAGGTAATGTTAGGGATGGTTTAATTACTGATGCTATAAAATCTGCAGGAGCAGCTACAAAGGGAGGGAGAAGCCCCATTGCAGATGTTATTGATTATGGTGAATATGCTACAAAACAAGGCTTAAACCTATTATGTACACCAGGAAACGATGTAGAATCTACAACTGGTTTAGCGGGTTTTGGTGCAAATATTATATTGTTTTCAACGGGTTTAGGAACGCCAACGGGCAATGTTATTTGTCCAGTAATTAAAATATCTTCAAACTCGATGTTGCCAGCAAAAATGAAAGATATTATAGATTTTGATGCCGGACGATTAATATCAGAACAAGCAAGTCAAGAAGAACTTTCAGAAGAGCTTATCGATTTAATTATTGAAGTAGCTAGTGGGAAACATCAAACATGTGCTACAAAATTAGGTCAAGATGATTTTATCCCTTGGAAAAGAGGCGTGTCGCTATAGTTTAATTAAAAACACTTTCAAATGAAAAAAGCATTAAGGTTATTTGTTTATTTAATTCTATTATTTAGTTATCAACAAAATTTTTCTCAAAAAAATTATGTCCCTACTCAGGAAAACCTCGATGCTAGAGAATGGTTTAAAAATGCAAAATTCGGATTGTTTATCCATTGGGGTGTTTATAGCCAATTGGGAGATGGTGAATGGGTCATGAATAATCAAAATATCTCAATAGAGGAATACGAGAAATTGCCATCATTTTTTAACCCTATAGATTATGATGCAGATGCTTGGGTAAAAATGGCAAAAGATGCTGGCATGAAATATATTACCATTACAAGCAGGCATCACGATGGTTTTTCGATGTTCGATTCAAAGGTTACCGATTATACAATTGTAAAAAAAACACCTTATAAAAAGGATGTATTAAAGGCTCTTTCTGAAGCTTGTAAAAAAGAAGGGATAAAGTTGTTTTTTTACTATTCACTTTTAGATTGGCATGACGATAATTATTTCCCTAGAGGACGAACAGGTACAAAAATTCCAGGTAGAGGAACAGGAGATTGGGAAACATATATTGCTTTTATGAAAGCCCAACTTACAGAACTGCTAACCAATTATGGTGAGATTGCGGGCATTTGGTTTGATGGACATTGGGACCAAAAAGAATGGGATGGAAAACGTTTTGGAGCTGTAAAAATAGATTGGCATTATGACGCAATTTATAAACTTATTCATGATTTACAACCACAATGTTTAATTGGAAACAACCATCATATAGCTCCAATTGAAGGTGAAGATTTTCAAATGTTTGAAAAAGATTTACCTGGGAATAACACAACAGGATGGGGAACAGATGCTTCAGATATTGGACAATTACCATTAGAAGTTTGTCAAACTATAAATGGTTCTTGGGGGTTTAATTTACAGGACCGTAAGCATAAAACAGAAAAGGAATTGATTCATTATATTATAAAAGCAGCTGGATATGGGAGTAATCTATTATTAAATGTAGGGCCAATGCCTAATGGAAAAATCCAAAATAAACACATAACATCCTTGCAAAAAATGGGGGCTTGGTTATCAGAGCATGGCGAAACCATTTATAATACCACAGGAGGAGGTATTGCGCCAACAGATGAAATGGTATTTACAAGAAAAGGAAAGACCGTGTTTTTGCATATATTAGATGAGCACAAAGATGTTTATTTTGTAAAAGATTTTAAGGCAGGAGTAAAAAATATGCGCTTTTATAAGAGCAAGACTAAAGTTACTTATAAAATCACAAAATATGGGATGTTTGTGGAGGTTCCAAAAGCACAAAGAGAACGTTTAGATACCATTATAGAAATCACATTAAAATAAAACAAATAAATGACTAAGTTTAGTTTAGAAGGAAAATCGGCCATTATAACAGGCGGCGCAAGTGGTATAGGAAAAGCGATTTCTACAACTTTTTCACAACAAGGCGCGCACATTCATATTTTAGAATTTAACAAAGAAAGTGGAGAGCAAACGGTTGAAGAGATTAAAAGCACTGGAAGACAAGCAAATTTTTATCAATGCGATGTTTCCAATCACAAGCAAGTAAAAGAAGTTATTAGTACAATCGCTAAAAACCATAATATAGATATTCTAGTAAATAATGCAGGCATTGCTCATGTTGGCAATATTGAAAATACCGAAGAGTCAGATTTAGACAGGGTATACAACGTAAATGTAAAAGGTGTTTATAATTGTATTTATGCAGCCATTCCAAAAATGAAAACTCAAGGAGGTGGCGTCATTATTAATATGGCATCTATAGCATCGTCGGTTGGTATTTCGGATCGCTTTGCGTATTCTATGTCTAAGGGTGCAGCTTTAACCATGACATATTCTGTTGCAAAAGATTATTTAGAGAGTAACATTCGGTGCAATTGTATTTCTCCAGCTAGAGTACACACGCCTTTTGTTGATGGTTTTATTAAAAAGAATTACCCAGGTAAAGAAGACGAAATGTTTGATGCACTATCAAAAACTCAGCCTATAGGACGCATGGGTAAACCAGTAGAAATAGCAAATTTAGCTCTATATCTATGCTCAAATGAAGCTTCGTTTATTACAGGAACAGATTTTCCTATTGATGGAGGGTTTATAAAATTAAATGGCTAATGCCAAAAAACAGAAAGTTGAACATAAGACATTTGTACTATCGTGTAATTTTATGGTTTTTTGAGAATAATTAATAGGACAAAGTATCAATATGAAAAATATTTTCTCATACATCATTTTAGCTTTGCTAATAGTCTCCTGTTCTAAAACTAACGGTGTACTAATGCAAACTAGTTCTACTATTGAGGTAGATTCTGATGATAATAAAGATTCCATTCTCGTAAAGGCAGCTCATGTAGTACCAACTAGAAATCAAAATGAAGCCTTAAAAAATGAGTTTATTGCTTTTGTGCATTTTGGACCTAATACGTTTACCAGAATGGAATGGGGTAATGGTATGGAAGATCCTAAAATTTTTAGCCTTAAAAACTTAGATACAGACCAATGGTGTAAAACCATGAAAGCCGCTAACATGAAAATGGTGGTTATTACTGTAAAGCATCACGACGGATTTGTGCTTTGGCAAAGTCGTTATACAAAACACGGTATTATGTCTACTGGATTTCAAGATGGAAAAGGTGATGTTTTAAGAGAACTATCAGCTTCATGTCAGAAATATGGATTAAAATTAGGTGTGTATTTATCGCCAGCAGACTTATATCAAATCGAAAACAAGGAAGGACTGTATGGTAATTTAAGCGAATATTCAGATCGCGTTATTCCAAGACCAGTTGAAGACAAGCCGTTTAAAAACAAAACCACATTCACCTTTAATGTTGATGATTATAACGAATATTTTCTAAATCAGTTATTCGAATTATTAACCGAATATGGTCCCATTCATGAAGTGTGGTTTGATGGCGCGCATCCTAAGCGAAAAGGCGGACAACAATACAATTACTTAGCTTGGAAAGCGTTAATTTCTACCTTAGCACCAGAAGCAGTTGTGTTCGGGAAACAAGATATTCGTTGGTGTGGTAACGAAGCTGGAGCAACTAGAGATACCGAGTGGAATATTATTCCGTATCAAACCAACCCCTTAGAAATGAATAGTTTTTCAGATATTACTGAAGAAGATATTGGTAGTAGAGAAAAACTTTACGAGGCTAAATATTTACACTATCAGCAAGCTGAAACCAATACCTCTATTCGCGAAGGTTGGTTTTATAGAGACGATTCTTCACAGAAAGTACGTAATGCAGATGATGTTTTTGATATGTATGAACGTTCGGTTGGAGGAAATTCTACATTTTTGTTAAATATTCCACCAAATAGGGAAGGTGAATTTTCAGATGAAGATGTACGTGTTTTAAATGAGGTAGGTCAGCGCATAAACGAAACATATAATACCAATTTATTTGCAGATGCATCGGGTTGTAAAAATGTTTTAGATAATAATGCCGATACTTTTGAATTGTTAGATTCAGATAATAAAGAAATTATTATTGAAACAAAAAAGCCAATAGCTATCAATAGATTAATCATTCAAGAACCCATAGCAACCCATAGTGAACGTGTTGAAAAACATGCAGTTGATGCTTGGGTAAAGAATACTTGGCAACAAATAGTTTCGGCAACCAATATTGGGTATAAGCGTATTTTACGTTTCCCAGAAACAACATCAAACAAATTTAGAATTCGTGTTTTAGAATCACGTTTAAGTCCTGCAATCTCGGATATTACGGCTCACTATTATAAAACACGTCCGCCACAATTAAGCATTACGAGAAACTTAGATGGTTTAGTAAGTATTCAGCCTAAAAAGCACGAATTTGGTTGGAAACCTCATGGAGAAGATAGCGCAGAAAACTTAAATACAGGATTAGAAATTAGATACACAACAGATGGAAGTGAACCAACTAAATCTTCTAAATTATTTAATGCACCGTTTATAATGCAATATGGAGAGGTTAGAGCTAAGGCCTTTGCCAAAAAGTTAGAAGGTAGCGAAACTTCTAAAAAGCTGGGTATTCTAAAAAAAGACTGGAAAGTTATTAAAGCAGATAGTTGGTCTTCTAAAAATAAAGCCACTTTAGCAATAGATGAAAACCCAAATACATATTGGTTATCTGAAGAAAAAGGAAGGCCACATTATTTAGAATTAGATTTAGGAAAGACCTATACTTTAAAAGCTTTTGCATACACGCCTCAAAAAGAAAATGGAAACGGGATGATTGAAGAAGGGTCACTTTTTCTTAGTCTAGATGGAAAGAAATGGTGGAGAAATAATGTTTTTAAATTTGGGAATTTGATTAACGACCCAGTTACAAGAAAATACTATTTTAAAATCCCAGTAACTGCTCGTTACGCAAGAATAGAATCTAAAGTAATCGCAGGTGGAGATACAGCAGCAGCTATTGCAGAATTAGATTTTTTTGAATAATAAAGTAAATGTTTAAGGATGAAAAACAGACTTACAATTATCATCATACTATTAAGCTTTGCACAGGTTAAAGCTCAAGAAAATATTGATTATCTTAATGAAGACCTTGAAAGTATTGAGAATCGTATGGCTTGGTTTTCTGATGCCAAATACGGGATGTTTATTCACTTTGGCTTATATAGTCAATTAGGTGGTGTTTGGAACGATGAACCTGCCGATGGTTATGCCGAATGGATTCAAGCAACACAAGATATAGCATCTCAAGAATATGCGATGTTAACACATACCTTTAATCCTAAAAGTTTTAATGCAGATTTTATTGCAGAAACTGCTAAAAAAGCAGGAATGAAATATATTGTAATTACTACAAAGCATCATGAAGGTTTTTGTCTTTGGGATAGTAAATACACAAATTTTGATGTAGGGAGTACACCATTTAAGCGTGATATATTAAAAGAGTTAAGTGTTGCATGCAAAAAATACGGATTAAAATTTGGCACCTATTACAGTATTATTGATTGGCATCACCCTTCGCAAGAACGTCATATAGATATTGATAATAAAAAAAAGAGATGGGGTCAAATTAGAATGAAATATGGAAAAAAGAAAGAATATGTTACCTACATTAAAAATCAAGTTAAAGAATTGATAGAAAATTACAATACAGATATACTTTGGTTTGATGGTGACTGGGTAGAATGGTGGAATTTAGAAACAGGAGCAGAATTGTATCAATACATTCGTGAGTTAAAGCC
>Ga0316189_10003023_pt1 | contig 16389 bp, 10 predicted proteins | sample LowCovwburrow_MG_FD_204930 | JGI IMG/M metagenome (GOLD analysis project Ga0316189, IMG submission 204930) | Coastal sediment microbial communities from Maine, United States - Lowes Cove worm burrow | ecosystem: Environmental > Aquatic > Marine > Coastal > Sediment | place: USA: Maine... | reverse complement strand
AAGACGGCCGAGGTCTTCGATCTGGCCGAGCAGCCAGGTGTCGACGTCGTGGCGCTCCTCGGTCGCTTCCTGGCCCAGCGTCATTGCCTTCTGATCCTCGACAACTGCGAGCATGTCGTCGACGCCGTAGCCGTTCTCGCATCTGAACTCCTTGAGCAGGCCGATGACTTGACCGTGCTCGCAACGAGTCGCAAGGCGCTACGAACGACGGGGGAAGCTCGGTACGTCGTTCCGCCGATGAGTCTTCCAATCGGCACCACCGGGACATCCGACGCCGAGCGGCTCTTCGTGGAGCGGGCAACGCAGATCGACGGCGACTTTCTGGTCACCGATCATGTTCAACGCGATATTGCCGACATCTGCCGCGTTCTCGAAGGACTCCCACTTGCCATCGAGATGGCCGCTGGATGCGTGAACACGTTGAGCCCCGGCGAGATCGCACGGCGCGCCTCCGGGCACGGTGAACTCGTGAGCGAGGACGCCGGCGCGCCGGAGCGTCATCGGAGTCTCTCGGCAACGATCGACTGGAGCTACAGACTTCTGTCGGCACAGCAGCAGGCGCTCTTCGACCGGCTATCGGTGTTCGTCGGTTCATTCGACATCACTGCGGCGAACGCCATTGCAGGGTGGGACCCGCTGCCAACCGGGGATGTCGATGCCGACCTTGCAGCGCTGGTCGACGCGTCGATGGTGGCGACCGAACGGTCACCGGCAGGGTGGGTTCGCTATCGGTTGCTCGGCTCGCTGCGCTCGTACGGAAGGGCGCGGCTCTCAGAGCGTGGAGAGCGGGACGTCGTTGGCCGACTCCACGGCCGGTACTTCCTCGGAGCGATCGAGGACGCGGCCAGTGCCTGGTTCACTCCCGAGCATTCACCGGCGATGGAATCCGTCGCAACGATGAATGACGACCTCCTCGCAGCTCTCGAGTGGTCGCTGGACCACGAAGACCGCTCCGCCACGCTCGGAGCGGCGGTCGGGCTTGTCGGCTATTGGTTCTGGCGAGGCGATCCGGCGAACGCCTACCGATACGGGAAGAGGATGCTCGACGGGTCCGACGGTGTGTCAGACCACCTGCGGGCCGCCGGCCTGCTGTGCGTCGGTTTCGGATCCCAGTTGATCGGTGACTTCGCCGGCGGCGGAGCGGCCGTTGCCGAGGCGGTGCGGCTTCTCGAATCAACCGACGAGTGGAAGCTCCTGCTGTGGGCCTACAACGGACAAGGCCAGGGCGGTGTCTTCCTCGGACTGCCGGATCTCGTCACCGAAATGGGTCTTCGAATCTTGGAGGTCTGCGACAGGCACGGCGCGCGCCTTCCTCGTGCCTACGGTCTTGCCCTCCTCGGCGAATCTGAGTTCTTCGGCGACGGCGACTTCGAGGTTGCTCGGCGGTCGTTCTCGGAGGCCATCCCTCTGTTCAGGGAGCTCGGCGACGACGCGGGGCTGACCATGTTCGGGCTCGGGGTGTTGGGTGCCACCGAGGCTCTCATGCTCGACTTCGAGTCGGCAGAGCGGCACGCCACGGAAGCGAGTACCAGCGGAGGGTCCGGTTGGTCGGCGACCGGTCTCATCATCCTGGGAGGCTACGTCCTTCACGGCCGTGGCGAGATCGATCGAGCCGAATTGGTCACGCGGCGCGGACTCGAGCAGGTCCACGAGCGTTCGATGGAGGCATGGGTGCGGCCGGCGCTTCTCATCCTCGGTCGGATCGCCGCGGATCGTGGTCAATGGGAGGACGCTGCTCGATACTTCGGAGGCTGTCGGCCCCACCTCCCGCCGTGGGGTCAACATCGCCGATGGTGGAACTTCGAACCGGTGGTTCGAAGCGCCCTTGGAGAGAACCGATATTGGGAGATTGCGGCGCGGGCTGAGAACGAACCCCTTGACGAACTCGTCGCGTGGGCGCTGGAGTCGGACCGACAATCGGACCGCTCCTAGTCGATGTCCGGCACCAACGGCGGCTCTTCTTCGACGTCGGGGCCGGTGAACTGCGACTCGTAGAGGGTGGCGTATGCGGCACCGAGGTCGAGGAGTTCCTGGTGGTTTCCTTGCTCGACGATCTGTCCATCTTCCATGACCAGGATGAGGTCCGCGTCGCGAATGGTCGACAGCCGGTGGGCGATCACGAAGCTGGTGCGATCTGCCCGCAGCGCAGACATCGCCCGCTGTACGAGCACCTCGGTTCGGGTGTCGACCGAACTGGTCGCCTCGTCGAGGATGAGCAGCGCCGGATCAGCGAGAAACGCCCGGGCAATGGTAATCAACTGCTTCTCGCCGGCGCTGACCGTGCCGCCTTCATCGTCGATGATCGTGTCATATCCTTCCGGCAAATTTGCCACGAAACGATCGACGTAGGTGGCGCGGGCCGCCTCGAGGATCGCCGCTTCTTCGGCGTCCGGGCGACCGTACGCGATGTTGTCGCGAATGGTTCCTTCGAACAGCCACGTGTCCTGCAACACCATGCCGGTCTGCGACCGTAGCGCGTCTCTTCTCAGAGTCGATATGTCGACGTCATCGAGTGTGATCTCGCCGGAGTCGATGTCGTAGAAGCGCATGATGAGGTTCACCAGGGTGGTCTTGCCGGCACCCGTCGGTCCGACGATGGCGACGGTCTGGCCCGGATCGACATGGAAGCTGACGTCCTCGATCAGCGGCTGATCCTCCTCGTACCGGAACGAGACGTCCTCGAATGCCACCCGTCCGTGGGCATCGGTCGGGATCTCGGCCATGCCCGCATCAGGGGACTCTTCCTCCGCATCGAGCAGCTCGAACACCCGCTCGGCCGAGGCGACGCCGGATTGGAGCAGGTTGATCATCGACGCGATCTGGGTGACGGGCCGGGTGAAGAGCCGCGTGTACTGGATGAACGCCTGCACATCGCCGAGGCTCATGGCCCCGCTGGCCACCCGCAGGCCACCGACGACGGCGATGATGACGTAGTTGAGGTTCCCGATGAGCATCGCGATCGGCATGATCAGACCCGACAGGAACTGGGCCCCGAAGCTGGCCTGATACAGCTCCTCATTGTCGACTTCGAACGACTCTTGGACCTCGCTCTGGCGACCGAAGACCTTCACCAGGGCATGGCCGGTGAACGCCTCCTCGATCTGCGCATTGAGTTGACCGGTCCTGCGCCATTGCGTGATGAACTTCGTCTGCGATCGCTTCATGACCGTCCCGGCTACCGCCCCGGTGAGGGGGATCGTCAGGAGCGCAATCAGCGCGAGCACCCACGACAGCGAGAACATCATCACGACGACGAACACGACGGTGAGGAGCGACGTGAGGAGTTGGCTCATCGTCTGCTGGAGGCTCTGCGACACATTGTCGATGTCGTTGGTCACGCGGCTCAGGAGTTCGCCGCGTGGCACGCGGTCGAAATAGGAGAGCGGGAGATGATTGATCTTGTCTTCGACTTCCGACCGCATCCGCAGCACCGTGTGCTGGACCACGTCGTTGAGGAAGTACCCCTGGAGGAAGCTCAGCAGCGCCGAGAGCAGATAGACGACGAGCGCCGCCAGCAGCACGCTGCGGAGCGCGGCGAAGTCGATGCCGACACCGGGAATCAGGTCGACGCCGCTCAGCATGTCGGCGAGTTGGTCTTGTCCCTGAGCGCGAACGGCGTCGATCGCCTGCTCCTTGGTCATCCCCTCGGGGAGGAAGCCGCCAACGACTCCGGAGAAGATGATGTCGGTGGCCCGTCCGAGGATTCTCGGACCGATCGACGTGAGGGCCACACTGATGATGGCCGCGACAACTACGGCCGTCACCTTTGTGCGCTCCGGGCGGAGTCGCCGCAGAAGGCGCCTGATCGACGGACCGAACGAGAGCGGCTTCTGGCCGACTTGGCCGCCGCCGAACGGACCGCCGTGGCCGGGTCCTCCCTGGCCGCGGACCCGCTCGGTCTCTTTCATGGCGGGTTGCTTGGCGGTCATGATGCTTCCGCCGCCATCTGCGAATCGACAATCTCCGCATACGGCCCACACGTCTCCAACAGTTCGGCGTGGCTGCCGAGCCCGACGATCCCGCCGTTCTCGAGCACGACGATCTGGTCTGCATCGATGATGGTTGCGACCCGCTGCGCCACGATGATCACCGTGGCATCGGCCGTCACATCGGCGAGGGCATGCCTGAGGCGTGCATCGGTGGCGACGTCGAGTGCGGAGAACGAGTCGTCGAACAGGTAGATCTCGGGCCGACGGATGAGCGCCCTCGCAATGGCGAGGCGCTGGCGTTGCCCACCCGACACGTTCGTTCCGCCTTGTGAGATCGGTGCGTCGAGGCCCTCGGGCATGGCTTCGACGAAGTCCCTGGCCTGGGCAATCTCAAGTGCCGTCCACATCTCTTCCTCCGTGGCATCCGGCTTGCCGTACCGGAGGTTCGAGGCCACCGTCCCGGAGAACAGATAGACCTTCTGGGGTACGAGGCCGATCCTTTTCCAGAGGGTGTCGGGGTCGATCTCGCGCACGTCGACCCCGTCGACGAGCACGCGGCCGTCGGTCGCATCGAAGAGGCGGGGGATGAGATTCACAAGCGTCGTCTTGCCCGCGCCGGTCGAACCGATGACGGCAGTGGTCTGGCCCGGGTGCGCCACAAACGCGAGGTCGATGAGGACGGGATGACTGGCGCCCGGATACCGGAACCCGACCGAATCGAACTCGAGCGTGCCGTGACGCACCAGGTCCGTGACTCCATCGGTCGGGGGCACCACGGACGGTTCGGTGTCGAGCACCTCACCGATGCGATCGGCCGAGACGGAGGCGCGGGGGAGGAGCATGAACATGAACGTCGCCATCATTACGGCCATGAGGATCTGAAGGAGGTAGGACAGGAACGCTGTGAGCGAACCGATCTGCATGGCGCCCGCATCGACCCGCAGGCCACCGAACCACAGTACGGCGACGCTCGAGAGGTTCATCACCAGCATGACGGCAGGAAAGATCGCGGCCATCCAGCGACCGACGCTGATCGAAACGTTGGTCAGGTCGGCATTGGCTTCGCCGAATCGTTCGGTCTCGATCGGTTCGCGGACGAATGCCCGCACCACTCGGATGCCGGTGATCTGTTCACGCAGCACCTTGTTCACGGTGTCGAGGCGCCGCTGCATGAGGCGGAACCCGGGCAGCATGCGGGTGACGAGGAAGGCGATGATTGCCACGAGCACCAGCACGGTGACGGCGACGAGCCACGCCAGGCCGACATCCTCCCTCAGCGCCATGAAGATCCCACCGACCATCATGATCGGGGCGGCGATCAGCATGGTGAACGTTGTGAGCACCAGCATCTGGATCTGTTGAACGTCGTTGGTGTTGCGGGTCAGCAGCGATGGTGCGCCGAAGCGGGCCATCTCCCGACTGGAGAACTCGATCACCCGGTGGAAGAACGCCGAGCGGACGTCGCGGCCGAACGCCATGGCGGTTCTGGCCCCGAAGTAGACCGCCGTGATGGTGCTCGCCGCCTGAATGAGCGAGACGACGAGCATCCACGCCCCGATTCGGATGATGTAGTCGGTGTCGCCGCGGATGACGCCGTTGTCGATGATGTCGGCGTTGAGGCTCGGGAGGTAGAGGGCCGCGATGGTGCCGACCGTCTGGAGCACGATCACGATGACGATCTCTCTCGTGTACGGCCGGAGGTACTGCTTAAGGAGTCGGTACAGCATCAGCCTGCCGGGTCCTCTCCGGTGGTGCTGATGCCGTTCATCAGGACGTCGACGCCCTCGCTCATCAGCGGCTTCTCATCGGGCGAGATCAGCGGGTGCGCTGTCGCAAAGACGAAGCCCCGGAATGCGATCGCCGCTTGGCGTGGGGTCACGCGGATCTCGTCGCGGTTGCGTTCGAAGAGTTCAGTCAGTGCCCCAAGAATCGCTGTGTTCGCGTCCGTCACGTATTGACGTGCGCCGGCTGGGGGACCGGAGCCGTGGGGCCCGGCAGATCGAAGCACTCCGACGAGAGCGCCGACTCGTTCGGATCGCTCAACGAGGATGCGTGCCGCGGCCTCGAGTTGGGCCGGGAGCGGTTCTGTTGGCGGGATGGCGGCGATCGAGTGCGAGATCTGATCCGGGTCCATGCTGGCTTCGATGGCCGCATGGATCACCGTTGTCTTGTCCGGGAATACCCGAAAGATCGTCCCTTCGGCGATGCCCGCAGCTTCCGCCATCTCGCGCGTGGTGACGGCCGAACCCTTCTTCAAGAGGAGCGGGATGACGGCCTCGACGATGGCCCGCCGGCGGTCGTCGGCTGGCAGTGGTTCAGCGCGTTCGTGCTTCTCGGTCACCGGCGCAGTATACGTGAGTGAGCGCTCACTCATTCCGTCCTGGCTCTCGTACCTGCGATCAGTCCCCGACAACCCGCTGGGTCAGCGGGTCCAGGGGTCGCCGACGTCCGGGTCGATGCCCAAACGCTCGATCGCCTCGCGTACGACGCCCGGATCGATCCGCTGGTCGCGAGCGAGTGCCGAGAGCGTGGCGACCGCGACGTGGTTGGCGTCGGTCTCGAAGAACTCGCGGAGAGACTCACGGGTGTCGCTCCGTCCGTAGCCGTCGGTTCCGAGGGACGTGTACGAGCGTGGCACCCAGCGAGAGATCTGATCCGGGACGGTTCGCATGTAGTCGGTCACGGCGATCACCGGGCCGAGCGTGCCTTCGAGTTGGCGTGCTACGAACGGCACCCGCGGGCCTTCGCCCGGGTGCAGATAGTTCCACCGGTCGACCGACATCGCTTCCTCGCGCAATCGCTTGTACGACGTCGCGCTCCACAGTTCTGCGCCGACGTCGTACTCCTCGGCGAGGATCGTCTGCGCCTCGCGAGCTGCTTTGTGCGATGGTCCGGAGAACAGGATCGTGGCGCGGTACTTCGCGCCGATCGGTGCCGCCGACCACTTGTAGAGACCGTCGATGATCCCCTGGTCGGAGCCCTCCGGCTTTGGTGGCTGAACGTAGTTCTCGTTGTACAACGTGAGGTAGTAGTAGACATCCTCGTTGTCGACGTACATCCGCTTGAGGCCATGTTCGATGATCGTTGCGATCTCGTACGCGAACGCCGGGTCGTAGGCCTCGCACGCGGGGATGACGGAGGCGAGCACGTGGCTGTGGCCGTCCTGGTGCTGAAGTCCCTCACCGAGCAGCGTGGTCCTGCCCGACGTCGCGCCGAGGAGAAACCCTCGTGCCCGCGAGTCGGACGCCGCCCACAGCAGGTCGCCGACCCGCTGGAACCCGAACATGGAGTAGTACGTGTAGAACGGAACCATCGGGACGCCGCGCGTGGCGTATGAGGTTCCTGCGGCGATCCAACTCGCCGTGGACCCTGCCTCGGTGATGCCTTGCTCGAGGATCTGGCCGGACTGCGACTCCTTGTACGACAGGATGAGGCTGTGGTCCACTGGTTCGTAGAGCTGGCCCTGCGATGCGTAGATCTTCAGTTCCTTGAACAGCGCATCCATTCCGAACGTACGGCCCTCGTCCGGGATGATCGGTACGACGCGACGGCCGAACTTCTCGTCGCGAGCCAGGCTCCGCAAGAGGCGCGTGAAGACGCTGGTTGTCGATGCTTCCGCGTCGCCCGACCCGCCATCGAAGTCGGCGAACACATCGTGGTTCGGCATCTCGATCGGTGTGCGGACTTCGAGCGTGCGGCTCGGGACTGGGCCGTTGAGCGCCGCGCGCCGCTCGATCAGGTAGCGATACTCCGGCGAGTCGACCGGGGGTCGGTAGTAGGGAGGGTGGTCGAGCTCGAGTGCCTCGTCCGGGATCTCCTCGTTGAGCGACAGCAGATCACGCAGACCGACGAGTTGGTCGCCGGTGAGGTTCTTGACGGAGTGGGTAGCGTTCCTGCCCTGGACCTGGGGCCCGAGCGTCCATCCCTTGATTGTCTTCGCGAGGATCACGGTCGGAGCGCCCGTTGTCTCGGTTGCTTGCTTGTAGGCCGCGTAGATCTTGCGGTAGTCGAGACCGCCACGGCGCAGGGCCCAAAGGTCGTCATCGGTCATGTCGCGCACGAGTTCGCCCAGTCTCGGATCGGGGCCGAAGAAGTGTTCGCGGACGTATGCGCCGGACTCGGCCTTGTAGCGCTGGAACTCACCGTCGACCGTCGTATTCATCTTGTCGATGAGGACGCCCTCGGTGTCGCGGGCGAGGAGAGGATCCCATCCGGAGCCCCAGATCACCTTGATGACGTTCCAGCCCGCACCACGGAACATCGCTTCGAGTTCCTGGATGATCTTGCCGTTGCCGCGCACCGGGCCATCGAGGCGCTGCAGGTTGCAGTTGATGACCCAGGTCAGGTTGTCGAGCTTCTCACGACCGGCAAGCGAGATCGAGCCGAGCGTCTCGGGTTCGTCGGTCTCGCCGTCGCCGAGGAACGACCACACCCGCGAGTTGGAGGTGTTGTCGAGGCCGCGGTTCTCGAGGTACTTGAGGAATTGGGCGTGGTAGATCGAGTTGATCGGTCCGAGCCCCATCGAGACGGTGGGGTACTCCCAGAAGTCAGGCATGAGACGGGGATGGGGGTAGCTCGACAGGCCGGGTTCGCCGATCTCGCGACGGAATCGGTCGAGGTCGCTCTCTTCCAGGCGGCCCTCGAGGAAGGCGCGGGCATACACGCCTGGTGCGGCGTGGCCCTGGAAGTAGATGTGGTCGCCGGGTTGTCCGTCGGCGGTGCCACGGAAGAAATGGTTGTAGGCGACTTCGTAGAGTGTTGCCGATGACGCGAACGTCGAAAGGTGGCCGCCGATGCCGGGGGCGGCGCGGTTGGCGCGGATGACCATGACGGCTGCGTTCCAGCGGATGAAGCGCCGGATGCGTTTCTCGAGTTGGGCGTCACCGGGGAACGGCGGCTCTTCCTCGGGCGGAATCGTGTTGACGTAGGGCGTCGAGACCGCGCCGGGCACGGCGATGTGGTTCCGCGTCGCTTCCTGGAGGAGGCGCGCAACCAGGTATTGGGCGCGGTTCGGCCCGTCGGTCGCAACCACCGAGTCGAAGGCATCGAGCCATTCCGCCGTCTCGGTGGGGTCGCTATCGGGCCGCGGTCCGGTGTATCCGTCAATGAAGGTGGGTGGTTCGCTCATACCTATGACTCGTGTGTGTACAGACCCCTGAGCGTACCGAGTCGCGGATTGTTGAGCGACGGATATCCCAAGGAGCTGCCAGCGACCAGTTGCCAGCTACCACTCCCGCCTCGATTCCTCCCCCCAGGGGGGAAGGAATCCCGGAAGAACGGGGACCGGGGCTAGCAACGCACGCTGCTCAGTCGCGGCTCGACCTCCCTCCAATTCCTCCCCTTCAGGGGGAGGTGTCGCCCTCGGGGCGACGGAGGGGGTCTCCACCTCTCCACGATCTCGAGAGACCCCTTCCGTCAGCGCCCTTGGGGCGCTGCCACCTTCCCCTGAGGGGAAGGAATCCGCGGGAAGGAATAGAGACGGCGCGCTTCTCGTTGGCTATGCAATGAAGCGAGGGCTGTTCCGGTATCCGGATCTTGTCAACGAGAACGCTGCTCGGTTGATCGCTGGTGGCGTGGTTGTGATGGTCGCGGTCTACCTCTTGACCGGGAGCGGAGTCGTGCTCGCTGCGCTCGCCTACGGATTCGTGGCCCGGGTTCTCACAGGGCCGACACTGTCCCCGCTGGCGCATCTGGTGAATCGGGTGGTTGTCCCGCTGCTCGATGTGCCGGTCAAGCCAGTGCCCGGTCCTCCAAAACGGTTTGCCCAGGGGATTGGGGCCGTCCTGTCGGTGAGCGGTCTCGTCGCGCACCTGGTGGGGCTCGACCCGCTGGCGTTCGTTCTCATCGCAGCGATTGGCGTGGCGGCGACGGTTGAATCGGTTCTCGCGTTCTGCATCGGCTGTCGGATCTTCGCCGTGCTCATGACGGTCGGCCTGATCCCGCAGTCGGTCTGCGAAGCATGCAACGACCTGTCCGTTGCGCGGTCGAGCGCCGGCGCGTAGACGTCGTTGTGGATCGCCAGACGGTTCTAGCCACCGGTGTATACGTGCGCTCTGACCGTCTCGGTCCTCTCGAGCCAGGTAACGACGAGGTCGTTGAGTTGGTCGGTCTCGATGAGGAACGCATCGTGCCCCTGCGGCTTGTCGAGCAGCGCGAACTCCGCGTTCCCCAGCGACTGCGCGAGCGCTCTGCCTTCCGCTGCCGGATACAGCACGTCGGATGAGATCCCGACGATCAGCGCAGGCGTTTTGGCGTGCCGCAGCACGGCTTCGATTGGTCCCCGTCCCCGGCCGAGGTCGTAGCTGTCCATCGCAGCGAGCAGCGTGAGGTAGGTGTTCGCGTCGAAACGGTCGACGAGTTTCGTTCCTTGGTGGCGGAGATACGACTGGACGGCGAACCCGTCGTTGTCGTCCTCAACCCGCCCGAACCGGCTGGCGAAATTCTCGGGACTGCGATAGCTGCACATGGCGATCATCCGTGCCGTGGCGAGTCCGTTGTCCGGACCCCGACCGGTGCGGTAGTTGCCGCCGCGGAACCACGGATCGTTCACAATCGCATGCCGCTGTGCCTCGGAGAGACCGAGCGCCCACGGAGACTGGGCGGCTCCGATGCCGATCGGAACGATCGCATCGACGCGCTCGGGATACATGAGCGCCCACTCGAGCGTCTGCATCCCGCCCATCGAACCGCCGATCACCAACCGGAGACGCTCGACGCCGATGTGGTCGAGGAGCAGCGCCTGAAGGCGGACCATGTCTCGTACCGAAATGTCGGGGAACTTCGGTCCGTAGGGCGCGAGGCGTCCCGGCTGGAGACTCGTAGGGCCGGTCGTGCCCGAGCAGCCACCCAGCACGTTTGCCGCCACTACGTAGTCGCGCGACGGGTCGAACACCTTCCCCGAGCCGAACAGCCCTTCCCACCAGTCGTCAGCGTCGGCCGAACCGGTGAGGGCGTGGCAGATCAGTGTCGCCTCGGTCTGCGGCTCCCCCCAGGTTCGGTAGGCGACTCTCACACCGTCGAGCTTCCCGCCGCCTTCGAGGGGGAAGACCCCGGGGAGGTCGATGTGCCCGGTCGTCATGCTGCCGCCTCGTCCAACCCGGCCCGAGCGAAGGCGGTCGAGAAGTCGGCGATGATGTCATCGATGTGCTCGATGCCGACGGAGACCCGGATGAGGTCGTCGGTGACGCCGGCCGACGCCTGCTCGGCAGCGTCGAGTTGCTGATGTGTCGTCGATGCCGGATGGATCACGAGCGTCTTTGCATCGCCGACGTTGGCGAGATGGGACGCCAACTCGACCGAGTTGATGAAACGCTCGGCGGCCCTCGGTCCTCCCTTGATACCGAACGAGAGGACCGACCCGAAGCCGTTGGTGAGGAGACGCTTCGCCGCCGCGTGGTCCGGGTGGTCCTCGAGTCCCGGGTAGTTCACCCACTCAACGAGTGACTGATTGGTGAGCCAGGCGGCGAGTTCGAGGGCGTTGTCGACATGACGCTGCACCCGTAGCGACAGCGTCTCGACGCCCTGGAGGAGCAGGAACGCGTTGAACGGACTCAAGCACGCACCAATGTCGCGGAGTCCCTCGACCCGGGCCCGGATCGCGAACGCGATGTTGCCGAACGGGCCGTCCGGTCCGAACGTCTCGGCGAATCGCAGGCCGTGATAGCCCGGCGCCGGTTCCGTGAACGTTGGGAACCGCCCGTTCGACCAATTGAAGTTGCCGGAGTCGACGATGATGCCGCCGATTGACGTACCGTGCCCGCCGATCCACTTCGTCGCCGACGCCACCACGATGTCGGCGCCGTGGTCGATCGGACGGCAGAGGTAGCCGGCGGCACCGAACGTGTTGTCGACGACCAGCGGAACGCCTGCCTCGTGGGCGACCCGCGCGAGTTCCGGCAGGTCCGCCACGTTGAATCGGGGATTCCCGATCGACTCGACATACAGGGCCTTGGTGTTGTCGTCGATGCGGGCGGCAAAGTCCTCCGGGTCATCACCCTCGACGAACCGGACCTCGATGCCGATGCGATCGAACGTCACCTTGAACTGGTTGTAGGTGCCGCCATAGAGGTACGACGTCGAGACGATGTTGTCTCCCGCCTCGGCGAGGGTCGTCAGGGCCGTGAACTGGGCGGCCTGCCCGCTCGATGTGGCAACGGCTGCCACGCCACCTTCGAGTGCCGCGATGCGCTTCTCGAAGACATCGGTGGTCGGGTTCTGGATCCTGGTGTAGATGTTGCCGAACTCCTCGAGCGCAAAGAGCTTCGCTCCGTGCTCCGAGTCGTCGAACGTGTAGGACGTCGTCTGGTAGATCGGAACCGCCCGGGCGTTGGTGCCGGGTGCTGGTTCCTGCCCTGCGTGGACTTGCAGGGTCTCGTATCGATAGTCGCTCATGGTTCCCTCCCTGGGATTGGTGTTGGTGACCGGTTCGGGAGGGTCGTTCAACGAAAACGATCCGCCCCGTTGCCGGTGCGGATCCCTCGTTGGTTCGGTTGTTTGTCGGTGCTACGCGACGACTCCACACGGCTCGATATGTGCCATGGGCATCATCATGGTGGTGCGTGCAGCGGTCATTGCCGAGCGAAGGTAGTGGTGCTGCCGTCTATCTGTCAAGACTTCCCGGTCGAGGTGGCCCTAGTTGTTTCCGGAGACGCGGCGCACGACCGCCGCAGTCCTCTCGATGACGATGCCCTGCTGCTCCTCACGGGTGATCGTCGCCGGGTTGTCGCCGCTCTGTTCGCCGTACCAGCCGAAGTAGGCGTGGTTGCCCCCGTCGATCTCGACGAACGCCGTGTCTGGAGGGAGGAGCGCTCGGGAATCCTCGATGTCCTGGACCGTGGTGAGGCCGTCGAGCGTGCCGAAGAGTGACGCGGTTTCGCCGGACCACGCCGAGAGGTCGATCGAGTCCTCCGGGTACGCCGCCCAGAGCGCGAGGCCGTCGACGGCGTCGGGGTGTTCGGCGGCGTAGCGGGCGGCCATGACGCCGCCGAGGCTGTGACCGGCAATGACCCAATCGGTCACCTCCGGGTGGTCGCTGATCACGCCATCGGCCCGATCGCCACCGAGGATCGCCACGCCGAACGGCATGGGGACGATCGCCACGAACGCCCCTTCGGCTGCGAGCGCGTGCGCGGCCGGTGCGTACGAGCGTGGTTCGACGAACGCTCCGGGGTAGATGATCACGCCGGTCGTCTTCGACTCGAACGGAGTGAACGTGATCGGTCGACCGTCGACCACGGTGACCGTCTCGGTCGAATCCATGGCCACGAGCGCCTCGGGCATCGGGCCCTGTGTCAGGACACGGGGCAGGATCAGGGCGGCCCCGATCAGGAGAATGGCGAGCACGCTGAGAACGATCCCGGAGATCATCAGCGCTTTCCGCATGCACACTCCCCTCGCTTCGGCGATCGACCTCCATTGTGGCGCGATCCGAGACGGTGCGATCCGTGCGGCGCTAGGCCTTGGCGGCAGCGAACCGGCGGAGTGTGATCTCTCGTGCCTCCGCGTGGTCGACCATCGGATACGGATAGTCCCTGCCGAGAACGACGCCGGCGGCGGCGGTCTCGAGCGGACGCTCCCACGGCGCGTGGATACCGGGGCCGTCCAGCGCTGCCAGTTCCGGCACGTACCGGCGGATGTACGCACCGTCGGGGTCGAACCGCCGACTCTGCGTGATCGGGTTCATGATCCGGAAGTAGGGAGCCGCGTCGGCGCCCGTCCCAGCGACCCATTGCCAGTTGCCGACGTTCTGCGCCGGGTCGGCATCGACGAGCAGTCGCCGGAAATGCCGCTCGCCAATCCGCCAATCGACGCCGAGATCCTTGACGAGGAACGAAGCGGCGATCATGCGCACCCGTCCATGCATCCATCCTTCGACCAGGAGTTGGCGCATGCCGGCGTCGACGATCGGGTACCCGGTCTGGCCGTCCTGCCACGCCGTGACGGCAGCGTCGTCGTCTGCCCACGCGATCGAATCGAACTCCTCGCGATAGGCATGGTCGATCGTCTGGGGGGCGTGGTAGAGGACCTGCGCGTAGAAGTCCCTCCATGCGAGCTGGCGGACAAACGCTCGGCGTCCGCTCGAGGAGCGACCGACGCGTTCGACGACGGTCCGGGCCGAGATCGTCCCGAACTTCAAGTCGGCCGAGAGGTGCGATGTGCCGTCGAGGTCGGGCCGATTTCGGTCATCTTCGTATCGATCCACGGCATCGAGGAACCGTCCCAGCCGCTCGTGGGCACTCGCCTCACCGGGGGCCATGACGGGCGACTCGAACGTCGGGATCTCGTCCCGGCAGCGCCCAAGGACGCTGGCTTGGCCGGCGTGCGATGCCGGCTCGCCTGGTGTCTGGTCCCATCTGCGGTAGTACGGCGTGAAGACTCGATAGGGCGTGCCCCCTCCGGTCAACACAGTTTCCGGGGCGTGCACCACATCCCCATCGAACGTCTCGATCGGTGGACCGGTCGCTTCAACGACCGCGTCGTCTCTCAGGCGTGAGAATGGCGTGTACGAGCGGTTCCAGTACACGGCGTCGTGTTCGGCCGCCAATTCCGGGACGACGGTCGCGGGGCGACCGGTCTCTACTCGAAGGCTGCCGCCGCGTCGACCGAGATCGGCGGAGAGTGCTCGAAGATGGGCGAACAGGAGATTTCGCCGCAGGCTGCCAGCAGCCTCGAGCAGGCGATCGCTGAGGACGAACAGGGCCTCGACCTCGTCGTGGTCGGTGGTTGCCGCCGCCCACGCCGGATTGTCGGCAAGCCGGAGGTCCTTCCGGAACCAGACCAGTGAACTCACTCGAGGCCGTCCGACGGTGGCACGACCGTTGGAGCGATCCGATCTCGCTGTTCTGCTGTGGCGGCGATCTTCCGAGCCATGTTCCCGAAGATGAATCCGTGGAACGGGAGGAGCGCGTACCAGTAGAGGCGCCCGCTCAAGCCTCGCGGCCGGAAGTACGCAATCTGGTGGAGCACCGTCCGCCCGTCCTTGCGCTCTGTGCTCCATTCAAGCCACGCATCGCCCGGGAGGCGCATTTCGGCGGAGAGTTGGACTCGGTGACCGGGCTCCACACCGGTGACCCGCCAAAAGTCCACGGTGTCCTCCAACCGCAGGTCTTCGGGGTGGCGCCGCCCGCGCCTCAGCCCGACGCCGCCGAACACGATGTCGAGCAGACCCCGGAGCCTCCATGCCCAGTCAAATCCGTGGTAGCCGACATCACCGCCGATTCGCGCAAACGACCAGTAGACATCGTTCGGACTCGCCGTGGTGGTGGCGGTCTGGTGGTCGACGAAGAGTGTGCCGCCGCTCCACGCGGGGTCACCCTCGAACGGCTGGGCCGGCCCTGTTGTCGCATCGGACCAACGGGTGTCGACGCTGAGGTCGCGGCTGTGCTCCAGCGCCCGCTCGATAGCGCGGGTGAGGGGGGTCGGTGCGATCCCGAAGCGGCGCCGGGCCGTATCGTCGTGGACGATCACCTCGTTCTTGAGCGAGTCGACGAGAGGGCGCGCCACTCCAACCGGGAGTGGGGTCACGAGTCCAATCCATAGTGACGAAAGCTGCGGGCTCAGCACTGGAACGGGAACGACGAAGCGCCGGGGGAGGCCCGCCACCTTGGCATATGCGTGCATCATCTCCAGGTACGAGAGAACCTCCGGTCCGCCGATCTCGTAGATGGTGTGACCGCTCTCGGTCTCGTTGAGACACGCCACCAGATAGAGGAGTACATCGCGAATCGCGACGGGCTGGCAACGGGTCTGCACCCACGAGGGCGTGACCATCGCCGGGAGGACCTCGGTGAGGTAGCGGAGCATCTCGAACGACACGGAACCCGACCCGATGATCACGGCAGCCCGCACCTCGGTGACCGGAACCGTTCCGGAAGCGAGCGCCCGGCCGACCTCGTGGCGGCTGCCGAGATGGTGCGACAGATGGTCATCCTCGTCACCGAGACCGCCGAGGTAGACGATGCGTGCCACACCTGCGTCCTCGACCGCTTTGGCGAAATTCGTCGCTGCGGCTTTGTCGATATCGCGGAAGCTGCCGGCGCTCCCCATTGAATGGATCAGGTAGAACGCGACATCGCATCCGCGCAGCGCTTCTTCGAGCGTGTCGGGTTGCAGCACATCGGCGGTGACCGCCTTGACCTGCTTCGTCCACGAACGACCGGCAAGCTTCGCGGGGTTCCTGGCGAGGCAGACCACCTCGTGACCTTCGGCGATGAGCCGAGGGACGAGGCGCCCACCAATGTATCCGGTAGCGCCGGTGACGGCAATCTTCATTGCGACCTCCCTTCCGACCTTACTTCGTGACCGACGATCACACCGGATGGAGGAGAGGCCGGCACTCACCGCAAATACTTACCACTAAATTTCATCCACCCGTCACCGCAGCTCCGTAGAAGGGGCAAGCAACCCCAAAAGGAGGGGCACGATGAAGAAGCTCATTGCGGTATTCGCCGCAACCCTGATG